>Ga0070727_10001450_pt1 | contig 25044 bp, 18 predicted proteins | sample tdAd472_FD_66722 | JGI IMG/M metagenome (GOLD analysis project Ga0070727, IMG submission 66722) | Marine sediment microbial communities from the Atlantic coast under amendment with organic carbon and nitrate - tdAd47.2 | ecosystem: Environmental > Aquatic > Marine > Coastal > Sediment | place...
TCCGCGCCAACCAGCGTAACACCGCTCAGGCTGCAGGCTTTGATGCGGTATTCGGCCGCACGATATACGAAGGGGTTGATGCACAATCGGAAGGCGTGGAACTAGAGGTTGCAGGCTCTCCTTTCGATGGACTGCAACTAACAGGCGGGTTCGCCACCATGCGTGTGCGCGATGAAAATGGCGATCCGGCGCGTACCTTCGTGCCGCGCACTACCGCACGTCTCAATGTCACATGGTCACCTGCTGCACTCAAGGCGCTAAAACTTGGCGCATCATTCCAGTATCAGAGCGACTTTTATTTTGAGCCGGGTGTCGCTTCGGTCACGACCGGTGATCCGGTCCGGCTGGAACAGGGCGGCTATGCCTTGCTCGACCTGCTGGCCCGATATGATCTGACGAAAAATATCAGGCTCAGCGTGAATGTGCGCAACGTGACGAACGCACGCTATATTTCCTCGCTGACTTTCGATCAAAGCTATGCTGGCGCACCGCGCACCGTTCTTGGCACCATTGGCTTCAACTTCTGATGCAGGCGGTTGTGAGGATGAGGCCGTAATGACTGGCGTTGCCATTGCTCTGATTGTGATCGCGCTTGTTCTGGTTCGCACAGGCTGGGGCAGGGCACGCAGAGTGGCTGTGGCCGGGTGGGCGCTCGCTGTCGTTTCGCTGTCAGGGCTGGGCTGGCTTGACGGAGCATGGGGCATTGCCGTTGGCGTCATTGCCGCATGTTTCGTTGCTTTGCTGATGATAGCCTATGCAGCATTGACATCACCGTCCAGACCTGTGCGGCGATCTGCAGAAACCACTGCGGCTCTGTTTGAAAACGTGGCTCTGCCTGAAAATAATGGTCTGGCTATTGGCCGACGTCTGCTTGTCTTCCTGATGGTTGTGCCCCTCTCTTTCCTTGCGGCACAATGGTTTGCTTTTGCCCTGAACGCGGCAATGAAGGGCGATATGGCACTGGATGCAAACTCCGTGGCGCTTATGATGTTTGTCCAACCCGTCATATGGACGATTCTGATGGCATGGCAGATGACTCTTTCCGGCACGCGCGCAATGCTGCTGCCACCTGCACTCGCTGCCGTACCGGGAATATTGATATGGATGCTGGCATGAGCAACGCCAATACCCCGCCCAATCTGGTGAAGCGTGCGTTGGCGGGCCATGCTTCCATTGGGCTGCTTGCCGGGGCGCTGATTTATCTGATCGCCATTACCGGCAGCATCATCGTTATTCACGAACGCTGGCAACGGTGGGAACAACCCAATATTGCAGAATCATCAATATTGACGCCCGCTGCCGCGCAGGCGTCGATCAGCGCAGCGCTGGCGCTTGAACAAGGGCTGCCCAAAACAGAACATCTGTATATCCGTATGCCGACCCACGATCTGCCACGCGCTGTTATCACCACTGACAACAAGGCATGGTATCTTGATGGCGAAGGCCGGATTGCTGGACGCGAAGCGCATAGCTGGACCGAATTCATCATGGCGCTGCATATCAACCTGACGCTGCCGGTAGTGCTGGGCATGATATTGGTTGGCATATTGGGAGTGGCGCTTGCGGCTCTGCTGGTGACGGGGGTCCTTGCGCATCCCAAGATATTCAAGGATGCCTTTCGTTTGCGTGCGCGGCATGACCCGCAACTGGCAAGGGCGGACTGGCACAATCGGCTGGGCGTCTGGACTTTGCCTTTCGCTCTGGCAGTCTCGTTGACAGGCGCTTTCATCGGACTGAGCTATGCAGGTGCAGGGGTGCTTGCACAGGCTTACACAAGTGGTGATCTCGAACCTGTTTATGCGACGATCTTTGGCGAGGAGCCTGAGCATGATGCGGCGCCTGCGCCACTGCCCAATATCGCCCGCGCGCTGGAAACAGTGCAAACACGCTTTCCCGAAACCTTCCCGACCTATGTCGTGGTTCACGATCCAGGAACCCGTGGGCAATTTGTGCAGATTATTGCCGAGCATCCGCGCCGCCTGATTTATGGCGAAGCCTACAGCTTTGATGGAACAGGCGCATATGTGGGCAAGGTGGGCCTATCCGACGGAACATTTGGCAGGCAGGCGGCCGCCTCGACCTATACTCTGCATTTCGGGAGCTTCGGCGGTTTGCCGATCGAACTCGCCTATATGTTGTTTGGTCTCGCACTTTCAGCGATTACCGCAACGGGCACCACGCTCTGGCTGCGCAAGCGCCAGCGCAAGGGGCTGCCGACCCGGCGGCTCAATGCTGCATGGTCGGTCGTCATATGGGGAATACCGCTCGCGCTCGTACTGACCGCATGGTTGCGGGCATTGGCGGGGCCGGATGCGCCACTGGTAGCGGCATTCTGGCTGTGCATAGCTCTAGGTTTGCTAGTGGCAGCGCTGGAGCCAGCACGCATCCAGCAGACATGGCTTATGAAGGCGCTTGGTGTTTCGCTGGCTGTAACCGGCTTGACCCATGCGGTTTACTTTCGCGTTTTTGCAGCAGGTACTATGGCTCTGAACCTTGGTCTGATCATTGCGGCCATAATGATTATTATGATTGCACGCAGATCAGCAGTGGCTCAGGAAGTCTCGTAATTCAGGCAGCTGGAAAGTGGTCGCGTGTGCGGTTGGCATAGGGTCCTGACCCTAGGCAACCAGTGGTCGATGCTGGTATGCGGCAATGACAAGAGCAGCTCAATCCGACGGCGAAGATAGTGCAGCGCATTGATGAAGGCCTGACCCTAGGCGATCAGCCTTGTCGTCATGATGTTCTGTTCTGGTTGCGCTGCGGTGCGCGGTTTTGTCGCTTCGCCAATCAGTAGCAGGGCGGGGCCATCGCCGATGCTCTGCGCTGCCAAGCCGAGCAGGTCGAGCCGGGTGTGCACAAGCCGCTCCTCGGGCAGGCTCACATTTTCTGCGACCATGACGGGGGTATGACCTGAAAGCCCTGCTGCTATGAGCCGCTCGCTGACTTCGCGCGCGGCAGCCTTGCCCATATATATAGCGAGCGTGGCTTTGGGGTCGGCCAGAGCCTCCCAGTCCAGATCGAGCTTTTCTCCTGCGCGCGCATGCGCCGTGACCAGCGTCAGCTTGCGCGCGAGGCCGCGCAAGGTGAGCGATATAGTGGCGCTCGCTGCGGCGGCTGATGCCGCAGTAATGCCGGGGCAGATATGCACGGGGACATCATGCTTCGCCAGCTCGGCCATTTCTTCTGTCGAGCGGCCGAAGATGGATGGATCGCCGCCTTTCAGACGTACGACTTTTCCACCAGCCAAAGCGGCCTGTACGAGCAGGTCATTGATGCTGCCCTGGTCTTTGGAATGACGCCCGGAGCGCTTGCCAACCGGCACAAGACGAACATGGGCAGGGATGAGGGCCAATATCGCCCGGCTCACCAGCGCATCGTAAAACACAATAGTGGCTGCGTTGAGCAGCTTCTCCGCTTTGCGTGTGAGCAGGTCCGGGTCTCCGGGGCCAGCGCCTACCAGCCAGACAGTGCCAGCTCTGATCCGTAGTGTATCGGTCATTCTGCAGCCTCCTGTATACTGTGTTTCGCTTCTTCGACCAGCTTTGCGATAGCCGGGCGGCAACTGCCACAATTGGTGCCTGCATTGATCGCTTTGCCGACGGCCTCCACGCTGGTGAGGCCCTGCGAACTGACAGCGCGCACTATGGCGTACATGCCGATGTCGAAACAGACACAGACGACCGGGCCGTCATCGGGTGCGGGGGTGGCGGCGCGCCCGGCGAGCAGCTCCGCGCTGTGGGCGGGATCTTCTTCGCCCAGCTGCTTCAATATCCAGTCGCGGGAGGGCAACATGCCAGAGCGGGAGAGAAAGAGCGCAGCCCGCAACCGCCCGGCATCATCGCGCACAGCGACACGCAAGGTGCCACGCGCACCATCCTGCGCCTCTATGCGCTGGCCTTTGGGCAGCAGCGCCTCGACATCGATCATGCCTTCGCCCGCCAGTTCGACCAGCCAGCCATGCTCGGCGCGCATCTGCGTCCAGTAGCAATCCAGCGCTATTTCGGGCTGTTCGGCCGACACAAGGAAAGCGCGCCAGTCGGTTGCGGCAGGCGCAATATGCACGGCGCTGTTCTTGAAGGCGGGCTGGCCGGACACAGGATCGGTAATCTGGGGAGGAAGCCGTCCTGTGCGCCCACCGCTTGATATGGCGTCGGTCCAGTGGATCGGCGCGAACAGCTCACCGCGTCGTTGCCCATCACTATGCAGCATACGATAGATGCTGTTGCCTTGCGCGGTGGAAAGACGGGCGAACGAATAATTTTCCAGACCCAATGCGCGCGCATCGGCAGGGTGAATTTCGACCAGAGGTTCGCGCCTGTGGCGAGAGAGTTTGGGGCTAAGGCCGGTGCGCGTCATCGTGTGCCACTGATCACGATAGCGGCCAGTATTCAGCCGGAAGGGAAAGCGATCATCCTGCTCGGCTGCGGCGGGCACGGCGACCGACACGAGGCGGGCCTTGCCATCCGGCGTAGAGTAGCGGCCAGTAGCCAGCGGCGAAGCACCGCCCCATTGCCAGGGCTGCCAGCCTTCGTAATCGGCATCGCTAATGCCTGCCCATTGCGAAATGTCGAGCAGCCGCTTGCCCTCATTGCGGAAACCGGTTTGCGCGGCATATTCACGAAAGATCGAGGCCGGGCTGGCATAGGCAAAGGCGGCTTTATGCCCCATGCGTCGCGCGACATCACTGATGATGTGCCAGTCCGCACGGGCCTCTCCGGGGGCGTCGAAAATCGGCCGCTGGCGGCTGATCACACGCTCGCTATTGGTGACGGTGCCGTCTTTTTCGCCCCATGCCAGCGCGGGCAGGCGAACATCGGCATAAAGCGCGGTGTCGGTGTTGGCGATAACATCGGAAACCACGACAAACTCGCAGCGCTCCAATGCCTCGCGCACAAACCCGGCATCGGGCATGGAAACAGCCGGGTTGGTCGCCATGATCCAAAGTGCCTTGATGCGGCCATCATGCACAGCGCGAAACATATCGACAGCTTTGAGACCGGGTTCAGGCGCAATGGTGGGGCTGGCCCAGAAATCCTGCGCGGCGGCGCGCTCCTCTTGCGAAAAGCCCATATGCACGGCCAATGTGCTGGCCAGCCCGCCTGTTTCGCGCCCGCCCATGGCATTGGGCTGGCCGGTGATGCTGAATGGTCCTGCGCCGGGCTTGCCGATACGCCCGGTGGCGAGATGGGCGTTAATGATCGCATTGCCTTTGTCCGTGCCGGAAACAGACTGGTTCGCGCCCTGACTGAACAGCGTTACCGTGCGCGGATACTCCTCGAACAATGTGAAAAACTCGGCCAGCAAATACGGTTCCAGCCCGGTTTCGCCAACGCTGTCGCAGCAGCAAAAATCCTCCCAAAAGCCTTCAGGCGTGTTCACATGCCTGTCCAGATAATCCTGATCGAGCAGTCCGCGCTGGCGCATGGTTGCCAGTAATGCATTGAACAGTGCGACATCGCCATCCGGTTTGATCGGCAAATGCAGGTCGGCGCGCTCCGCTGTCTCGGTGCGGCGCGGGTCGACAACGACCAACAACGTGCCGCGCTTCTCGCGGGCCGCCTCAATCTGTTGCCAGATGACCGGGTGGCACCATGCGGTATTGGACCCTACCAATATGATAAGGTCCGCTTCTTCCAGATCGCTATAGGAACAGGGAACAATATCCTCGCCAAAAGCGCGGTTGTGCGCGGCGACAGCGCTGGCCATGCACAGGCGGCTGTTGGTATCAATATTGCCTGAGCCAATGAAACCCTTCATCAGCTTGTTGGCGACATAATAATCCTCGGTCAGCAACTGGCCGGAGACATAGAAGGCAACGCTGTCCGGGCCATGTTGGGCAATGGTATCGGAGAAACGCTGCGCCACGAGATCGAGCGAGGCATCCCAGCTTGCGGTCATTTCGCCAATCATAGGCGTGAGCAACCGGCCTTCCAGCCCGACTGTCTCACCCAGATGTGTCCCCTTGGAGCAAAGCCGTCCGGCATTGGCGGGGTGCGCTTCGTCCCCTTTGATCGTGACCGATCGTGCAGAAGTGCGTGTGGCGGCGACACCACAACCCACGCCGCAATAAGGGCATGTGGTTTTTACCGGCTGGGCGGGCTGGCTCTGGCTTCGCGGTCCTGTATCCTGCATCTGTCCACCTCAAAAACGCACGCAAAAAAGCCGCCAAGCCTATCCATTTCTGGATAAGACCGGCGGCGTCATTGCCACTCAATTTTGTCAATTGCCGAAACGCACATCCCCGCAGTGGGAGGCATTTCTATATCGAATCGGATTATACATGAGTGCGGTCAGGCAGCAAGGCATTTTTGCGCCGCAACATAAAACCGATGCCGTTATGCTCACCAGCTCTTATAGGGCAGGAACTTCCCGCTCATCGTCACCTTGATACGATCGCCCTTTTCATTGGGCACCTTCTCGATCTCCATGTCAAAATCAATCGCGCTCATAATGCCATCGCCAGCCTTCTCCTGTACCAGTTCCTTGAAGGCTTCGCCAAACACGCCGGTGATTTCATACCAGCGGTAAATGCACGGGTCAGTGGGAACGGTGCGATCGAAATCCTTGGTGGGATATTCGGCCAGCACAATAGCGGCTTCATCGGGCAGACCAAGGAACGAGGCAATTTTGGTCGCGATTTCCGGCGACAGGCTGTTCATGCCAAGGCAGGCGGATGTCGTGAACATTTCCGAGAGGCCCGCCGCTTGCGCAATGTCAGCCCATTTGATCTGCTTTTCCCGCTTTGCGGCGCGGATCATCATGGTCACGTCAGTCTTGGTCATCATGGCGTTGTCTCCTGTTGGGCAGAGGGTGAAGAAAGGCCGATATCGGGCCGGGTGAGGATGGAAAGAACGAGCGCTACGCCCAGCAGCAGAGCAATGACCCGCCAGAACTGCGCTGCGCCACGCTGGATGAGCGGGCGGGGTTCAGGCGATGCGAGCGCGCGGTTGGGGTGGGCGAGATCATAGGTAAACTCGCTCAGTTCCGCATAGCGCTTGGCCGGGTCGATGGCGCATGCCTTGGCAAGGGCCGCATCCATCCATAAAGGGATGGCGGGGTTGCGTTCTGACGCAGGCACATAACGCAGGCGGCGCTGAGCGGCTGGCGTCCGCGCCGCCGATACACGCGGGCCATAAGGCAGATGGCCGGTGAGCATCTGATAGGCGATGACTCCCAGCGAATAGAGGTCGCTCTGCGGGGTGGCGGCATAGCCGAGATACAGTTCCGGCGCGCTATACTGCATGGTTCCGGCATAAGCAGCGTCTTCGGTTTCGCGCGGTGCCAGTTCGTCAATACCTGCGACTTGTGTGGAGCCGAAGTCGATCAGCTTCACCGTGCCATCGGCGTCGATCAGGATATTTTTCGGGCGAACATCGCGGTGGATCATCTCCTTGCGATGCAGGGCCAGCATGCCGCTGGCGATCTGGCCGGTGATATCCCGCATGACATGCAGTTCCGGTTCGGGGTGGTCATGCATCCATTCGTCAAGCGTCTGGCCTTCAATATAGTGGGCGACGGCATAGAGATGCTTGCGCGGTCGCTGATGGCGCACTGCGCCCAGCACATTCTGGTGCGACAGCCTCCGCATCACCCAGTCTTCCAGCAGCAGCGCGGAGAGTTCCGCTTCATTCTGCGCATGTTCGGTAGACGGCACTTTCAGCGCCACCATGTCGCCACTGGCTTCGTCTTGCGCGAGATACAAATGGCTGCGGCTTCCGCTGTGGATTTGCCGTATGACCCTGTAGCCTTCGAACTCGTCTCCGGCCTTGAGTTCGGGCGGCACGGGAAGGTGCAAATCCTGCCCCACAAGATCGTCGATCTGGCCGCTGGGCAGAGCATCCACCCGCACGATCTGCACCGTCAGATTATCGCCGCTGCCCTTGGCATGCGCCCGTTCCGCCAGCGCTTTCGCGGCATCGTCAAGATCGTCAGCGCCACGGATCGTCTCGACGGTTTCGCTACCGTTGAGAAATTCATACACGCCGTCGGTCGCCAGTATGAATATGTCTCCCGGTTGCAACGGCACGAGGCGATAGTCGATCTCGACCGTGCGATTAACGCCCATAGCGCGGCCAAGATAGCTCTGGCCTCCACCCAATGAAACGCGGTGCGCTTCTGTCAGTGGCTCTAGGCTGTTTCCGGAAATGCGCGCAATCTGCGCATCGCCGATATGGAAAATATGCGCACTGCGTGATTTGAGGAGCAGCGCTGAAAAGGTGCATATCAGCGCATCGGCCTCGCGGTCCGCGCCTTCTTCGCGCGGGCGGTTGCGGGCATTTTGCGCCTGCATCCAGCTATTGGTGGCCGAGATCACCCGTTCGCCGGAATTTTGCACGCTCCAGCTGTCGGGTGTCGCATAATAATCTGTGAGAAAGCTTTTGACTGCCGTTTCAGAGGCCGTTGCGCCCAGCCTGCTGGTACTGATCCCGTCGGCCAGCGCTATGGCGATGCCCTTATTGGAGAGCGCCTGTCCTTCCGGAACAAGTACACCGTGAAAATCCTGATTTTCCGCTTTGCGCCCGGCGGTTGAATAGTGACCGAGCGAGACTTGCAATATGTCGCGCCTTTCGGGCGCAGCAACAGGGAGGCGGACCGGTGTTGCCGATGCCGCCTCCGCTGTCATGGCTTATGCCGCGCGCTTGATGCTGGTGACGTCCGGTGCGTTCCGCTTGGCTCCTGTGCGATAGTGCGTGGTGTAGAGCATCAGGCCGGTGAAGGTGAGGCCGCCAACCAGATTGCCGAGCACGACCGGAATTTCATTCCAGATCAGATAATCACCGATGCTGAATGCGCCACCCATCATCAGGCCGCTGGGGAACAGGAACATGTTCACGATGGAGTGCTCGAACACCATGTAGAAGAACAGCATGATCGGCATCCACATGGCAAGGATTTTGCCCGAAACCGTGGTGGAGATGGTTGCGCCAACAACGCCGGTGGAGACCATCCAGTTGCACAGCATGGCGCGCACAAAGATCGTCAGCCAGCCTGCAGCGCCATATTCTGCATAGCCGATGGTACGCGCTTCACCCATTGTGGCGAACTTCAGCCCGACCGGATTGGTCTCCGCCGCAAAGCCATAGGTCCAGTAAATCGCCATCATCACGGCTGTCGTTAATGCCCCGGCGAAGTTACCTGTGAAGACAAGCCCCCAGTTGCGGAAGACCCCCTTCCAGTCACATCCTGGTCGTTTGTCCCAAACGGCAAGGGGACACAGCACAAACACGCCGGTCAGCAGATCATAACCGAGCAGGTAGAGCATGCAAAAGCCCACCGGAAACAATATCGCGCCAGCAAGCGGCTGGCCGGTCTGGACATTGATAGTGACCGCAAAAGCAGCGGCAAGGGCCAGCGTGGCGCCCGCCATATAGGCACGGATCAATGTGTCCTTGGTGGACATTAATATCTTGGATTCGCCCGCATCAATGAGCTTGGGTACAAATTCCGATGGTGCTAAATAGGACATGTCTCTTCCTTCCCTGTTCGATGAAATTCCCGCCGTTCACTGTTCCTCTTTGCTGTTATGAATCCTGATCGGGCGTGCGCTCATGCGGCGCTCGCCAGAGCTTCCTTGCGGCCGATAAGAATGCGCCCGCCGTCTATCTTGACTGGAACCGTAGGCACGCAGCCCTTGTCATCACCCAGCGCATCGCCGGTCGCGAGGCTGATCCGCCAGTTATGCAGCGGGCAGGTGACGGTGTTGTCGTGGACAATGCCTTGCGAGAGCGGGCCTTGCTTGTGCGGGCATTTGTTGATGAGTGCATAGACATCGCCATTGGCGGTGCGGAAGATGGCAATCTCTTCGCCGCCCTGCACCGGGAGCGTGCGCGCGCCCAGTGCCGGAAGCTGCTCTACGGGGCCGACATCGAGCCATAGTGCGTTATGTGGCATGTTTACGCTCCCACGACTGCGAAGGGCCGGATTTCGGCCAGATGTTGATGGAGATGGTCTTCTTTGCCCGAAGCCCGCTCGGCCCACGGGTCTTTCTGAAGAATACGCTGCGAATGCAGGAAGCGCCGTTGCAGCGCCTTGCGCCCGACATCATCCTCGACCACGCGGCTTTTCACATACTCAAGGCCAACACGCTCAATCCATGGCGCGGTGCGATCAAGATAGCGCGCTTCTTCGCGGTAAAGCTGGATGAAAGCGGCGCAATATTCCATCGCCTGCTCTTCGGTCTCGACCTTGCACATCAGCTCGGTGCCGCGCAGATGAATGCCGCCATTGCCGCCGACGAGCAGTTCATAGCCGCTATCGACGCAGATGATGCCAAAGTCCTTGATCGTGGCTTCGGCGCAATTGCGCGGACAGCCCGATACGGCGATCTTGAACTTGTGCGGCATCCAGCTGCCCCAGGTCATATGCTCGATCTTGACGCCAAGGCCAGTACTGTCCTGCGTGCCAAAGCGACACCATTCGGAGCCGACACAGGTTTTTACCGTGCGCAGCGCCTTGCCATAAGCATGGCCTGAGACCATTCCGGCGGCATTGAGATCCGCCCATATAGCGGGCAAATCTTCCTTCTTGATGCCGAACAGGTCGATCCGCTGTCCGCCGGTCACCTTGACGGTGCGCACCTCATATTTGTCAGCAGCATCAGCAATGGCGCGCAGTTCATTGGGCGTGGTGATCCCGCCGAACATGCGCGGCACGACGCTATATGTGCCGTCTTTCTGAATGTTGGCATGCATGCGCTCATTGACGAAGCGGCTTTGCGGGTCTTCCTTATGTTCTTCTGGCCATGCGCAGAGCAGATAATAGTTGAGCGCGGGGCGGCAGGATGCACAGCCATCGGGCGTGCTCCATGACAATGCCTGCATGATGGCCGGAATTTCCTTGAGTTCTTTCTCAAGGATCGCGGCGCGTACATCTTCATGGGTGAAGGTCGTGCATTTGCACATCGGCGTGACCGTGCGTGCGCCGTCATAGTCATCGCCCATGGCGAGCTGGAGCAGGTTCTCGACAAGGCCCGTGCAGCTACCGCAGCTTGCCGATGCCTTGCAGGTGGAGCGCACGGCGTCCAGCGTGTCTGCGCCATTGCCGATGCAGGCCATGACCTGCCCTTTGGATACGCCGTTGCAGCCGCAAATTTCCGCATCATCGGAAAGCGCCGCAACGGCCTCAATAGGGTTTAGGCTGGCACCTCCCCCACTGGCAAAGGCTTGCCCGAAGATCAGGGCATCGCGGATTTCCGAAATGTCCTCGCCTTTTTTGAGAAGGTCGAAATACCAGTTGCCGTCGGCCGTATCGCCGTAGAGCACAGCGCCGACAATCTTGTCTTCCTTGACGATGACGCGCTTGTACACGCCGCGCGTAGCGTCACGCAACACGATGTCCTCGCAGCCATCTCCACCGGAGAAGTCACCAGCAGAGAATACGTCGATGCCGCTGACCTTGAGCTTGGTTGAGGTAACCGAACCGCGATAGCCATTAGGCTGTGCTACCAGCCCGTCCGCCAGACTGCGGCACATATCCCAGAGCGGTGCGACAAGGCCGTATACGTTTCCGTCATGCTCGACGCATTCGCCGACCGCGAGAATATTCTCGTCAGACGTGACCATGTCGTCATCGACCTGAATGCCGCGCCCTACAGCAAGGTCGGCTTCTTTCGCCAGCCCGACTGCGGGGCGTATGCCCACCGCCATCACGACAATGTCGGCGGGGATTACGGTGCCATCTTTCAAATGAACGGCCTGTACTTTGCCATCGCCTGTGATTTCGGCTGTGTCTGCGCCGGTCAGGATCGTTTGCCCGCGCGCTTCCAGCGCGCTTTTGAGCAGCCAGCCCGCTGCCTCATCGAGCTGGCGCTCCATCAGGGTGGGCATGAGATGCAGGACGGTGACCTGCATGCCACGAAGCGATAGCCCGTGGGCTGCTTCGAGGCCAAGCAGGCCACCGCCGATGACAACCGCATTCCCCCCCAGGCCTGCGGCTGCCAACATCGCGTCGACATCGTCGAGATCGCGGAAAGTGACGACACCGGGCAGGTCATGGCCCGGTACGGGAATAATGAACGGATCGGAGCCAGTAGCGATCAGCAATTTGTCATAGCTGATCGTGCGACCCGAACGGGCTGTGACAGTTTTGGCACTTCGGTCGATGCTGGCGACCGGATCGCCCGAGACCAGCTCTATGTCATTATCATCATACCAGTCCTGGCCATTGATGATGATTTCCTCATAGGTTTTTTCCCCTGCGAGGACCGGTGAGAGCATGATCCGGTTATAATTGACGCGCGGTTCTGCACCGAAGATCGTGACCTGATAGCGCTTGGGGTCACGCGCCAATATTTCCTCAACAGCACGGCAGCCTGCCATGCCATTGCCGATAACAACCAATTGGGGGGGAGTGTCTGTCATAGTCTTTCCCTGTCGCTTCTAAGGGTTGATCACAGGCTGTAGTCGAGCTGCAGCCAGAATTTTTCGGTATCGACGGCAAAGCCATCAGAGTTGTAATTGGCGTATTTTGCGGTGAGGCCGAGCTTCTTGCCGATCTTGAAACCGAGCATGGCGTCCCACTCGCTGCCATAATCAGCGCCGCCGACATCGCTGCTGAAATCATGATAGAAAACAGCGGCTTTGAGGCCGGGCAGTGCTTTTACACCGGGGAACTTTGCGCCAACGCCAAGATACCAGTCTTCAAGACCCGCTGCAGGCGTGTTGAGGAAGACATCGGCCCAGCCATTGAATTTGTGCAGCGTCGCCATCGGGGTCTGGAAAGCAACACCATTGTCGCTGCCGAGCAGCTCATAGCCGCCCTTGAGCCAGAAATTGGCATAGCCCAGCGTGGCTTCTGCGGCGATATAGTCCGCCGAATAATCACCGGGATTGGCCTTGTAATCCGACTGCGTGGCATAGCTGGCTGCAAGGCCGAGCGATGCTTTGCCGCCCAGTTTAAAGTCAGCTGTCGCGCGCACGCCATAGGTCTGGGTGGAGGTGAGAGCAGAAGGCTCTTTCGGATCATAATCCAGCAAATAGCTGAAGGCTTTGACCTTGACCGGACCAAGCGCGCCGCCTGCGCCCAGAAAGAGATAATCACCGGTAAACGCCTGACGCGGGCCGGAATCGATGCCGAAGATCATCCGTTGTGACCATGAATAGGTGCCGTTGAGCATGATGGGGCCGAGCTTGGCTTCGCCGGTTATGGCGTCGAAGGTCTGCTCGTTCTGGCGCCAACCGACAGAGCCGACAAAGCGCTGATCATCAATGTTGATACGCTGGCGGCCTAGTGTGGCAGTGACGGCTTCGGATTTATACTGGATCTGTGCGCGGTTCAGCTCGATATTTTCCGGGTCAGCGACTACGGAGTAGAGGCCTGCCTTGCCATTGGTCGTGCTGTTATAATCCTCGACAATGGCAAGCGTGCCTTCCGCTTCAACAAGCACGGAAAAAGGCCCTTTACTGGCGGTAATGCCAGGGCGCAGGCGTAAGGTTACAGCGTCCGCGTCCGTTGCTGGCTGGTCTACCATTTCATAGCGCAGGCGCGCATTAAGGCTGGGTTTCAGGGTAAAGCCTTCGTCGGCTTGCGCAGCAGTTGCGGTCATCACGGCTGCAAGTGCACTGGTCCCCAATATGATGTGTTTCTTCATTGTCGTATCTTCCCTGTACTGTTCGTCTTTGGTTGCATCATCGGGGGGGATGGAATGGTTGGGGGGATGGAATGTTCGCGAGGGTCAGGCAGCGTCTGCCTTCACCCCATGTTCGTAATCAGCGAGGAACTGGAGAACCTCTTCGCGATAGGCATAGAATTTCGGATGTTCGAGCAGCGCCTTGCGGTCGCGCGGGCGCGGCAGATCGACTTCCAATATCTTACCTATGGTGGCGTGCGGGCCATTGGTCATCATCACCACGCGGTCGGCCATCAAAATGGCTTCGTCGACATCATGCGTGACCATGATCGCAGTCACCTTGGTGCGGTTCCACACTTCGACCAGCACGTCCTGCAGGTCCCAGCGGGTCAGGCTGTCGAGCATGCCGAAAGGCTCGTCGAGCAGCAGCAGCTTGGGGCTGAGCGCGAAGGCGCGGGCAATGCCGACGCGCTGGCGCATGCCGTTGGACATGTCCGCGGCGAGTTTGTCCATGCTGTCGCCCAGCCCGACACGGTCCAGATAATAGCTGATAATATCGTCCCGCTCTGCGCGCGAGGCATGCGGATAGACCCGCTCAACACCCAGAGCGACATTCTGTTTCGCGGTCAGCCAGGGCATGAGCGAAGGTGACTGGAACACAACGGCTTTGTCTGGCCCCGCAAGGTCGATTTCACGACCATCGAGAATGATACCGCCGCCGCTAATGCCATTAAGCCCTGCGGCCATGGTCAGTACGGTTGATTTGCCGCACCCCGAATGGCCGATGAGCGAAATGAAATCGCCCTTGTCCATCAACAGGTTGACGTCTTCGACCACCGTCAGCGGGCCTTTGGGTGTGGGGTAGATCTTCTTCAGGTTGAAGAATTCGAGATAGCGCCGCTCCATATTGGTCTGGGCGGCCTGCATATAGGCTTTGGGCGGAGCAAGCAGGCTGAGAGGCTGCACGCTTGGCAAAGCGATGACATTGTCATCTGCTCCCGGTGCGCTCTCATCATTCAGGCCGGAGAGATAGCTGACGATCTGGCCACGCAGCTTTTTGTAAGCCTCGTCATGGTTGAGCGCCGTGCGGTCGCGCGGGCGCTCGATAGTGACATCGAAGATGCGGCCAATCGTCGCCTCGGGGGCGGGGGTGAGTATCGCGACCCGGTCCGCCAGCAAAAGCGCCTCGTCAACATCATTGGTAACAAGCAGGATCGTGCGTTTTTCGTGCGAGCGGATACGCTCGATTTCGTCCTGTAATTTGGCGCGGGTGAGCGCATCGAGCGCGGACAGCGGCTCGTCGAGCAGCAATATCTCCGGTTTCATCGCCAATGCACGGGCCACCGCAACGCGCTGGCGCATGCCGCCCGACAGCTGGGCAGGCTTGCGGTCCATGGCGTGACCCAGACCAACCAGCTCAATGGTCGATTGGATCAGCGCCGTGCGCTCTTGCGCTGACATGTTCTTGTGCACGGAGTCCACGGCCAGCCGTACATTGCCTTCCACCGTGAGCCATGGGAACAGCGAATAGCTCTGGAACACAAGGCCGCGATCTTCGCCGGGGCCGGTGCAGGGCGTGCCTTTGACCAGCACTTTGCCAGCATCGACTTCAAGCAAGCCGGCAATGGCCGAGATCAAGGTTGTTTTGCCCGCGCCGGAAAAGCCCAGCACCGCAATGAACTCGCCTTCGGCTACATCAAGGTTGATGTCTTTCAGTACATCGCTCTTGTCGCCATTGGCCCCGACATAGCTTTTCGAAACATTCTGCAAGCTGAGGATAGGCTGTGTCATATTATGATTCCTTTCCTTCTCCGGTGGTTCAGATGGCGTGGTTGCGGCTGGCGAGGGCTTGCAGGAAGGCCATCAGGCGGTCGAGCAGGAAGCCGATGATGCCGATAACGATGACCGCGAAGATGATGCGTGCGAGGCTTTGTGAGCTGCCATTCTGGAACTCATCCCAGACGAACTTGCCAAGGCCCGGGTTCTGCGCGAGCATTTCCGCAGCGATCAGCACCATCCAGCCGACACCGAGCGACAGGCGCATGCCGGTGAAGATATAGGGCAGGGCGGAAGGCAGCACGAGGCGACGCAGCTTCGCGAACCAGCCCAGACGCAGCACCTTGCCGACATTGAGCAGGTCTTTGTCGATAGAGGCTGTGCCTACTGCGGTGTTGATCAGCGTCGGCCAGAGCGAGCAGAGCGTCACGACGATGGCGGAAATGACGAAGCTTTTTGGCAGCATCGGGTCCGGCCCGCTCATCGTGGCGGAAATCACCATGGTCACGATAGGCAGCCATGCCAGCGGGCTGACCGGCTTGAAGATTTGCACCAGCGGGTTGATCGCGGCGTTTACGGTTTTGGAAAGGCCGCAGATGAGACCAAGTGGTACCGCAACGACGGTGGCGAAGATGAAGCCCAGCGCCACAGTCTCCAGCGAAGTGATAATCTGATCGAGGAATGTCGGCGCGCCGGCATAGTCGAAATAGCGCCTTTGCGCTTCTGGCACGGTCGCATTGCGCGCGTCCTGATCGGCGTAGAATTGCGCCTTGGCTTCATTGGTCGCGACATAGTCATCATAAAGCGCCACGCCTTGCTCGGCGACGGCAACCGGGCCAGGCAATGTGCCGAGCGAGGTTTTGACGAGGGGGGCACATACCGCCCACAGCGCGAGGAAGCCGAGAATACCCAGCATAGGCGCCAGCATGGACCGGGCTGTTTTGGACAGCCGGTTTGCCAGCGCCGCTACACCTGCAGCTTGAGAGGGGGTGCCATCCTCATGTGCAGGAGCAGCGGCGGCTGGCGTGGCTGGTCCGCTGGTCTCAGATCCAGCAGATTCAGCGACGTCTGACGGTGGGTTTTGCATAGCCAATGTCGTGTTCATGGGGGGGGACTCCTGATTATTTACCGGTGACGCCAGCGGCGGTCACAGTCTGTCCGGCTTTTAGGCCGATGCTGAACTTGGCGAGATAGGCGTTTGGCTGTTTGCCATTGTAGGTGATGCCATCAATGAAGCCGGATTGCTCCGCTTTGAAACCATCGGTCTCAGGAAGGGAATCTGCAGGTATTACCCCGGCATCGGCCAGCTGTTTGGCGGCTGTCAGATAGAGGTCCGGGCGATATACGGCCTCTGCTGTGTCAAAATACCACTGGTCGGTCTTGTCCTCGGCAATCTGGCCCCAGCGGCGCATCTGCGTCAGATACCAGATGGCGTCCGAGTAGAAGGGGTAGCCCGCATAATCGCGGAAGAAGATGTTGAAGTCCGGCGCATCGCGCGTGTCGCCCGGCGCAAATGTGAACTTGCCAGTCATTGACGCACCGATCACCGCTTCATCAGCGCCAACATAATTGGACTGGGCGAGAATTTTAACGGCCTCGGGGCGGTTTGCGCCATTGTCGGCATCGAGCCATTGTTGCGCCTTGATGATGGCGCGGAGCATGGCGGCGGTTGTTTCCGGATATTTGTCAGCGAAATCCTTGCGCAGGCCGAAGACCTTCTCCGGATTTTTGTGCCAGATTTGCTCGTCGGTGATGACCGGAACGCCGATTTTCTTCTGCACGGCGGCCTGGTTCCATGGCTCGCCAACGCAATAGCCTTCGATCGTACCCGCTTCCATGGTGGCGGGCATCTGTGGCGGCGGGGTGACGGAGAGGTTTGCGTCTGCCGAGACTGTGCCGCCGACATCGCCCGGTGTATAATAGCCCGGCGAAATACCGCCTGCCGCCAGCCAGTAGCGCAGCTCGTAATTATGGGTGGAAACCGGGAAAACCATGCCCATGGGGAAAGGCTTGCCCTGCGCTTTGAAGCTTGCGATTACGGGTTTCAGAGCGCTTGCGCTGATGGGGTGTATCGGCGTGCCGTCCGCGCCTTTGGGCAGAGTGGGTTCGATCTGCGCCCACACCTTGTTGGAAAGCGTGATGGCGTTGCCGTTAAGGTCAAGGCTCAGCGGCGCGATCAGGTCGGCCTTGGTGCCATAGCCGATGGTTGCGGCGAGCGGCTGACCTGCGAGCATATGTGCGCCGTCAAGCTGGCCACCGATTACACCGTCGAGCAAAACCTTCCAGTTTGCTTGTGGCTCAAGGGTGACATTCAGCCCTTCCTCAGCGAAAAAGCCTTTTTCTTTCGCAATTGCGAGAGGGGCCATGTCGGTCAGCTTGATAAAGCCCAGCTTGAGAACCGGCTTTTCAATAGCGCCTTCTGTGGACGCTGGCGCAGATGAGTCGCCTGCCTTTTCAGCGCCACCGCCACAAGCAGAGAGTAGCGCCAGCGCACAGGCTGAAGCCATGAGAGATCCGCTTTTTACCAGAAAGTTCCGTTTATCCAACATGCTGTAATCCCCTTAAAATTTGGGGCAACCTGCGGATGGAGCTGGGCAATAAAAAAAGCCGCCCGGAAGGGCAGCTATGTGCTTCTTCGGGGCGGCGTCATTGCCTTGGGCTTCATCTGTACAGAATTGCCAACCGAAACATCACCCCCCGATGGATGAGTTCGAAATATGTGCCGGACATCTTCGCCCGATGAAGCCCATATGACATGATTCGGCTTTTTAGCCAAGCACATTTTTGCGTCGCAGCACGTTTATTGTTCTTTTTCGGCCAGATAAGCATCCAGTTTTTCCGGGTCGAAGGCATGCCCGTCAAAGAAGCGATCCGGCCCCAGAAGCAACCTTCCCTGCACTGTACCGACGGCTATTGTCTCTTCTATACTGCCCTCCAGCTTGGCACTGGCGCCAGGCAGCGGGACACGGGTTCCGGCGAAAGCAGACCTGTATATATCCGGGCGAAATACATTTTGTGCAGCGGCATAGCTTTCGTCTGATTTCTGGACATGGCCCGCGCGGACCATTTGCGCATAGAGCCATGCCGCCTGACTGACCCAGGGAAAGTTGGCTGCTTCACGATGCTGGAACATGAAGTCCGGAATATGCAGTGGTATTGTGCCTGCTGCCAGTGTGATGCGATCTGAAATGGCGCGTTCGATCATCTCCGCAGAACCATCGAGATATTCAGGGCGCGCCAATATGGCGGCGTTGCGCTGCGTTTGTTTCGCATCGATGAATGCGGTGCCTGCCGCATATAGCGCACGGATGATACGATGTACCAGTTCGGGCTCGGCTTCTGTACGGGCCTGCGGCAAGGCGAGTACCTTCTCGACTCCGCGCAGCCAAATGCGCGAGGTTACATTGATGATGACGCCAACACCGCGTTCGACAGCCACACTGTTCCATGGCTCACCAACACAGATGCCGTCTATTTCGCCACGCGCAAGGGCATCCGCAGCAAAGGGAGGAGAAATCGTAACGGTTTCGACGTCCTGCCCTATGTCCACCCCGCTGCTGCGCAGCCAATATTGCAGCATATAATTATGGCTCGAATAGCGATGCACCACGCCAAAGCGCATTTTGGCGCCTTCATTGGCCCGCAGCTTCACCAACTTGGCGAGGCGTTTGCCGGATGTGACTGAATCCAACAGTTCGCCTTCCTTGCATATAGCGCTCGCAAGCGAGGGGGCGAGCGTAACGGCGTTGCCGTTGAGGCCAAGAATGAAAGGCACCGCCAGCGGCATGGGGGGGCGGTCGAGGCCCAATGTGGTGGCGATAGCCAATGGCGCGACAAGATGAGCCGCGTCACTATGGCCATAGGTCAGCCGGTCCCGTACTGTGGCCCAGCTCGTATCGCGCATCAGCTCAAGGTCTATGCCTTCTGCTTCGGCAAAACCAAGCTCGCGCGCAAGGATTGGCAGTGCTGCGTCTACAAGGGGCATGAAGCCGATACGGAATGGATCGAGCGTCACAAAGCGCCTCCCATCAGATTTTCTGCAGTGACAATGGCCTCGGCCACGTCGGCAATACGACGATTGCTCTGCATGGCATGGCTGCGGAGCAGTTTATAGGCTTCCGGCTCTGCGATGCCGCGCTTTTTCATCAAAATATGCTTAGCCTGATCAACGATCTTGCGTTCGGCCAATTGGTTGCGTGCTTCGGTAAGCTCGGTTTGCAGGCGGTTGAAGGCATTGAAGCGGCGCACGGCGAGGTCGAGCACCGGCTTGATGCGCTCTTTGCGCAAGCCATCCACCACATAAGCCGAGATGCCGGCATCCACGGCATCGGCAATGGCGGTTTCGTCTGACTGATCGACAAACATGGCTATCGGACGGGCAAGCGCGCGGGAAAGGGCGAAAGTTTCCTCCAGCATATCGCGGCTGGGGTTTTCGAGGTTCATTAGCACGACATCGGGTGAGCAGGCTTCGAGCCGTGCGGCCAGCCCATGGCGTTCGAGAAAAATATGTACATCAGTAAGGCCTGCTTCGCGTAGCCCTTCGTCGATCACTGCTGCGCGCGCAGCACTGTCATCAATCACTGCTATTCGCACAAACCACATCCTGCTGCATTGCAACATGATTGCGCTTGTCGGTTGTAACTGTCAATTGCAATCTGTGGAGCAGGCTGGCAGTTGCGCGAAATTAATGGGTCTTGTGACCCTGGGTCCAGTCTCAGTCACGCGGAACGGGTGTTTATGGCGTCATAGCATGGCTCTCAGCGCTTTTTTATCCAGCTTGCCGACACTGGTTTTGGGGATTTCATCCAGAAAACGCACCTCATGGAGGGCCGCATAGCGCGGCAGTGCACCATTGTTGATTGAGTCACTGACAAGGGCGCAAAGTTCTTCCAGTGGAATATGGCTGTCATCACGGCTGACGATGAATGGCAGAGCGCGTTCGCCCCATTGTTTGTCGGCAATGCCGATGACTGCCACTTCGGCAACCTGTGGATGGCGTGCGATGATGTTTTCCATGTCAAGCGAGGAAATCCATTCACCGCCGGATTTTATGACATCCTTGAGTCTGTCGGTTATGCTGAGATAGCCATTGGGCTCGATCTTGCCGACATCGCCAGTGTGCATCCAGCCACCGGCCCATAATGCTTCCGATGCCTTTTCATCGCCCAGATAATCCGGCGTAAGCCATGGCGCACGCACGACGACTTCGCCTGTTGTATCGCCATCATGTGGCAGGAAATTCATGTCTGGATCGGCGAGGTGCATATCGACAAGCGGAGCGGCCACGCCTGCAAGACAGCGGCGTTGTATTTCCTCTTGTCTGCTCAGCCCTTCGAAGCGTGTCGTAGACATGGCGATGATCGGGCAGGCTTCCGACATGCCGTAGCCTACGAAAATATCGATGCCACGGTCCAGGGCTTGTTCAGCCAATGCTTCAGGCAGGGCAGACCCGCCAATAACCACGACTAGGCGGGAGAGGTCTGTGTTTGCGCTTTCTGCCGCATCGAGCAGCATGCGCATGATAGTGGGCACACAATGGGAGGTGGTGACGCCCTCTTCCCCTATGAGACGAAGCAGGCTGGCGGGCATATATCGACCGGGATAGACCTGTTTCATGCCGCTCATGGTTGCTGCATAAGGAAAGCCCCAGGCATGAACATGAAACATGGGCGTCATTGGCATATAAACGCCTGCCGATGAGAAACGCGAATGCGGCCCGGTCATCGCAAAGCCCGCGAGCAGCGACAGCGTATGCAGGACAAGCTGCCTGTGTGTGAAATGCACGCCTTTGGGCAGGCCGGTGGTGCCGGTCGTGAAGAAAATTGTTGCTTCGCTATTTTCGTCAAAATCGGGAAAGGCAGCTTCAGGATCGCCCGATTGCAGCAGCGTTTCATAGCCGCCATGCCATAGTTCCCTGTCCGCAATGATGGCGTCATCATCAAGGCAGATCAGCGTCATGGCATGTTCCAGGTGGGGCAATATAGCTTTGAGAAGAGGCACGAATTCCGCATTGCAGAAGATGATTTTCGCAGCCGTTTTGTTCAGCGTGTAGATAATCTGTTCCGGGGACATGCGGATATTGACCATCTGCAATATTGCGCCCGCTGCCGGGATGCCAAAGAACGCTTCGAGATAGCGATGTGTGTCCCAGTCCATCACGGCGATGGTGTCGCCTTGTACTACTCCGATCCCGTGCAATGCGCTTGACAGCCTGCGTATCCTGCGGACCAGCATATCATAATCATAGCGCATAAGGCCGTCAGAAATAATCTGCGTATTCTCGGCCCGCGCGGCGCCAGAGAGCAGCATATTCTGGATTAACAGGGGGTAAGTGAAACCTGTCATTATATCCTCTTATATCCATTATTTATAATATACATCCGGAGCTGTGTCTCTCACGCGATGTGGTATAGCGCCATGGTGGCACAGAATGGCAGTTTGGGAAACTGGTTATGGCTGCACAATGGTGTAGTCTGTTGCAGCTGGTTATTGCTGCCAGCTACGGAATGCGGGCCAAGACTGGCCGGATCGATTCTGAGCTGATTGCCCGCTTCATGGCATTCAAACCTGAAGCGGGGCGCAGGAAAACCAGCATTTTCGTCACGGCATCTTCTCCACCTAGGGCCTTGACCCTAGCTATAATTGAAAAGGCGCACTTATGGACTAATTAGCCAAGCAACAGCCGTTGATTTTCGCCAACCAGCTTTATTAACCATTGGCTGATTGCGTGGACGGCGGGGAAGCCGCGTGTTTCGCGATGTGTGGTGAGCCAGAAGCTGCGTTCGATTTGAATGGAGGGTAGCACAGGGCGCAGCTTTGGGTCCGGGTTAGCTATGAAGTATGGCAGAACCCCTACCCCGACACCTGCCGTTATCATTTGATGCTGAGCATTGATGCTTGAGGAGCGTAGTTGTGCATGGGCTGCAAACGGTAATTCATCCAGATAGCGTAGTTCCGGTGCATAGATGACATCTGGAATATAGCCAATCAGCCGGTGCTTTCGCAGGTCTGTGGCACCAATGACTTCTGGCGCAGTACGTAAATAGGAATCGGCGGCATATAATCCGAGCCGATAATCGGTGAGCTTGCGTGTCACCAGCGGCCCTTTGCGTGGTCGTGCCAGCAGGATGGCAATATCTGTCTCTCTGCGGATTGGGTTGAGAAAACCGCTATTGGCAACAAGGTCGATTTCCAGTTGTGGATATGCATCTGCAAAGCTGGCCAGATGTTGGCTGATGAACCATGTGCCAAACCCTTCGGCGACGCTGATTCGCACTATACCCGTGAGTGCTTCCGATCGTGAGGCCTGTGTACTTGCCGCAGCATCCTGAACAAGTTTCTCCATCTCTTTTGCGCGGCTCAGCAAATTGCGCCCAGCTTCCGTCAAGGTCCGCCCTTCATCTCCCTGTTCGAACAGGCGCGTTTGCATTGCCTGTTCCAGACGACGGATACGACGGCTGACGGTGGTTGCGTCAGCGCGCAGCAGCGATGCTGCTTTCGCTAACTGCCCGTGTCGTGCCACGGCGAGAAAATATGGCAGATCATCCCAATTCATAACCTGCATTTATGCAGTATCGACTGGCAAATCTAGCCCTTGTTTTTGCAGCCTGTTGCAGCGCATGATCCAATTTCTATTTCGGGAGATAATATCGTGCGCCAGATTGACCATTTTATTGCCGGTAGCAGCAAGAGCGCCGCATCGCGCACCAGCGACATATTCAACCCCAATTCGGGAGCGGTACAGGCGCAGGTAGCGCTCGGCGATGCTGCAGTGTTGGAAGCAGCGGTGCAGGCGGCACTTGCCGCGCAACCAGCATGGGCGGCCACCAATCCGCAACGCCGCGCGCGGGTGATGTTCGAATTCAAGCGCCTGGTAGAGGCCAATATGGATGAGCTGGCGCACCTGCTTAGCTCTGAACATGGCAAGGTGATCGCTGACAGCAAGGGCGACATCCAGCGCGGTCTGGAGGTTATCGAATTTTGTTGCGGCATTCCTCATGTGCTCAAGGGTGAATATACGCAGGGTGCAGGCCCGGGCATTGATGTCTATTCGATGCGCCAGCCCATTGGTATTGGCGCGGGTATTACCCCTTTCAACTTCCCGGCGATGATCCCGCTGTGGATGTCGGGCGTGGCGATTGCGACGGGCAATGCCTTTATTATCAAGCCGAGCGAGCGTGACCCCAGTGTGCCGGTGCGGCTTGCTGAGCTGTTTATCGAGGCTGGTCTGCCGGAGGGCATTTGTCAGGTCGTCAATGGCGACAAGGAAATGGTTGATGCCATTCTCGATCATCCTGCCATCGGCGGGGTGAGCTTTGTCGGTTCGTCTGACATTGCGCATTATGTCTATAATCGCGGTGTCGCCAACGGCAAGCGCGTGCAGGCTATGGGGGGCGCGAAGAACCACGGTATTGTCATGCCCGATGCGGATCTCGATCAGGTGGTGAATGACCTTACGGGCGCCGCTTTCGGTTCGGCGGGTGAGCGTTGCATGGCGCTGCCCGTGGTGGTGCCGGTTGGTGATGAAACGGCCGAGCGCCTGAAAGAGAAGCTCCTCCCGGCAATCGAAAAACTGCGCGTTGGTGTTTCGACTGATGCAGAGGCGCATTATGGCCCCGTGGTGACTGCGGCGCACAAGGCGAAGGTAGAAGGCTGGATCCAGACCTGCATCGACGAAGGCGCGGAGCTGGTCGTTGACGGGCGCGGCTTTACGCTGCAAGGGCATGAAGAGGGCTTCTTTATCGGCCCGACCCTGTTCGACCGGGTAACGACCGACATGCAGAGCTACAAGGAAGAGATATTCGGCCCTGTGTTGCAGATGGTGCGCGCGCCGGACTTTGAAACAGCCCTCGCGCTGCCCAGCCAGCATCAATATGGCAATGGCGTCGCCATCTTTACCCGTAATGGCAATGCTGCGCGGGAGTTTGCAGCGCGTGTGAATGTCGGCATGGTGGGTATCAATGTGCCGATCCCGGTGCCGGTTGCCTATCACACCTTCGGCGGCTGGAAACGCAGCGCCTTTGGTGACACAAACCAGCACGGCATGGAGGGTGTCAAATTCTGGACCAAGGTCAAGACTGTTACGGCCCGCTGGCCGGATGGCGGCGTGGGCGATGGTGCCAATGCCTTTGTCATTCCGACTATGGGTTGACATAAAGCATCATGACCCAGTTTGATCTGACCGAAGAGCAATCCGCCATACAGGATATGGCGCGCCGTTTTACCGCAGATGCCATTACGCCACATGCGGCAGAATGGGATGAGCAGAAGCATTTTCCGCGCAATGTGGTGAAGGCGGCGGCAGAGCTGGGCTTTGGCGGCATTTATGTGTCGGAAGAAAGCGGAGGCATTGGGCTGGGGCGGCTCGATGCAGCGCTGATCATGGAGGCGATGGCGTATGGCTGTCCGTCCACCAGTGCCTTTATTTCGATCCATAATATGGCGGCGTGGATGATAGACGCCTATGGGGATGCGGATGTGAAGGAGCGCATGCTGCCTGATCTGATCTCCTGCGAACGGCTGGCCAGCTATTGCCTGACCGAGGCAGGGGCGGGTTCAGACGCGGCGTCGCTCAAGACGAAGGCAGTGCGTGATGGCAATGACTATGTCGTCAGCGGGGCCAAGCAGTTTATCTCCGGTGGTGGAGAGAATGAAATCTATGTCTGTATGGTGCGTACAGGCGAAGAGGGACCAAAGGGCAT
>Ga0070727_10001451_pt1 | contig 25017 bp, 27 predicted proteins | sample tdAd472_FD_66722 | JGI IMG/M metagenome (GOLD analysis project Ga0070727, IMG submission 66722) | Marine sediment microbial communities from the Atlantic coast under amendment with organic carbon and nitrate - tdAd47.2 | ecosystem: Environmental > Aquatic > Marine > Coastal > Sediment | place...
AAGAAGGCCACCACCAAGAAGAAGGCCACCACCAAGAAGAAGGCCACCACCAAGAAGAAGGCCACCACCAAGAAGAAGGCCACCACCAAGAAGAAGGCCACCACCAAGAAGAAGGCCGCTAAGACGTAGCCGACCTGTCTGGGCGGGCCCGATTCGAGGGCATCGGCGCAGCCCGTCTCCGGGCCGAGGCGCGCCCTAGATTCCGCAGGGCTCAGCCAGCTGGCGCCGACGTGCCCAGGCCGGCGGTCGCTCGAGCCGCAGGTCATGGGGGCCGTAGGGCAGGCCGAACTGCCCCGGCGCCCAGCGGGGGCTCCAGCCCTCGGGGAAGCCCTCGCGGGCGCGAGCGGGTCCGCTGTCGCCCTCGCAACGCCGCAGGCTGAGCTCGGTCAGCTCGAGCAGCTCCGCCTGAATGTGGTCGCGGATCTCGAGCAGCTCCTCGTCGCTGGTCTCGGGGGCGACCCAGTAGGGGCCGATCACGTCCTGGTAGAGGGTGGCGAAGGGGAGCGGGATCGCGCTGCGGTCCCAGGTGCCGAGCCTGACGTTGCGCGAGAACCAGGTGCGCACGGCGTAGATCGGCGTGCCGCACGCTCGCGCGATCACCAGCGCCCCGGTCTTGACCTGGTAGCGCGGACCCCGGGAGCCGTCGACGGTCAGGCCGTAGAGGCAGTGCGAGGCCTGGTCCATGTGTCGGATCATGTCCGGCAAGACCTGCCGCCGGCGGGTGTTCCCCCGCGACGAGCCGCCGCGGTAGACGTCGCAGCCGCAGAGCTCGAGCATCCGCGTAATGATCCGCCCGAAGCTGCTCGTGCTCGCCAGCGCGCTGCCCCGCAGCCGCCCGTAGGCGAAGGCCGAAGCGAACACCTCCTCGTGCCACATGATCGCGACCACGCCCACGTGCTTGGTGAGCGCGGTCTTGATCTTGGTGTTGAGCTGGTCGTGGTGGCGACGCGCAGTGGTCCACACTACCCAGCAGTAGGCGTAGTAGACGTAGGGGAAGAGCCAGGCCGCGAGGGCGATCCAGAAGCCCGAGATCGCGCGCTTGAAGCGCCGCGTCCGGCTGCGGGAAGGCCGCCGTCCGTGGCTCTCCTCGTAGGCGCTGCCCTCGGGGCCTTGTGTGGCTGGCCTCGGAGGGGGCCGGGATTCGTGTGTCACGAATCCAGCGTAGCAGCCTGGGCCGCAGAAGCCCCGCTGGGATCCAGATTCAGCCCCCTCCGCAGGCCTCTCCTAGGAGGCCGTCTGCGGCTGCCCCGAGATCGTGGAGAGCGCCTGGGCAAACTGGGCAGCGTCGAGCTTCCCGGCGGTCACCGCGCGGGAGAGGTCGTCGAAGGAGATCACGCCCTCCAGGCTGCCGCCGCTCAGCACGAGCAGCCGGCGGACCTGCTTCTCGGTCATGGTTCCCAGCACGGTGCCCAGGTCGTCGTCGGGGCCGCAGCTGTAGACCTGGTCCTTGACCACCTCGCCGACGTTGAGCTCGCTCAGCGGGCGGTCGCGGTTGCAGGCAATGATCGCCACGTCGCGGTCGGTGATCACGCCCTTGACGGTGTCGCCGTCGAGGACCGGGACCATGCCGCAGTCGTGCTCGAACAGGATCTTGGCCGCCTCCTTCAGCGTGGCGCGCGGGCTGACGTTCTGAACGACCGGGGACATGTAGTTGCGTGCAGTCATGGGGTCTTCCTCCTGTGTGAGTGGCGATCTTGAGCAAGTTGGGGACCACGCACAAGCCCCCGCTGGCTCGGCACAAGTCGCGCTCCCTCTGGGCGACCCCGAACGCTTCCCGTGACTCTGTCACGCGTTCGAGACTGCGCCCAGAACTGGGAGACCGTTCGCGATCTCGCTCCGGGAGCCTTGGGCGATTTCACCCGGGACTGGCTAGACTCGGGCATGGATCGCGACCTGGCCGAGTTGCAGCGCGCCCACGAGGAGGACCCCGCCGACGTCGAGCTGGCCCGGCGGTTCGAGGTCGCCCTCCTCCGCGCCGGACTCCAGCCCGAGCTCCGCGCGCGCTACCGGCGCAAGTTCAGCTGCCCGCAGCCGGACGCGATCTGCCGCCTGGGGGATCGGGGGACCCGCCCCGCGGGCTGCGACGCCTGCGGGCTCACGCCGCTCTCTCCTCGCAACCAGGCTGCCCTCGAGGCCGAGCTGCGACCCGGGGTGTTCCTCGACCTGCCCGACTCGGCCGTCGACGCCGCCCTCGACCTGCTGCTGGAGAACTCCGCCTTCCACCTGGCCGACGAGCAGCCGCGCAGCCTCTGTATCCGCACCCGCAACCAAGAGTACGGCCTCGTGCTCGCAGGGCTCTCGGTCCCCGGTCGCCGCGCCGCCGCGGTCCGGATCCTCTGCGAGGACCTCGGCATGGACCCGGCCGCGGCGGACCAGATCTGCAGACACGCCATCGTGCCCGTGCTCAAGCGCGCCACCCGCGCCGAGGCCGAAGCGCTCGCCGCACGCTTCCGCGCCGCCAACGTCAACCACCGCGTGCTCACCCGCCTCCGCCGCGGCTGGGACTGAGGGTGAGCAGCTCCTCCCCCCTCACCAAGCCGCGGTTCGAGACCAAGCCTCGGACCGAGCCCTGCCTCCGCTGCGCGCGCTGCGACCACGAGATCACCCGGGAGCGCGCCCGCCGCGAGGTCGACGGGAAGCACGTGCACGTGCGCATGAACCCGGGCAACTGGGTCCACCGCTTCGGCTGCTTCACCGAGGCCCCCGGGGTGCGGCTGGCCAGCGCGAGCACCGACGAGCACACGTGGTTCCCCGGCTACGCCTGGGCCCTCGTCGAGTGCGCGGGCTGCCAGGCGCACCTCGGCTGGCGCTTCAGCGGCGCGAGCGTGTTCTACGGGTTGCTGCTCGCGCGCTTGCGCGGGGGCTAGCTTGCGCCTGCGGCGTTCGCCTAAAGGTGCTCGAGCGACCAGCGGACCCAACGTCTCGAGACACCCTCCACGGAAGGCGACGCAGACCCGGATCCCGACACCTCGCCGCCAATCCCGGCTCTGCTAGACTCGTGCATGACGAGGGGGCCAATGCGGGCTGGTGTCCGTCACGGTCTTCAAAACCGCTGGGCCCGGCGAACAACCGGGTCGCTCGATTCGATTTCGAGTGGTCCCCGCCAAACCAAACGACGACGCCTCGGAGCCTGAGCTCCGAGGCGTCGCCGTTGGTTCGCGCTCACGCCACGTCGGCGTCGCGCGTGCCGTCGAGCTCGAGGGGCGCCGCGGGCTGCTCCCCCTCGGGCTCCGCGACCTCTTCCCCGGTCTCGGGGTCGACGTCGCTCACCTGCCCACCGTTCCGCGTGCGGTAATACCGCTTGATCGCGGCGTTCTGCAGGCGGATCGCGCCGAGGGCCAGCTCGAGCGCGGCGGCCACGTCGCTGCCCTCCTCGCTCGCCCAGAGGCGGGCGAGCAGGAGGGCCACGATCCAGCACAGCCGCTCGTGACGCGCCTGACGCGCGGCCTTTACCTCAGCGGAGGTCGGAGCGTCGGGCTCGAAAGCCTGCAGCTCCTGCCGGTAGCGCTCCTGGACCTCGAGCACGCGCTCGAGGAACTCCTGCACCCCCAGCTCGCGGAGGGTCTCCGCCAACTCGGCGTCCTCCTCCACGGTCCGCAGGAGTAAGTCCACCTCCTCGGCCTGCATGACGTAGGGCAGGTTGGTCACCAGCCGCACGCCACGCGGGAACAGACGCTGGCCAGCCGCGGCCGCCAGCCGCCCGCGCGAGGAGTCCTCGCCGTGGGCTTTGACCAACACCGCGAGCGCCTCGGAGAGCGCGCCCAGGGTGCGGTCGAGCTCCGCGTCGAGGGCCTTGGCACGAGGACCGTGCTTGCCCGCGGTCGCGGAGCGCCACCGATCGTCCAGCGCCCGCGCGGCGTCGCAGGCGGCGATCGCCTGCACGAGCTCGTCGCGCAGGTCGGCCACCGCAGCGACGCCGGAGAGGGCGTCGGCCGCCTGACGCAGTGAGTAGCGCTCACGGCCCCAGGGAAACCGGTAGAGGTTGATGTGATCAGTAATCGGATAACTCATGGATCATTCCTTTCGTGTTTGGCCTTCTCCGCGATCCGCACGCAGCCGGCCGGGTCGAGTGAGACCCGAACGCAGCCAATCCACGTCCGCCCTCATCTACTAAAGAGGAATAACTCGGCCGATTTGTGACGAGAAAATCCGCGCGGCGTCCGCGCGCTGCGAGCCCGCGGAGCGCTTGGCCCTTGGTGCGACTGCAATTGCGCCTAGGGTTAGGGACTTCGGCGCGAGCACAGAAAACTCGGCAGACGACTCGCTTCCAGCGAGCGCCGAGACCACCACCCCTGAGGGGTGACCCCTCGCGAGGGTGGTCCGACACCACCAACGCCGAGGGGTGACCCCTCGCGAGGGAGGTCCGACACCACCAACGCCGAGGGGTGACCCCTCGCGAGGGAGGTCCGACACCGCCAAGACCGAGACTCGACCCCCGACGAGGGTGGTCCGAGACCACCAACGCCGAGGGGCAACCCTCAACGACGGTGGTCCGACCCCACGACCCCTGAGGGTGACCCCGCGTTAGAGCCCGGCCCGCGCGCGGGACTCGCGGAGGGACTCCACGATCTGCTGGTGGCGCTCGTCGCCGGGCTTGAGCTCCTCGAGCGCGACCTCGAAGGCGCGCACGGCGGCGCTCCAGTTCTGGGTCTGGTAGTGAATGATCCCCAGGTAGTAGTGCAGGTCGGCGTGGGTGGGGTCGACGGCCATGGCCGCGCGCACGTCGGCCTCGGCGCCCTCGTAGTCCTCGCACTGGATCTTGGCGACGCCGCGATTGAGCAGCGACTCGTTCCTCTGCTCCTCGTCGTCGGTGAAGAGCTGGTAGGCGCGGTCGAAGTGCTCGAGGGCGGCCTTGCCCTCGTTGCGGCGCCCGGCGACGACGCCGAGGTTGTAGAACACGCGGCCGTTGGTGGGGTCAATGCTCCGCGCCCGCTCGAGGTCGGCCTGGGCCTTGTCGAACTGCTCGAGCTCGGCGTAGGCGATCCCGCGGTAGAGGTAGGCCTCGGCGTCCCCGGGCAAGGCCGCGATCCCCACGTCCAGGTAGTCGATCGCGGCGTAGTAGTCCTTGCGCAGCATGCTCACCTGCCCCAGCCCGATCAGCGCCAATGGATCCTCCGGGTCGAGCTCGAGCACGGCGGCGTAGGCCTTGCGCGCAGCGGCGGCGTCCTTACCCCGCACCGCCTTCAGCCCCCGCTCGAGGAGCTGGGCCCGGGTGAGGGGGGCCTCGGGGGTCTCGGGCGGCGTGGGCTCGTCGACTCGCGCTGGCGGATCGCCGCCCAGGTCCCGGGTGGCGAACCACGCGCCGACCCCGCCCAGCCCCAGCGCGGTGGTCAGCGCGGCCTGGACCAGGAGCCCTCGTCGCCGCCCGCCGCTGCCGCCCCCCCGCGAGCGCAGCGACTGCTGCAGCGCGTTGGCCAGCGCGGCGCCGCTGGAGATCCGCTTCTCGGGGTCCTTCGCCAGGCAGCGCAGGCACACCTTGCTCAGGGAGACCGGGACTTCGGGACGCAGGACGTGCGGCGGGACCGGCTTCTTGTCCTGGACCGCGATCACGATCTCGGGCAGGTTCGTGCCCGTGATCGGGGGCTTGCCGGTCAGCGCGGCGTAGAGCGTCGCGCCCAGGCCGTAGACGTCGGTGGCGGGGCCGACCGCGCCGTGGTCGGCGCGGGCCTGCTCCGGCGACCAGAACCCTGGGGTCCCGACCAGCGCGCCCTCCATGGTCAGCCCGCCGCCCTGGCTGTCGGCGTCCTTGGCCAGGCCGAAGTCGGCGAGGTAGGGCTTGCCCGAGGCGGAGATCATCACGTTCGAGGGCTTGATATCGCGGTGCACGATCCGCCGCTCGTGGGCGTGGCCGAGCGCCTTGGCCAGGGGCACGAAGAGCTCGACGGCGTAGCCCACGGGCAGGGGCCCCAGGCGCTCGAGGCGCTCGTCGAGGCCTTCCCCCGGGATCAGCTCCATGGCCATGTAGAGCGAGCCGTTGAACTCGCCGAAGCCATGCACGGCGACGATGTTCGGGTGGTTGAGGATCATCAGCGCCTCGGCCTCGCGGCGGAAGCGCTCGCGCTGCTTGGCGTTCTTCCCCGGGGGCAGCAGCTTGAGCGCGACGTCGACCCCCGTGCGCATGGAGCGGGCGTGGTAGACCACGGCCATGGCGCCGCGGCCGAGCTCTCGCAGCACGTGGAACTCGCCGATCTGCACGCCGGAGTATGGCAGCGCCTTGCGGCTGGGCCAATCCGCACGGGCGCGCGCCTGCCGCACAGGGCTGGACCGAACCGTGACAGTCGCCGCCGTGCGCCGGTCGCACACGTTCCAGAACGGGCGCGTGCGCGCCGCGAACGCTTCGTTTAGCTCGATCCCACGGGACGATCGGCCGGCACCGAACTGGGAGCGAGGCTGGTGCGTTGCGTTCGCGTCGCGCACGAACGGACGCGGACACGCGATGGTTGGCCGCCTGGCGCGTTTGGACCGCCATGTGTTGTGTCTCCGCCAAGTCAGGAGGACTCATGGATTCACGGATTGGACTGCTGCTCGCATTCGCGCTCTCGGTGGGCGCGGCGTGGGCGGACACGGAATACGTCGTCAAACCAGGCGACACCCTCGGCGACATTTGTCGCGCGCACGGCGTCGACCTCGCCGAGGTGGTGCGCTTGAACCAGATCGAGGACGCGGACTTGATCTTCCCCGGTGAGCTGATCGTGCTCCCCGACGGGAAGGAGGAGCAGACGTCCCGGTCGGCCAGCGGCGCGGTGCCGCCGCCCCAGGCGCCCTCGGAGCACGACCGGCTGAGCACCAGCGCCACGTTGCCCTTCAAGACCTACGGCGGCGTGGGCGCCAACCTGCGCGCGGTGAGCCGGGTCAAGATCGCCGAGGAGGTGCTCGACAAGCTGAACCAGGCCCCGCCGACCTCGATCGGTGGCTTCCAAATGGTCGCCCAGCTGGGCGAGATCGCGCTGCGCGCGCCCATGGAGGACCGGGCCATGGTCGTGGGCATGCTCTCGCTGATCACCGTGCCCTACGCCTCGACCCTCGCGGGCACCCTGGGGACCATGCCGACCTTCGCCATGGACTCGGTGTTCCCCGTGGCCAAGACCGCGATCGGCCAGGTGATCAAGCAGACCTTGACCAGCTACGGCCGCACCGGGGTGAACCAGGTGGTGAACACCGCGACCAACGCGGCGACCCAGGCCGCCGTCGGCGCGGCGACGAGCGCCCTCGGGCAGTAGCGAGGGGGGGCGGGGACGAGCTCCGCCCTCGAACGCAGCGCGGGCAGGGCGGAGCTCGGCTCCGCCCGCTGGCGTTTGCTCGGATTGGGGTTGGATGGCTTTGGCTCCCGTCCGGTAAGGTCGAGGCATGACCCGCGCCCTCCTCTGCCTGCTGCTCGCCTGCCTGCCCGCCGCGATCGCCAAGGACTGCGGCGAGTTCCCCACCGGGCAGAACCCGGGCCCCGAGGAGCTCAGCGCCGAGATCGCGCTCTGCTCGGCCCGGCACGACGTGCCGACCGAGATCATCAAGGCCGTCGGCTGGCAGGAGAGCGGGCTGCAGCAGTGGAGGCCCGACGGGACCTTCGTCTACAACACCAGCGACTGCGGGCTGGGCATGATGCAGCTCACCGGCGACACCGCGAAGCAGTTCGACCTCGAGCAGCTCAAGCGCGACTGGCGCTACAACCTCGACGCCGGGGTCAAGGTCCTCTCGCAGAAGTGGAAGCGGGCGGTGCGCCTCAAGGACACGCCCCCGGACCCCGCCGCGCGCAAGGTGCTGGAGAACTGGTACTACGCGATCGCCTACTACTACGGGGCCAAGGACGAAGACTACCTGCGCAAGATCTACACCCACCTCAAAGACCGTCCGGGGCGATTGAACCGGATCCTCTCCCAGCCGGTCGAGGTCGCGCTGCCCTCCGAGGTGATCCCGGGCTTCAGCTTCGGCGACCTGTTCCAGGCCTTCGCCGGCAACCGCTTCGAAGACAAGGACGGGCGCCCGCACCAGGGGCCGACCCACCTCGGGACCTTCGGCGACCCGCGCACCGAGGCCGCCCTGGAGAAGCTGATCGAGAAGGCGCAGAAGGCGCTCGAGCGCGACAAGGTCAGGACCGCGCTGAAGTACCTGCGCAAGGTGGCCGAGGTCGACTACGACAGCCCGCTCAAGGGCCGCGCCGAGCGCATGGCCCAGGAGCTGGTCGAGGCCGCGCAGGCGAGCCTCGTCGAGGCCGCCCGGCTCTACGGCGACGGCGAGCTGACCGAGGCGCTGAAGCTCCTGCGCCAGGTCAGCCGCGACTTCAAGGACCACCCCCTGGCCGACGAAGCCAAGCAGCGGATCAAGGACTACAAGGCGAAGCAGTAGCCTCGCTTCAAGCGCCCTCGCCCTGCTTCCAGCTCTCGATCTGGGCGGCGAGCCACTCGAGCTCCTCGGCGTCGAGGGCGGGGAGGAAGTCTCCGGTGGCCACCAGGTGCCGGGTGGTCCCCTGGTCGACGGTGAGGAAGTGCCCGCTGAGCGAGGTCTGGGCGTGGACCTCCCCCAGCTCGCGCAGCGGCACGCGCTGCCGCGCGCCGGTGCCGGTGGCGAACTCGAGCGCGTCGGGTCCGAGCACCAGCGAGCGATCGCCCGGGTGCAAGAGGAGCAGGGTCAGGAACAAGCCGACCGGGGGCAGCAGCCACAGCAGGCCGGTCACGACCCAGTTCGCGCGGTGCGCCGTCGGCCAGCGGAAGACCGTGCGCGCGCCGTCGGTCCACACCTTGATCCGCGAACCGCGAGGCGGGGAAACGGAGACGGATTGACGGCGACGACGGCGCAGCATGACGGAACGGGTCCTCCTTGCCGTGCTGCATTGCAAACAAGGCACCCGTTCGTAAGCGGAGCGGGGGCGCCCTCCGTCGACAACGCCGGATACAGACTGGGAACCGGGGTCTCAGAAGCCGGGTTTGCAGCGCGGGCCGCGCATGGCACCTGCAGGGGGCGGCGTCGCCTCCGCTGCGATTCGGCCTAGCCGCCGAGCAGGTCGCCCAGGCTCTTTTCGGAGGCGAAGGGATCGGGCTCGAGGCCGAGCACCTCGCCCAGCGCCTGGGCTTCGGGGCTCTCGGGTTCGAGGCCCAGGGCGTTGCTGAGCTCGGCGTGTCGCCGCTCGAGGGTCTCCTGGGCGCGGAGCAGCTCCAGTGCGTCCTCAGCGCGCTCGAGGCGCCGCTGGACCGTCGGCGTGGGGCGCGCCTGGCTCGGCGGACGGCTCGAGCGGATCGGCGGGGGTGCCGCAGCCACGGCCGTGGGCAGGGGTGGGGTGACCTCGTGCTCGGCTGGCGCCTCACAGGCCTCGGGGGCTGGCGGAGCAGGGAGGGTCGGGGTGGGGACGTCGGGGCGGACGTCGGTGTCGGGGAGGGCCACGGTGGCGGCGGTCGCCCCTCGCGGCGGAGTCGGCGCCGGCGGGGGTGCTTCGCCGCTGAGGCACAGCGCGCCCAGCCCGGCCGAGGCGGCGAGGGCCACGGCGACGGCGCAACGGAGGGAGCGGCTCATTACGGCGCCAGGAGGGCCTGGATCTGGGTCCGGGCCGCCTCGGCGAGGGACTTGATTTGGAGCTTGAGCGGCGCCACCGCGTCGGCGTACGTCTGGGCGAGGGCCGCCAGGTTCGCCAGCTGCGTGGCGTCGGCGGTCAGGTCGGCGAACACCTTCTGATACTCCGCCTGCAGCGCCGCCGAGAGGTTGGCCGCGGTCTGGTCGGCGTCGGGGAGCGCGCTGAAGGCGCGCAGCGCGACGAAGTCGGCGACCCGCAACCGCCAGCGCACGGCCCAAGCCTGGAAGTCGCCGAGCTGCAGCTCGGCCTTGACCCCGTCGAAGAAGGTCTGGCTCTCGGCGCGGATCTGATCGCGGAGGGGCGAGGTCTGCGCGCGGAGGTCGGTGAGGATCGTGCGGATCGCGGTGCGCGTCGCGTCGTCGAGGCGAAAGCGCGACTGGGCCTCGGCCGAGTCAGGGACGGCGACCAGGAACAGGCAGGCCAGGGCCGCCATGGTGAACGTGCGGGTCATGAAAGTCCTTCCGGTGGTGGGCTCTGCCCCCGTATGCCGGTCGGGCTCTCCATGTAACAGGCGGATCGCACGAACGCGCGCCCTAGTCGAAGAGGATCCCCAGGATCGGGACCAGGAACACCATCACGATCGCCACGATCGCCACGATCGCCCCCGGGGGCAGGCGGGTCCCCGCCTCGCGCAGCTTGCGGCTGGCGGCCTCGAGCAGGGCGGTGGTCGCCGCGGCCTCGCTCACGCTCAGCCGCCGCTGCAGCCGCTCGACCGCTTCCCGCGGGAGCCCCTCCTCGAGCAGCTTGAGCTCGGCGGGGGCGACGACGACCTCGGGGGTCGCGCTCTTGAGCGCCTTGGTCGAGCCGCAGCTCGAGCAGGTGCTCCCGCCCTCGCGCCAGCACCCTCCGTGGTGCCGCGAGAGGCAACGCTGGCACACGATCGCGGCCTCGTCCTCGGGCTGGCAGTCGGTGTGGCAGTAGGGGCAGCGCACGGGCGAGCCCTGGACGTCGACCTGGGGAGCGGACTTGGCGGGGGGGAGGGTCTGCTGCTTTTCCATGGGTTCATTCCACGGACCGGCTGCAGGAAGTCAAGAGCGTTCCGCCCCCGGCTATTCGCCGAAACGGATCCGGATCAGCGAGAAGCGGGTCACCTGCTCTCCCTCGATCCGCGCGGTGACCAGCGCCGACCCGCGGGGGCCGCGGGCCCAGAAGCGGAAGGCGCCCTCGTCGAGGCGGTAGTGGCTGGGGATCCACTCGCACTCCACCGGGCTGCCGAGGTAACTGGGGAGCTCGCGGTCCTTGCCCGCGCGCTCCTTGGCCAGGGCGTAGGCCGGGCTGGTGGCCGCGAGCAGGGAGGGGACCCCCCACAGCACGGCGACGACCAACCCCAGGATCGCGCCCAGCAGCGCCGCCCCGCCCACGCCCACGCGCAGGGCACGGGTCAGGCGAGTCAGCGGGGGCAGCGGGTAGACCCAGCCGGCGCTCGAGTGGGTAGCGAGGGGGGCGCCGAAGATCAGCCGCTTGAAGCGGGAGAGCCGACTAGCCAATGCTCTTGCCGGTCCCCGGAGGCGGCGCCTGCGGGGCCTCGCCGGGGCCGATCTGCTTGCTCGGCGGCGCCTCGCTCGGGGGCCCGATCTGCTTGCTCGGCGCCTCGCCCTTGGGGGCCGGCTGCGCCGGCTCCTCGAACTCGGCGAGAATGCTCTCGGCCACGAGCTTGGGGTCGAGCTGGGGCTCGATCAGGGTGTCGGCCTCGTCGGCCGCGATCTCGAGCCGCGCCTCGGTCATGGCGACGTCCTCTTCGATCTGGCGCAGCACGTCGTCGGCGCCCTTGAGCGTGGCGTGGGCGTCGAGCACCCCGCCCAACGCGTCCGCCGTCGCCTTGGCCGAGCGCGCGGCCTTCATGTTGACCTTCAGGTCGCGGATCTTGACCTTGCCCGTCTCGTAGGCGGTCTTGGCCTGGGCGCGCTGGTTCTCGTAGCGCTTCTGCTCGTCCTTGATCCGCTCGAGGTGGAGGGCCAGTTTCTCCGCCGCGGGGCGGTCGCCGCCGCGCAGCGCAGACCGGATCGAGTTCTCGGTCTTGGTCCGCTTCTCGGCGATCTGCTCGAGCTTCTTGTCGGCGAGCTTCACCTCGGCCAGGAGGTTGGCGAGCATGGCGTCGGGCGTCGTCATGGGGACCTGTCCCTTCCTAGGTGAACTTGCGCCGGAGCTTCGACTTCTTCTTGCGCTTGGGCGCCTTGAACTTGGCCGAGTCGGAGAGCTTGGGCCTGGCGGTCTTGCCAGTCGCCTTCTTCGCTTCCTTGGCCTCGCGGACCATTTCGGCGCGGGCCTCGTTGAGCCAGGGAATGTCCTTCAGGTAGGCCATGCCCTTCTCGTTGAGCTTGGCCTGCTTGTCGAGGATATGCCCGGTGCGGAAGTCGAGCCCGCAGGCCATGCACACGATCTGGCCAATGTAGACCCGCTCCTTGCACGAGGGGCAGCGCCACTTGGACCAGCGGACCTCGCTCCGCCGCTCCCACTTCTCGTCGGCCTCGGTCTGGAGCATGAGGTTCGCGGGCATGATCAACCGCTCGGGGGCGGGCCCGGTGCCGTCGAGGTAGGCCTGGAACTTGGCCCAGTCCGCGGGCGGGTCGAGGTGGAACTTCTCCGTCGAGACCGCGGTCTGGTGGCTGGGCACGATCACCTGGCCCCCGCACTGGGGGCAGCGGCCCTTCTTGCCCTCCGCTCCGGGAGGAAACTTGAGCCGTTTGCCGCAATCGTGGACCAATTCAGGCACGTCTTGATATTACGGGCGGTCTGCTGGCTCGGCCAGCGAGGAGCGAGAACATATGTCCGACGACGAGCTGGAGCGCCTTCGCCGCCAAGTCGCCGAGCTGGAAGCCGAGCTGCAGCGGTTGCGCCAATCGTTCAGCGAGGTCGCCGCCGCGCCTGACATGAGCCAAGCGTTTGACGAGCTGAAGGAGCAGCTCAACGAGCAGCTCCGTGCTCTGCTCAGGCAGGGCAATCTGGCCGAGGTCGAGTGGCTGCCCCAGCAAGTCAGCGGCCTCCCGCCGGGGCTCGATTCGTCGGGCCACACCCCCGGGATCGAGTTCGGTTCGACGGACGAGCTGGCCCAGGAGGCACTGGTCGAAGGGATCCTCGCCGCCAGCCCCCGTAGGGAGGAGACCTCCGAGGCGCCCCAGGCTCTTCCGCAGGTCCGCTACCCCCGCCAAGCTCTCGCCGTAGGGCGCAACTACGCGGCCCACGCCGCCGAGCTCGACAACGAGCTGCCGACGGCGCCGCTCTTGTTCTGGAAGCCGGTGGGCTGCCTGGTGGAGGGGCAGTGTCCGCTGCCGCGCTGGCCCGAGGGGGAGACCCCGATCCACTACGAGGGCGAGGTCGTGCTCGTGCTCGGGCGCGCGATCGGGCCGGGGACCCCGGACCTGCCCGCGGACCCCTGGGAGGCGATCGCAGGAATCGCGCCGGGCCTCGACCTCAGCGACCGCGCGCTGCAAAAGCAGGAGCCGCAGTGGGTGCGGGCCAAGGGGTTCTACGGCGCCGGCGCCCTGGGGCCGATCCTCCCCCGGCCGGCGGACCCGGCGGCGATCACGGTGCGCACCCGGCTCAACGGCGAGCCCGTCCAGGCCGGGCGCACCGACGCGCTGCTCTTCCCGCTGCGCCCGCTGCTGCGCTACCTGCACGGCTTCCTCCGGCTGGACGCGGGCGACGTGATCTACACCGGAACGCCGGCCGGGGTCGGGCCGGTGCAGCCCGGCGACCGGCTGGAGGTCACCGTCGGCGCCGCCGAGGGCGAGCGCACCCTCGCGATCGAGGTCGTCGAAGGGGCCAAGGTCCCTGCGTTCGTGCGCGACTGAGGGTAGGCTGGAGTCAGCGGGAGCTCGCAGCGTTGAGCGACCAAGGCAGAGCGGACGTCAGGTGTGGAGCGTGTCTGCAGCCGGGCCTCGGCCGCGGGCGGAGGCAAGACCCGACCCTACCTGATCCCGCAGATTCGGAGGTCTCATGAGTCGTTGGCTACCGTTCGTGCTCGTCGTGCTGGTGTGGGCGCCGGCCTCCGCCGACGAGGTCCACCTGCACGACGGGACGACCGTCGAGGGCAAGGTGATCCTGCGCAAGAAGGACGGGCCGGTGTTCGTGCAGCTGGCCAACAAGGGCCTGCGCGTGCTCCAGCGCGAGCAGGTGCGCGAGGTCGTGGCCGAGGAGTCCCCGCTGACCTACGTGCGCTTCCACCGCTACCACCCGCGCTGGGCGCGGCTGGAGGTGCTGACCCGCACGCTGCGGAGCGAGGACGGCCGCACGGTGTCCCTGGTGGGCGCGGTGCACGTGGGCGACACCCGCTACTACCGCCGCCTGCAGCGGATCCTCGACAAGCACGACGCCGTGCTCTACGAGGGCGTGGGCCCGAACCAGGACCGCGACCTCGCCAGCGCGGAGCTGCCCGACGCCGAGCAGCGCCAGGCCGAGCTGGCCGAGGCGCCGGCGTTCCGCAACGTGACCTGGACCGACGCGTCGCGGGACTCGACGACGATGATGCAGCTGACCATGGCCGACTCCCTCGACCTGACCTTCCAGAGCAACGGCGTCGACTACTCGCACTCGTGGTGGTTCTCGGCGGACGTGACCGTCGACGAGCTCAAGGGGCTGTTCGACAACGGCCAGGACGCGGCCATGCTGCAGGCCCTCACCGCGGGCTTCGACCCCAAGCTCACCCAGCACATGAACGCCATGGTCGGCCGCGCGCTGGCCGAGGGCGCGAAGGGCGTCCTCCAGGACGCCAAGCCGCTGGCCCTCGTGCTCAAGGAGGCCTGCGCCGACCTGCTCGCGTCCCAGTTCGGCCAGGAGCCCGGGGTCTCACCCCAAGAGCGGGTGCGGACCGACATGGACAAGGCGCTGATCCTCGGGCGCAACCGGGTGGTCATGCAGCGCTTCAAGGAAATGGCCAATCACCCCAGCGCCAAGTCGATCGCGATCTTCTACGGCGCCGCCCACAACCCCGACCTCGAGACCCAGCTCCACGAGCTGGGCTACACCCCGGTCAAGGACGAGTGGCTCCCGGCCTGGGTCATGGAGCCCCCGGCGGAAGCGCGGTAGGCCGAGCAGATCACGGGCGGGGTGAACCCCGCCCCTACACTGCGCGGGGGTTTGTCCCCGCACGGCGCGCCGCTGCCCCGGCTACCCCTGTAGGGGCGGGTTTATCCCCGCCCGCGGCTTGGCGGCACCGCCCCGCGCTAATACTGGATCAGCGTCTGGACCGTGTGGCCCTGGAGCCGCTTGCGGCCCTCGAGGAAGGTCAGCTCGATCAGCAGCGAGCAGGTCACGACCTCGGCGCCGACGGACTCGGCCAGGCGGCAGGCGGCCTCGAGAGTTCCGCCGGTGGCCAGCAGGTCGTCGACGATCGCGACCCGGGTCCCCGGCGCGACGGCGTCCTTGTGCAGCTCGAGGGTGTCCTCGCCGTATTCGAGGGTGTAGGAGACCGAGACGGTCTCGGCGGGCAGCTTGCCCGGCTTGCGCACGGGGGCGAAGGGCACGCCCAGCCGGTCGGCGATCGGGGTCCCGAGAATGAACCCGCGGGACTCGATCCCGAGCACGGCCTGCACGCCGAGGGCCTTCATGGGCGCGGCCATGGCGTCGTAGACCTCGGCCATGGCCTCGGGGTTGCCCAGCAGCGGGGTGAAGTCCTTGAACAGGATCCCGGGCTTGGGGAAGTCGGGCACGTCCCGAATCAGCTTGGCAATGTGCTCCACGTGGAGGCCTCCTGTTTTATGGGGGCCTCTCCGAGGCCCCCTCGCCGTGTCTTCAGGGGGCCTCTCCGAGGCCCCCTCGCCCTCGCAGCAAAGCTGCTCGGGCTCACCCCCAACGGCTGAGGGCTCTCGCAGCAAAGCTGCTCGAGCGCAGCAAGCTGCTCGGGCTCACCCCCAACGGGCTGAGGGCTCAGGCGCCGTTATACAGCACGTCGGGTGGGCGTTGCGCGCCGATCCGCGGTAACGTCGGGCCTTCGGAGGAGCCATGGACGACCTGCGTCAACGCCCGCGCCGCAACCGCAAGAACGCCACCGTGCGCGGCTTCCTGCGCGAGACCCGGCTCAGCCCGGCGAACCTGATCTACCCCCTGTTCTTCCACGGGGGCGACGCCGTCGAGCCGATCGCGAGCATGCCCGGCTGCTCGCGGCTGACCCTGCCCACGCTGTTGGAGGAGGCCAAGGCCGCCCGCGACGTGGGGGTCAACGCGATCGTGCTCTTCCCCAAGATCCCCGAGGCGCAGAAGACCCCGGGGGCCGAGGAGTGCTTCAACCCCGGCGGCCTGGTGCCGCGGGCGATCCGGGAGCTCAAGGACGCCTACCCGGACCTGCTGGTCGTCACCGACGTGGCCCTCGACCCCTACTCCAGCGAGGGGCACGACGGGCTGGTCGCCGACGACGGGCGGGTGCTCAACGACGAGACCGTCGACGTGCTCTGCCGGCAGGCGTTGAGCCAGGCCGCCGCCGGCGCCGACGTGATCGCGCCCAGCGACATGATGGACGGCCGGGTCGGCGCGATCCGCGACGCCCTCGACGAGAGCGGCTACAGCGAGGTCTCGATCCTCAGCTACACCGCGAAGTACGCGTCGGCGTTCTACGGCCCGTTCCGCGACGCCCTCGACTCGGCCCCGCGCCACGGCGACAAGACCACGTATCAAATGGACCCGGCCAACGCGCGCGAGGCGCTCCGCGAGTGCATGCTCGACGAGGACGAGGGCGCGGACATGCTGATGGTCAAGCCCGCCGGCCCCTACCTCGACGTGATCCGCCTCCTGCGCGAGGCGACCACGCTCCCGATCGCGGCGTACCAGGTCAGCGGGGAATACGCGATGCTCAAGGCCGCCAGCCAGCAGGGCTGGCTCGACGAGAAGAGCGTCGTCCTCGAGAGCCTGACCGCGATCCGCCGCGCCGGCGCCGACGCGATCCTCACCTACTACGCCCGCCAGGTCGGAGAGTGGCTGGCCTAGGCCGCCCGACGCTGTGGCTGCCGGGCCTCACCGAGCCGCTCGCGCAGCGCGGAGAGCATGGGCCGGGCGTTGTCCGAGCTGAGCATGCGCGTCGCCTCGCGCAGGGAGACCCACACCCGCGCGCGGCGTCCCTCTTCGTCCCAGCGCTCGAGCAGGCGCTCTGCGAGCATGGCGAAGACCTGCACGCGTCGCGGCTGGCCCCGCTTGCGGTAGCGGTAGCTCCCGAGCGGGGTCGGGTCGATTCGTCCGAGGACGCCGGCCTCCTCCAGGCACTCGGCGCGGGCCGCGACCGTCGCGGTCTGCGCGCGCTTGATCCCGCCCTTGGGGAACCCCCAGCCCGACGTGCTGCGGCTGACCAGCAGGACCTCGATCCCGCCCCAGGGCCCCCTGCGATAGACGACGGCGCCGGCCTGGGGCTGTTCGCGCTTCGCCATGTGCCTCTCCCTGCTCCACTTTCGGCGCGGCGCGGCGAGGGCTTGAGGGGCAAACACCACGCCGCGCTCGGTTCTGGAGCCGCTGTGGTAGCGTCGGAGGCATGACGCGACCCGTGCTGGTGGGCGTCGCGGGCGGCTCGGGCTCAGGGAAGACCACCCTGGCGCGCGCCCTCGCGCAGAGCTTCCGCCCCGATCAGGTCCAGATCGTATTTCTGGACGCCTACTACAAGGACCTGCGCACGATCCCGCGCGCCGACCGGGACCGGATCAACTTCGACCACCCCGACGCCTTCGACGAGGAGCTGTTGGTCGAGCACCTGAGCCGGCTGCGCGAAGGCCAGACCGTGGAGCAACCGGTCTACGACTACGCGAACCACAGGCGCGCCGAGGAGTCGGTCCCCCTCGAGCCCTCGCGGGTGATCATCCTCGAGGGGATCCTCGTGCTGGCCATGGAGACCCTGCGCCCGCTGCTGGACCTCAAGCTCTTCGTCGACACCCCCGCCGACCTGCGCTTCCTCCGCCGGCTGCAGCGCGACATCACCGAGCGCGGGCGGACGCGGGAGTCGGTGATCGACCAGTACCTCAAGACCGTGCGCCCCATGCACCAGGCGTTCATCGAGCCCACCCGCCGCTTCGCCGACCTGATCGTGCCCGAGGGCGGACGCAACGAGATCGCCCTCCAGCTGATCCGGACCTGGATCGCGCGGCTCTCCGAGGAGACGTGAGCGACCGCGCCCTCCGCGAGCGGGAGCGGCTCTGGCGCGAGCAAGGCGACCTCACCTCCGAGCTGGCCTACCGCGAGGCCGCGGTCCGCGTCCACGGCGACGACCCCCTGTGGCTCGACGACCAGGCGACCTGCGAGCAGCTCGTGCGCGGCCCGCGGGTCAGCGAGCAGTGCGCGAACCTCGCCGCGGACCCCTGGATCCGCGCCCGGCGCTCGCCGCTCCCCGGGGTGTGGGTGCTCGCGGGACCCAGCGAACCCTACCTCCTCGCCAGCGCCGAGCGGCAGGGGCTGGAGCCCGTCGCCTGCTGGCCGCGGCTGCGCCTGCGGGCCACGCCGGGGGAGGCGGAGCTCGTGACTCAGGTGTGCATTCAGAACCGCGGCCCAGGGATCTTCGGCCGGATTCGCCTCCAGCTCGAGGCGCACCCCGGGCTGGGGATCGAGCTGGTGGACGACAGCGAGCTCCCGGTGGAGTTCAAGCATGTGGTCGCCGAGTCCCTGCTCGCGGCCGCCGGCGGCTGGCTGCTGCGCCCCGAAGGGCTCGCCGCGCACAACCGGGGCGGCGAGCCCGAGCTGAGCCCCGAGCAGCTCCTCGCCTGGATCGGCGCCGGCGTCGCCTGGGAGGGCCTCCGCCTGCGGGTGGTCTCGGGCCGGGACCACGCGGTCGACTCCAACGCCCGCTCGTTCCGCGCCGTCGCCCAGCGGGCGCTGGTGCTCTGCGTGAACCAACTCGGCGCGCACCTCCAGGGGCCGACGGCAACGGGAGACTGGCGCGCCCTCGAGCCGACGCCGACCCTGGAGGCGCGGCGCGACGCCTACCTGGAGCTGGAAGGAGCGGCATGAGCGGAACCATCGAGACCCGGCGCGAGGGCGCCGCGCTGTGGATCACGATCTCCGCTCCCCGGCGGGGGAACTCCCTCGACGTGCCCCTGCTGGACGGGCTGACCGCCGCGTTCCGCGCGGTGCCCGACGACGTGCGGGTGGTGTGCCTCGCCGGGGCCGGCGAGCGGCACTTCTGCACCGGCTATCACCTCCCGACCCTGCTGGCCGAGCTCGAGCAAGGGCCGAGCGTCAACGACGACGCGAACCATCCCCTGGAGCAGGCGCTGCGTGCGCTGGACGCGCTCCGGGTGCCCACCGTGGCCGTGATCCAGGGCCCGGCCTACGGCGCGGGCTGCGAGCTGGCGCTGACCTGCGACCTGCGGCTGGCCGCCGCCGAGGCGAGCCTCTGCATGCCCCCGGCCAAGCTGGGGATCCTCTACAGCTACACCGGGCTGACCCGCCTGGTGCGCCTGGTGGGGGCGGCCCGCGCCAAGCAGCTGATCTACACCGCCGACCCCGTCTCCGCGCCAGAGGCCGAGCGGATCGGGCTCGTGTCGCAGGTGGTCCCGCGGGAGGAGCTCGAGGAGGCCGCCGGTCGGCTCGCGGAGCGGATCGCGGCCAACTCCGCCCGCGCCGTGGCCGACCACAAGACGCTGTTCCGCTGGATCGAAGAGGGGCGCCCCTACGCCGACGTGGCGGACGAGGTCCGCCGCCTGCGCGCGGCGTGCTTCGCCTCGCCCGAGCTCGCGGAGCGGGTCGGGCGGCTACGCAGCAAGGGCGAGTAAAGCACCGCCGTAGGAGCCCTGGTGGGTTAGCTCAGCCCGGGAAAAGCGGCTAGACTGCTCAGCGTGATTCACTTCCGTTGCAGCAGCTGCACCTTGCTGATGTCCGTGCACCCGGCCCACGCCGGGCGCCAGGGCAACTGCCCCCAGTGCGGCCTGCCGTTTACGACCCCGCAGCAGTCGACGGTGGACCCCCACGCGCCCCCGCCGAACCCGGGCCCGCCCGTGACCAGCGGCTTCCAGCAGTCGGCGCCGCCGACCTCCGCGCCCGGCTGGAACCCACCCGCCGCGCCGAGCGACCCCACGCGCAACTGGGCCCCGAGCACCGAGATCGCGCCGCCCCAGCCGCTGATGCCCCCCAGCACCCCCCCGCCGAGCATGAACCCCGCCGCCGGGACTCGGCTCGAGGTCGTGCACGGCCCGCCGGAGCTGTTGGGGACCGCGTTCTCCCTCTCCACCGGGCGCCCCACGGTGATCGGCCGCGACGAGAACGCCGAGGTGCACATCAACAGCGACCGCGTCTCGCGCCGGCACTGCCAGATCATTTACCGCAGCGGCAGCTTCGGCGTCGAAGACCTCGGCTCCTCCAACGGCACGCTGATCAACCAGCGCCGGGTCAACGGCTTTCAGCCCCTCGCCGGCGGTGAGTACATCCAGGCCGGCGACTGCCTGTTCCGCTACCTGGCCAGCTAGCCGCGAGGGCGGGCCTGGACCGGTTCCGCCCGGCCATTCCGGCCAACGCGTCGACGAGGAACCGCTCGCACTCGCTGAGCGAACGCCCCCGAGGCCAGATCGCCCAGAACGCCGAGCGCGGAAAGCGGCCGGTCACGTCGCGGAAGACCACGTCGGTCACCTCGAGCTCGTGGCCCGGGACGAGGGAGAGGAACGAGACGCCGAGGCCCAACCCCACGTAGTGCAGGGCCGGGTTGCGCTCGTCGACCTCGATCTGGACCTGCGCGCCCAGCGGCCCGAGGACCTCGAGCACCCGCTGCCGGGTGGGGGAGCGCGGACCGCGCGCGATCAGCGGGACCTTGGCCAGCTCGCGCAGGCGTAGCTGACGAGCGCTGGCCAGGCGGTGGCTGGCGGGGAGCGCCGCCCACAGGCGGTCGTGGACCAGCCGCCGGCGGGCGACGCCGTCGGGCGGCTCGCGACCGCGCACGATCGCCAACCCGACCTCGCGGCGCTCGATCAGCTCCAGGCTCTGCTGGACCCCGGCCCGGCGCACGCGCACGGCGAGGTCGGGCCAACGCTCGCGGGCCGCGGACAGCGCCGGCGCGAGGAGCTCGGTGGTCACCGTCCCGGTGCAGGCCAGCGAGACCGCGCGGACGGTGGTGCTCAAGCGCGCGCGGAGCTCGTCGACCAGGGTCTCGACCCGCCGCGCGGTCTCGGCGACCTCCTGACCGCGGGGGGTGACCCGCAGCCCCGCGCCGCGCCCGGCGAGCAGGTCCCCGCCGAGCCAGGCGCCGAGGGCCTGCACCCGCCGACGGAGCACGCTCCCGTCGATGTGCGCCTGCTCGGCGGTGGAGGCGAAGGCCCCCCGCGGCGAGGCCTCGATCCGCTCGGCGAGCAGCGCGAAGGCGCGCAGGTGCTCGTGCAGGTCCCCGGGGAACGCGCTCACCTAATCCTGCAGGTTCTGCATTGTGCATTCGCAATACATGCGCTTTTAGCCTACTCACGTGAGGGCTACGGTGCCAGAGCCCTCAGCCTGTTGGGGTCAGCCCGAGCAACACCAAGGAGGACCCATGCCCCGTCGCCCGATCCCGTCCTACACCTACGTCCTCTGCGTGGTCCAGCACCGCGGGCGCTACCTCGTCGTCCAGGAGCGCAAGCACGGTCAGACCTGGTACCTGCCCTCGGGTGGGGTCGAGCCCGGTGAGTCGCTGTTCGACGCCGCCCTCCGCGAGACCGTCGAGGAGGCCGGCGTCCCGATCCAGGTCCGCGGCGTGCTCGGCATGGACCACACCTGGGTCCCTACCGGCAGCGGGCAGCTGGGGACCAAGCTGCGCTTCGTGCTCCTCGCCACGCCCCTCGACGACACCCCGCCCAAGTCGCACGCCGACCGGCACACCCTTCAGGCCCGCTGGCGGACCCCGGCCGAGATCGCGCGGCTCCCTCTGCGCGCGCGCGAGGTCCTGCGCTGGGTCGACCACGTCGACCAGGGCGGGCTGGTCATGCCCCGCGCGGCCTTCGAGTCCTACTCCGCGCTGCCCGCCTTCGCCGACTAGCGCAGACCGCCAGCACGACCTCCCTAGACCACGCGCACGGACTGGGGGTGCGGCCCGTTGGGGTCGGCACAGACCAGCAGCGCGTTGCTCGTGCCGGGAATCGCCAGGGCGTGGGTGATCACACGGTCGCAGGTCCCGACCTCGACGGTGGTGTCCGACAGCAGGTCGTGTCGGCGGAGGATCGAGCCCTCCTGCGCGAAGACCCAGCGGTCCCAGCCAGCGAGCAACCGACCCTCGCCGCGCCTGGCCTCCTGGTGGTGGTCGTCGAACACGAGCCAGGCCTCCGCCGGGCCACCCAAGAGCTCGGCGGCCTCGCTCCCCCGCAGCAGGCGATAGGTAGGACCCCGCAGCCCAACCACGTAGCGCAGCTCAGACGACGGTCCGAGGGCGATCACCGGTCGCCGGTCTCGCGCGTCCTCCTCGGCCTTGAGCGGGTCGCCGGGGAACGCCGTCCGGTCGTCTCTCTCGAACAGCAGCGCCAGCGGCTGGGGGTGCGTGACCCAGGCGCAGGCGCCGTCACCTTCCCAGCGCAGGGGAACCCCGGGGGAGAGGAGCGCGTCGTGCTCGTAGACCGAGAGCAGCGCCTGCCCGTCCGTCGCCAGGTGCACCCAGAGCGGATCGTTGTCCTCGAACCCGTAGAGCTTCTTCCCGTGGCCGCAGGGCCAGTCGTGGGGGTTGTAGACCCAGGGCACGAAGCCCCGGTCCCGGTCGGGGGCGAACCAGCGGAACCGGCAGCGGTGGCCGAACCACGCGGCGCGCTTCCAGGGGTCCAACGCAATCGGCTGGCCGGTGGGGCTGTGGGTGCCCGAGGGCGCCTCCCGCTCGAGCCAGCGGTTCGAGCCGAGGGGCAGCACCGGGGAGTGGTCCGGATCGAGGTGCATCGCGGCTTCGCGGGCACCCGTCGAGAGGTCGAGCACTTCGGGAGGGCTGGTTGGGTCGAGGAGACGCACCTCACCTCCCTCGACGAACAGGCCCGCCGCCATGCGGGTCAGCTCAGGGTAGCGGTCACCGAAGCCCGGGAATCCTGGCAGCTCGAGCCACTCGGTGGGGCGGACTTCGGTGGTGGGGCCTGGCTTCCCGAGCACGGGCCACGGCGCGGGCTTGGCCGCGCGGATCAGCTCGGCGACCCGCGCCTCGAGCGCCCGCAGGTCGTCCGGCAGCTGGGCGAGGGCCGCGCACGGGACTTCGCTGAAAGCGTCGACCCACTCCTCCCACGCCAGCTCGGTTAGCTCCGGATCGTCAAGGGCGTCGTCGACCAGGAGCACATGCAGCGTGTCGGCCAGCCCAAGCCAGCGGATCAAGCTCAGGGGTGGGGCGTCTGCCAGGCTCGCGACGAGGACGAGGGTCGGCGGAGGAGCGAGGGAAGCAGGGAGGGGCTGACCGCGCAGACCGTTGCGCTCGGCCCAGGCCTTCCCCGAGCCAAGGCTTCCCGGCGCTGTCCACGAAGACGGGGCGCTGAGGTCATAGGGCAAGACCAGCACGCCGACGGAGGCGCGCTGCCCGCTGCGCCGGAGCTCTGCCTCCCAGGCCTCGCGATCCCGGGGGTCTCGGGTCTCCCGGTAGCGACGCTCGGCCGCCCGGAGACGCTCGTCACTCATCGTCGTCCGCCGGCAGGCTGGCGAGGGCCAGCACCCGCCGCACGACCTCGGGGGTGTGGGGGTCGCTGGCTTCGACGAAGGGGACGCGCAGCTCGGGGAGGTGCGGCTCGGCGAGGTCGTCGGCGCGGTGTTGCGGCAGGTGCTGCTTGTCGTGGCCGGCGTGCACGAGGCCGGTGGCGAGCTCGATCACGTGGGCGCGGGTGATCGCGAAGCGGTCTTCGAGGCGCAGCGTCCGCTCCCCCTGCCAGCGCGCGATCAGCCAGCGACGCACCTCCACCGCAGCCGGGTCGCCCCGCCGGTAGCGGAGCACGACCTCGCGCCAGGCGTTGTCGGGGTCGCGCCAGCGGTTCTGCTGCCATTGGCGCAGCCAGAGGTCGTCGACGGTCGACAGCTCGTCGGTCAGCCGGTGCAGCGCGCGCACGGCCTCGGCCAGCGCGATCGGCTCGAGCTCGTCGCGCAGCTCGACGGACTCGACCACCAGCCGCGGCGCGGGGTCGCGCTGCACGGCGGCCGGCTTGGCGCGCTTGCCCTTCTCGAACATGCGCTCGCGGACCCGCTCCGGCGGCGGCTCGGCGAGCACGACCCGCAGCGGACCGGCCTTGAACAGCCAGGGCGGGGTGCCCAGCGGCTCGCCAGAGAACACACCGTCGGCGAGCAGCACCCCCACCGCGTCGCGACGGAGCTCACGTCCGGCGAAGTCGGCCAGCGCCGCCTCGGGGTCCTCGACGAGCGTTACCGCGCGGAACAGCTGGGGGAAGGGCTTCGTCCAGGGCCAGTCGAGGGCGTGCTCGCGCCAGAGCTCGAGCTCCTCGGGCTCGAGAGCCAGAGGGTGCAGCAGGCGGACCTCGGCCGCGGGGTCGAGCTCGACCGGGTCGCCAAACAGGTCCTCTGGCTCGAGGGAGTCGGCGAGCACGAAGCGAGTCGGTGGCAGGTCTCCGCTCAGCGCCTCCCACACCAGCCGGCGCGCGACGTCGAACCCGAGGGGGTGCTCGCAGTAGGCGGCGCGCCACACGGCCAGCGGCCAGTGGCGGCGGTCGACCAGGGCCCGGGCCAGGCGCTCGACGATCGCCTCCCGAGCGGCGAGCAGCTCCTCCTCCGCCCGCTGGAGCTCGCGGTCCTCGCCGGGCTCGAGCTCACCGGGCAGGGTCCGCGCGACCGAGCCGGTGGGGTCGATCCGCAGCTCGCCGTCCCCGGCCTCCAGCGGCACCCGCAGCACACCGTCGGGGTCGAGGCCGCCGCGGCGCGCGGTGAGCTCGGCCACGTGCTGCGAGCTGGCCCCCAGCCGCTCGGCGGTGGCGTCGCGCAGCTCCTCGGTGGCCGCGATCAGCTTGCGCTTGCGCAGCGGACGCAAGGTCTCGAGCAGAGGGACCACCAACCGCAGCACCGCGGCGGGGTCGGCGGCGTGCATGGCGGCCAGCGCGTCGAGGGCGACCTCGGGGTCCCCGGTCTGAGCGCGGCGGACCTCGGCCACGATCAACTGGCTGATCGCGCGCCGCACGTCGGCCTCGTCCCCGGCGATCTGCATCGCGACGCGAATCGCGCCGCGGGTTAGCTGGCGCGAGGTGCGGTCGCGCTGACCGGTGGGGGTCCGCGTGCGCGCGCGGAGCACCTCGGGCAGCCCGCGGGTCAGCTCCGCGGGGCCGACCTCGAGGCAGAGCACGGTGGGGTCCGGGTCGTCGTCGGCGAGGAGCAAGCGCACGAGCTGCAGCCCCTGGACGGGGGTCGGATCGCAGCGGGAGAACAGCGCCGCCAGCTGGCGGTGCACGGCCCAGTCCCCGTGCTCGGCGAGGGCGGCGAGGAACGGCTCGCCCAGCTCGAGCTCCTCGACCAGGTCGAGCAGCGGCTCGACCAGCGGCCAGTCGGCGAGCCTCAGCGCGAGGGCCGGCAACGCGTCGGGCGCCAGCTGGGGGTGCGCGCGGAGAGCGCGGAACAGCGCGGGGAGCGCGCCGCGGGGGCGC
>Ga0070727_10001452_pt1 | contig 25014 bp, 23 predicted proteins | sample tdAd472_FD_66722 | JGI IMG/M metagenome (GOLD analysis project Ga0070727, IMG submission 66722) | Marine sediment microbial communities from the Atlantic coast under amendment with organic carbon and nitrate - tdAd47.2 | ecosystem: Environmental > Aquatic > Marine > Coastal > Sediment | place...
TGGTCATGGGCGGGGTCACACCGTTCGGTCTCCCAGAGTCGATCCCTGTGCTCGTGGACGCCGCCGTACTTGACCATCCGTGGGTCGTTGTCGGCGGCGGCACAAGAGATATGAAGGTGTCAGTTGATCCCGAGGTGTTCACACGCATGCCACACGTCCGCGTTGTTGCCGGTCTCGCCAATCCAATCGACACTTAGGAGCGGCTCCTAGTCGGCCAGCCTCTTCTCAAGTCTGATCTCCCATCGCTCACTCCCGCGACCCATCCGAGTTCGATCTCCTGTCGGCGAGTACCCACACCGGTCGTAGAAGACTCGCGCACGGTCGTTTGACTCGGCGACCCACAGACTTGAAACCGGAGCTCCCCACGCCATCCCCCAATGCTCAATCTCTGACATGAGGTCGACCGCAAGCCCGGTCCCTCGCCACGGGCCAGCTACAAAGACTGAGACGATCACCAAGACATCGGTACCGCGTTGATCGCGGCGTAGTCCGATGCCCATGGCGACTGGGTCGTCGCCGGCGAGCCCGAGGTACGTCCCCTGATCGTCACCTCGAGAACCGATTTGTGCCCGTTCGACCCACACCGAGTCAGGGTGTGCTTCCGCCTGATCGAGGGTGGTGATGAATGCCGACGGTGCATCGGCGAGCATGCGAAGCCGCACGCGGCGCAGTATTTGCCAGTCACCGGGTTCGACCCTTCGGACGATCGCAGACCTACTAGCGGACGTATCCGACTTCACCATCGATGACCTCGCGGATGATGTCTGCGTGTCCGGCATGTCTGGCGGTCTCCTCCACAAGGTGCATAAGGATCCACCTGAGAGCGAATGTCCTGTCGCGAGCTGTGACCGTCGCTGACAGGTCTTCGATTCCATCGATGATCGCATCGACCAGCTCAAGCTCGGCCTGATAGTCGGCCACCACCTGATCAATGGTGTCGTCGTCCGTGACCCGCCAGTCTGCATCCGGGTCGTCGCGTGACCATGGGACAGGAATGTCGCCTCCGTCAATCACAATGCGCACCCACCACCGATCCACGTACTGGAGATGACGGACGATGCCGAGGAGGGTTGTGTCAGACGCAACGACACGCTGCTTGGCCTGCTCGTCGGTGATGCCTTCCAGCTTCCAGAGAACCGCATCGCGATTCGCCTTGATCATGCTGTGGAGCAGTTCATGCTCCGCAGCGTCCCTCGGGTAGCTATTCGCCACTGATCGTCACCCCGTGCTTCGGACGGGGATACAACTCTCCAGGCGGATTGGCGCCCGTGTAATCAACCCATGTCATCGACGTCTGACCAAGATCCTGCTGCTCCATCGTGATGCAATCCTTCACGGGGCATACAAGGCTGCACAGGTTGCATCCGACGCAATCGTCGTATTTGATCCACACCTCTGTCTTGCCGTCCGGTGTCGCTTTCGAGCCGATGGCCTGGTGTGCACCGTCTTCGCATGCGACGTAGCACAGGCCACAGCCGATGCACTTCTCCTGGTCGATCGACGCCTTGACGATGTAGTTGATGTCGAGGTTTTCCCAGGTCGTGACCCTATCGACGGACTTGCCACGAAGCTCCTCCACGCTTGCGATGCCCTTCTCGTCGAGATAGTTGGACAGCCCTTCGTGCATGCCCTCGACGATGCGATACCCGTAATGCATGACTGCTGTACACACCTGGACAGTGGTGGCTCCCAACAGGAGATACTCAGCAGCGTCCTTCCATGTCTCGATTCCACCGATTCCTGAGATTGGCAAGTCAGCCGTTTCGGGGTCTGCGGCGATCGAAGCCACCATATTCAGCGCAATCGGTTTCACTGCTGGGCCGCAGTAACCGCCGTGGCTAGACATGTTGCCGACGACCGGTCTGGGAGTGAACGTATCCAGGTCCACACCAGTGATCGAGTTGATCGTGTTGATCAGTGATACACCATCGGCACCGCCGTCCTTGGCTGCACGTGCCGCGTACCGGATATCGGTGATATTCGGTGTCAGTTTCACGAGTACCGGTGTCGTTGCTGAGTCCTTCGCCCAACGTGTGATGTCACAGGTGTACTCAGGGACCTGTCCGACGGCTGCACCCATGCCTCGCTCAGACATTCCGTGGGGACAACCGAAGTTGAGCTCGATGCCGTCGGCTCCTGCCTGTTCGACCTGTTTGATGATCGTGTCCCACGCCTCGGCATTCGACTCGACCATCAGGCTGACAATCACGACATTGTCCGGGTACCGCCGCTTGACCTCTTCGATCTCGATCAAGTTGTCTTCGAGGGAGCGGTCCGTAATGAGTTCAATGTTGTTGAGACCCATCATCCTGGAGCCATTGATGTCAACCGACGAGTAGCGGCTGTAGACATTCTCGATGGGCTCGCCAAGTGTCTTCCACACGGCACCGCCCCAACCCGCGTCAAAGGCTCGAGCTATTTGGTCGCCTGTGTTCGTCGGAGGAGCCGATGCGAGCCAGAACGGGTTCGGCGACTCAATGCCGCAGATGTTCACTGATAGGTCGGCCATCGGTACTCCTCACACGGTCGCTGCGGTTCGCAGCGACCGATCGATACTCCTGGCAGCAATCTTGCCGTGCTGCACCGCATTGACGACTTCCTTGCCACCGTTGACACAGTCGCCACCTGCCCAAATACGTTCATTTCCCGTGCGGTGGTCATCATCAACGACGACACGACCTCCACCGTCGGTCTCCACTCCGGCGAGTGTGCCGAGGAACCCGACACGTTTGGCCTGGCCGGTCGCACGTAAGACCCGATCCACAGGGATCGAGAACTCGGTGCCGTCGATGGGTTCAACAGCGCCATCGGGCGTGAGCTCAGCTCGCATGCACACCAAGCGCTCGGCACGGCCATCGCCTTCGACCCTCAACGGAGTGCTCCAGTGCACGAACTCAACACCATTCTGAAGTGCCCGTTCAATGTCGTGCGGATAGCCACGCATCTCGGAACGGCCGCGCCGGTACACGAGGTAGACGCGGTCCGCCCCCGACAGTGCGGACTGGGTGACGGCGTCGACGGCAGTGTTGCCCCCGCCGATAACGGCGACTCTCTCGCCCCCGACATTGGCTGACCCGGCGCGAACGGCGGCGATGAAGTCAAGGGCATCGTCGACGCCTTCGAGATTCTCCCCTTCCAACCCGAGCGGTGGAACACCACCGAGTCCGACTCCTACGAACACGGCATCATGGTTCTCCATGAGGTCGTCAAGGGACACATCCTGTCCGACGGCGGTATTTGTTCTGATCTCGACGCCAAGCCGTTTGATGAAATCGACCTCTCGCAATGCGGTTGGCATGTCCATCTTGTAATTGGCAACGCCATAGGTGTTGAGACCGCCTGCGGCTTCGTTGGCCTCATAGATCACCACTGAGTGCCCGAGCTTCGCGAGTTCTGCGCCAGCAGAAAGTCCGGCTGGACCGGCGCCCACAATTCCGACGGAGCGCCCAGTGCGGTCAGGTACGGCGAACAGATCGATGTCCCCAAACACAACGTCATCCGTGGCGAATGCCTGAAGCCGTCCAATGTCAATCGGCCTTTCATGTAGCTCGTTGAGCACGCAAGCGCCTGCGCACAGGACCTCGGTTGGACAAACCCGAGCGCATGACCCTCCGAGAATGTTCGAACTCAGAATGGTTCGGGCAGACCCAGTGAGGTCGCCGGTAGCGATCCGCTTGATGAACTGTGGCACGTTGATGTCCGTTGGACATGCCTTCGTGCATGGCGCGTCCCAACACATCAAACAGCGATGTGCTTCGACGAGCGCCTCATCCCAGGTCATCGATGGCGCTGGCTTCAGCGCCGCCGAAACACCGTTCGGTGACTCCATCTGGTTCATACCCGATCCATTCTGCCGTCCGTATTCGTCAATCAGAGCTGGGGACTACTCGCCGCCCTCTCTGAGTTCAATCGTCCTTGGTGACCAGCCATTGCCGTCAACATCGACACCGTCTGCCTTCAGATTCGCCAATGCTTCCGCGTTGATGTCTGTTACGAAGGCGCCTGCCGTGGGCTCACCCTTCAAAACAGCACCGTCTACCGCGTTCTTCACCGTTTGGTTCCACAGAGCCTCATCCATGACTCCAACGCCGTTCGAGGCCGGCCAGATCAGGTTATTGATCTCGTTGAGCATCCAGGCCTGGTGCGACTCACCGAGCGTTGGACCAGCTGCCAGCACATGATCGACGCACGCGTCAAAGTTGTCTCGACAGAAGACCCAGCCTCTGATTGACGCTTCGACGAACTTGACGGCCGTCGCACGGTATTCGGCGTCGTTCTCGAGCCGATCAGCATCTGCCCAAATCGCGTCTTGGAGCATCGCTGTGCCAACGTCGTTCCAATCGATCACCGAAAGGTCCGATGGCAGGAACAGTTCACCGGTATCGGGGTTCACCGTCTCGAGGACCTGGGCATATTCGTTGTAGGTCATCGCCTGAGCCGCATCGATGTCGCCTGCAATCAGCGCAAGCATGTCGAATTGTTGCTGTACGAGGTTCACGTCTGTAGCGGGGTCTAGACCCGCCTGTCGAATCCCGGCAAACAATTCAGCTTCGTTGCCGAATCCCCAGTTGCCAACGTTCTTGCCAGCGAGGTCAGCGGGCGACGTGATGCCTTGGTCGACAAACGAGACCTGCAGGGTGGCCGAGCGCTCAAATACCTGCGAGATGTTGGTGACGTTCGCCCCTTCTTCACGCGGTCCAAGGGCACGAATGGCCCAAGACAATGCGAAATCAGCTGCGCCAGACTCGATCACGGTCGCCGGAACGATGTCCACGCCGCCCTCGAGAATCGTGACGTCGAGACCGGCATCCTTGTAATAGCCCTCGGCGACGGCTGCGTAGTATCCAGCAAACTGTGCCTGGGTAAACCACTGCATCTGCAGTGTGACAGGCGTCAGGTCCTCACCACCACTATCTCCATCGTCCGAGCTGCACGCTGAAGCCAACATCGCAAACACTGCGATGATGATCAGCCATCGTGCGGCTCTCTTACGGTTCCCTAATAGCATCGAGTCTCCTCACTCTCCTCGTCGTCATCATTGAACAACGACATCAACGTCCGGCCGCCATGGCGTAGCGATCCGCTCGAATCCTCCGCTCACAAGGTACAAGATGATGCCCATGGCGCTACCGGCTACGACAGCGGCCCAAGCCTCGGTGTACCTCGATGAGGCGGCGTTCTGGACAATAAACTGTCCGAGAGCATCTTGCCGACCTCCGAAGTATTCCGCCACGATTGCACCGATCACAGCCAAGGACGATGCGATCTTGAGCGACGTGAAGAACAGTGGCAGGGCATTCGGGATTCGCACCATCTTTGTAATCTCCCACTTTGAAGCCGCATACGAGTGCATCAACTCCAGTTCGGTCGCACCGACACCAGTGAGGCCCTTTGTGGTGTTGACGAACACTGGAAAGAACACAAGTAGGACCACGATTGCCTGATTCGACGTTGGCGATAGCAACCCATACCAAGCGTTGAAAATCGGAGCCAGAGCGATGATCGGAATTGCGTTCAAAGCAATAGCGAGTGGCGTCAACATCTCGTCTGCGAGCCTGAAGCGCGATACAAGCAGTGCCCAGACAACACCGAGTATCACGCCGGCGACGAGTCCGGTGACGACGATGTAGCCAGTGTTCAGGGTGGCGGTCCAAATGACAGAGAAGTTCTCAACGAACGACGCCATTATCTCGGTCGGCCTCGGTAGCACGAAGCCCTCCGGCTCAGCAACCGCTAGCACTAGCTCCCACAACGTGAGCCCGACGACACCGAACACAATCGCCGGCGCTGCGCTGCGAATCAGCCGCCGCATCAGCGTGCATCCTCTTCGAATCGCAACGCTTCACGCACTTCGGTGACTTTCGCGAAGAAGCCCTGGGACTCTCGAGTCTCGAAGCTGCGCTCACCGAGTTGCACTTCGACGTCAGCAGCAATTCTCCCTGGCCTCGGGGACATGACAATTACCCGCTGCGACAAGAACACGGCCTCTGGAATTGAGTGTGTTACGAACACAATCGTCTTCCCGGTCCGAGCCCATATCTCGAGCACCTCGGTCTGCATGTGCTCCCGCGTCATCTCATCGAGAGCGCCGAATGGCTCGTCCATCAGCAGGATCGAAGGCCGAAACGACAGGGCGCGGGCAATCGCGACTCGCTGCTGCATTCCTCCGGATAGCTCGCGAGGGAAATGATCTCCAAACTCCGGAAGCTTGACGAGGTCGAGCATCTCCGCTGCCCTCGCCTTGCGTTCCTGCTTTTCCCACCCCATCAACTGCAGCGGGAGTTCGATGTTCTGGGTGACGGTGCGCCACTCGAAAAGTCCAGAAGTCTGGAATGCCATGCCATAGTCGCGGTCCAGCCGAGCCAGGTCGGCGGACTTGCCGTTGACCGTGACGGTTCCATCGGTCGGATGTGTGAGCGCCCCCATGAGCCGAAGAAGCGTCGACTTCCCACAGCCCGACGGTCCGATGAGCGAAACAAAGGAGCCGTCGGCGATGTCGAGACTGATGTTGTCAAGAGCATGAACCTCATTCGGCTTCCCCGAGTTGAAAGTCTTCGACACCGCATCGATTTGAACAGCGGTTGAGAGATGGGCTTCTATACCTGTCATCGAGCGACGTGTCCTTCCTGACGGCGCGTCACCGCGACGTATTCGATCAAGGTAACGATGCCAACAGCGAGGATCCCAAGTGCTGCTGCGCCGAGTACGGATGCATAGAGGCGCGATGGCCCTGTTGTGTATCGACTGGCATAGTCGAGAATCAACCGGCCCAGCCCGCCGCGAACGCCACCCGATATCTCGCCGACGATGGCTCCGACGATCGCGACTGTTGCCGCCAATTTGAACGCCGCGAACAAGTAGGGAAGCGATGCAGGGAGCTGGAGCTTGATCAGTGTCTGCCTACGAGACGCTGCATATGACCGCATCAGCTCCATGGATGCCGGATGGGCAGATTGCAGACCTTTGATGCCGTTCATCGCCACAGGGAAGAAGGTCAAATAGGTGGCGATAATCGCGACAGACATCCACGGCTCCCAAGTAAACGGCAACCATCCAAGGGATTTCGATCCCCAGATCACAACAATTGGAGCGATCGCAACCAGTGGAACCGTCTGACTCACCACGAGATAAGGGGACAAACCTCTCTCGATCCATCTCGATCTCAGCATCAGAATTGCCAGTGATAACCCAAGGAGTGTCCCGAACAGAAACCCGAATGCAGCCTCACGAAAGGTGAACAGCGCGGCCTCAGCGATGAAGGCCCCGAGCGGCTTCGAGGAGTTGCGCTGCGGAGGCTCACCGAACTCGACGATGATGTCAGAGATCGGTGGCATTGTCAGGTCGTCCGTCCTCGGGAGCACCCTGCCCACGACTGGCCAATCTGTTTGGGCGTCGTCAACGGCCTCGCCGAAAGCCTTATATCCGGTATACACGAGGGACAGCACCAAGAGGAATACAAGAAAGACAACGACTCTTCGCAGACCTCGCCTGGTCGCAGCCTTACGTTCAAGCCGTGCGGCGGCCCGATTCGTCTCCTCGCGGGTTGTCATCAATCAGACGTTCTGGGGGAAGCCGAGATCAATGGCACTTGTCGCAGGGTCAGGCCAACGGCTCGTCACGACCTTTGCCTTCGTGTAGAAATGGATACCTTCCGGCCCATAGGCGTGCGAATCACCGAACAGGGAATCTCCCCATCCACCGAAGCTGTAATACGACACGGGCACCGGAACCGGCACATTGATTCCCACCATGCCGGCATCCACCTCGACCTGGAATCGGCGTGCGGCTCCGCCATCACGTGTGAAGATGGCCGTTCCATTCCCATACGGGTTGTCGTCGATGAGTTTGACGGCCTCGTCGTAGGTTCCGACGCGAACAACGCCCAACACCGGTCCGAAGATCTCGTCGTCATAGCAGGACATCCCAGGAGCGACGTTGTCGAGCAGCGAAGGGGCGAGAAAGAAGCCCTTCCCTTCCATGGCCTGCTCCCTACCGTCAACAACAACCAAGGCACCTTCTCCCGCAGCACGCTCGACGTAGGATGCGACACGATCGCGGTGTTCCCCCGATATCAGAGGCCCCATCTGGGACGACTCATCTGTCCCATCTCCAACCGTGATTGAGGGGATGCGTTCCTTGACCGCCGCTATGAGGGGATCTGCTGCCGTGCCGACAGCGACGACGATGGAAATCGCCATGCAGCGCTCCCCCGCCGAGCCATACGCTGCGCTCACAGCTGCGTCGGCCGCTAGGTCAATGTCAGCATCCGGCAGCACCACCATGTGGTTCTTTGCGCCGCCGAGTGCCTGCACTCGCTTCCCATTGTTGGTTCCGGTTGTGTAGACGTAGCGGGCGATCGGTGTTGACCCGACGAATGAGATCGCAGCGATATCGGGATGCTCGAGGAGTCGGTCGACCGCAACCTTGTCTCCTTGCACGATGTTGAAAACTCCGTCCGGCAAACCTGCCTCAGCAAGCAGTTCAGCGGCAAGCGTGTTGACGCTCGGATCTCGTTCAGAGGGCTTCAAGATGAAGGTGTTCCCGGCAGCGATCGCATTTGGGTACATCCACATCGGAACCATTGCAGGGAAGTTGAACGGCGTGATCCCAGCGACAACACCGAGCGGCTGTCTCACGGAATACACATCAATGTCTGTTGATGCCTCTTGTGAGAATGAACCTTTGAGGTGTTCAGCGAGACCACACGCGTACTCGATGTTTTCAAGCCCCCGTCGAACCTCGCCGAGAGAGTCGGACAGGACCTTCCCGTGCTCCGCGGTGAGGGCAGCGGCGAAGTCGTTCGAGTGGCGGTCAACGAGGTCACGGAATTTGTACATGACCGCCGTCCGCTTTGCGACTGACGTTCGACTCCACGAGTCGAATGCCTGCTTTGCTACGGCGACAGCCCTGTCGACCTCGTCCACCGACGCAAGGCCGACGAATCCGGTGACTTCACCTGTCGCTGGATTGAACACGTTGGATGTCCGACCGGACATCGATGGCGTCTGCTCGCCCCCGATGATGTGATTGATCTGCTTCATGAATACTCCAAAGGTGATCCAGCGGATCTTCCGTCGCTAATGGTGGACTGTCATTTTCTGTCGTGGGAGATACGACCCGTCTCCCTTTGCGCCGAGATACTGATCGTTGTCGACGATCACCTTGCCGCGGAGAAGGACCGTTTCGACCTTGCCCTTGACCTCCATGCCTTCGTACGCCGAATAGTCAACGTCCATATGGTGCTGCTCGACGGACTTCGTCCACGACACCCCTGGGTCAAAGATCACGATGTCAGCGTCGGAGCCAACGGCAATCGTCCCCTTCTGCGGATACAAACCAAACAGCTTCGCTGGGGCGGTGGCACACAACTCGATCCAGCGATTGAGGTCGAATCGGCCACCAACGACACCGCCGTGGTAGATCAGCTGATACCGATCCTCTACACCGGGAAGCCCATTCGGGATGGCCGTGAAGTCATCGAGCCCGAGCTTCTTCTGCGTGCCAAGTGTCGGATGATCCTCCATGCAGAACGGGCAATGGTCTGTCGAGACGACCTGTAGGTCGTTCGTCGCGAGATACCGCCAAAGCGCGTCTTGGTGCCCTTCGGATTCCTTACGGATAGGGGTTGAGCAGACGTATTTAGCACCTTCGAAACCTGGCGCTGAGAGGTGCTCTTCGTGAGAGAGGAACAGATACTGGGGACAGGTCTCACCAAAAATGGGGAAGCCATTCTCTCTCGCCTCTGCAACCTCTGCGACGGCCTCCTTCGCCGACATGTGCACGATGTAGAGATGCGCACCAGTGAGCTCAGCAAGCTTGATCGCCCGATGTGTCGCCTCCGACTCCGTGATCGGCGGCCTGGTAAGCCCGTGATACTTCGGATCGGTCTCCCCACGCTTGAGCGCCTGTTCGCGCAGGACGTCGATTGCCATGCCGTTCTCGGCGTGCATCATGATCAAGGTGCCTGTTTCTGCTGCCTTCTGCATCGCTCGCAGAATGTCGCCGTCGTCGGAGTAGAACACACCGGGATACGCCATGAAGAGTTTGAAAGACGTACAGCCACGATCAATCAGGATTTCCATTTCCTTGAGGGATTGTTCATTGATGTCGCCCGCGATCATGTGGAACCCGTAATCGATCGCACAGTTTCCGTCGGCACGACCCATCCATGCGTCAAACCCATCGACAAGGCCTTCGCCCTTCACCTGGACCGCGAAGTCGACGATGGTTGTCGTCCCTCCCCATGCGGCCGCACGAGTCCCCGTCTCGAAACTGTCAGATGCCGAGGTGCCACCGAACGGCAGCTCCATATGCGTGTGAGGATCGATGCCGCCAGGAATGACGTACTTCCCTGTCGCATCGATGACCTTGTCTGCAGCGTCGGCCCATCCATCAGTTCCGGTAGCGCCAATGGCTACAACCTTCTCGTCCTCAATCAGGACATCTGCCTTCGTGATGTCGATTGCTGTGATGACGGTGCCACCGGTGATCAGTGTCTTCATAGGTCGTCCTTCCAGGTGTCAGTCAATCGCCGAAACAGCGGCGGTGATGATCTCGCTTGCAGTGTCTATCTCTTCTTCGGTCACGGTTAGGGGTGGTGCGATTCTGAGTACGTTGCCATACAACCCGCCCTTCCCGATGAGAAGGCCCCGCGCCTTGCACTCCTCGAGCAATCTGCTGGCACGAGCCGTGTCTGGTTCACCCGACCCTGGTTCCGCGGTCTCAATGGCGAGCATCAGACCCTTGCCCCTGAATTCGAAAATCCACGGAGTCTCTTCGGCCGTAGGGAGCAGGTTCTCGTAGAGCCGCGAACCCTGCTTGAGGGCGTTGCCCTGCAGATCGTGTTCAACGAGGTACTTGAGGTTCGCAAGTGCGCCCGCACTTACGAGGGGGTTCCCGCCGAATGTGGAGATCGAGTTCGCACCGATGCAGTTCATGATCTCTGGCCGTGCGACTACGCCGCCGATGGAGAGACCATTCCCGATGCCCTTGGCGAACGTCATGATGTCAGGGACGATGTCATGTGCCTGGTAGCCCCACATGTGCTCCCCTGTGCGCCCCCACCCTGTTTGCACCTCGTCGGCAACGAACAGAATGCCGTAGTCATCCAGTACATCCTTGAACCGTCTGAAGAAGCCGTCTGGCGGCGTCGCGAAACCACCAACGCCTTGGATCGGTTCCGCAATCATTGCCGCGACGTCCCCAGATGTCATCATGTCGATGACCTGGTTCAAATCGGCGACGGCGGCATCCACGAAGGCATCATCATCGAGGTGGGCATACGGGCTGCGGGCCTTGTACGGACCCTGAACATATTGAACGTTGAGACCCGAGTAGCCGGTAGGCGACCATGACCTGTGGCTTGTCAGCGCAACGGCTGTGAAGCTCCGACCGTGATAGCTGTTGCGAAGCGCAAGAACCTGGTTCGAACGACGAAACGACGTGGCGAGAAGCATCGCTGCGTCATTCGCCTCGGTTCCAGAAGGTGTGAAGAACACCCTGGCGTCTGGGATACCAGACATCTCAGCCACCGTCTCGGCGAGCTCGACCATCGGCTGGTTGAGATACAGCGTCGAGGTGTGCAGCACTTTCGCAGCCTGTTCCGTGATCGCCGCCGTGACCTCCGGCAGCGAATAGGCGGTCATCGTCGTGAGGATGCCACCGAAGAAGTCGAGGTATGAGTTCCCTTCGAGATCCCACACCGTTCGACCCTCGCCCCGGTCGATGGCGATCGGCTCGTCGTAATACAACGCAAGCCAGGATGGAAGGACCGCACGGGTCCTCTCGGTGAGTTCGGCGTGGATGCCCATGCGGTTAGGCCCGAACGAGCGGCCCGTAGGCGTCTGGACGTCGATCCCTGTAGAACGCCCACGTGTTGCGGACTTCCTCGATGAGATCGAGATCAAGATCGCGAATCACGAGTTCTGCATCGGAATCCGAAGCGACATCGCCGACGAACTGCCCTCGAGGATCAGCGAAGTAGGAGGTCCCGTAAAAGTCATTGTCGCCGAGATCCTCGACGCCGACCCTGTTGATGGCTCCCACGTAGTACATGTTCGCGACAGCAGAGGCTGGCTGCTCGAGCTGCCAAAGGTACGAGGAGAGACCACGACTAGTCGCCGATGGGTTGAACACAATCTCCGCGCCGTTGAGACCGAGCGCTCTCCACCCTTCAGGGAAGTGGCGGTCGTAGCAGATGTATACGCCGACCTTGCCTACTGCCGTATCGAAGACGGGGAAGTCGGCGTTGCCTGGACGGAAGTAGAACTTTTCCCAGAACCCGCCGACATGGGGAATGTGGTGCTTTCGGTACTTGCCGAGATAGGTACCGTCTGCATCGATGACGGCAGCTGTGTTGTAGAGGAACCCAGCCATCTCCTTCTCATACATGGGAAGCACCATCACCATGTTGAGCTCTTTCGCGAGGGCTTGGAAGCGCTTCGTCGTCGGCCCATCCGGAATTGCCTCTGCATACCCGTAGTACTCGATGTCCTGAACCTGACAGAAATAGGGCCCGTAGAAGAGTTCCTGGAAGCAGATGACGTTCGCACCGTCGGCCGCTGCCTCCCGTGCGTACTTCTCGTGCAGTTCGATCATGGACTCTTTGTCTCCGGTCCACTCTGTCTGAAGAATTGCGGCGCGCACGACTCGGCTCATCAGTTGTCTCCTCTGCTGTTTGGTTCGGCAGGATGTTCGCCCCATCCTCCCACATGCACACCATACAAAAACGGGATAGGGTTTGGTGCCGCAACAGGCAACCGAGCACGCGGTAGCACGCCTCAATGAGATGTGTAACCGCGGAACATAGAGTGAATCAAAGAGAGGTGACTGATAGTTCGGTCACCACTACATGCGAACGATGATGGAGGATCCGATGAACATCGGAGTTGTGACCGAGATCAAGCCGGACGAACGGCGCGTCGCGATTCAGCCTGGTGCTGCTCATGACCTCGTGCTTCGTGGACACTCGTTCTTCATTCAGGCTGGCGCCGGTGCAGGGGCTGGGGCCTCTGACGAGGCGTTTGAGGCTGCTGGCGCGACGCTTCTCGCAACGGCACAAGATGTGTTCGACAAGGCCGAGCTCATTGTCCATGTCAAGGAGCCGCAGGCATCCGAGATCGCGATGCTCACGCCAGATCACACACTGTTCACATATCTCCATCTCGCCGCTTATCCAAAGGTCGCAGAGGGGCTGATGGCATCAGGGGCGACGTGCATCGCTTATGAAACCGTCGAGTCCAAAGGGGCGCTTCCTCTTCTTGCCCCGATGAGCCACATCGCCGGTCGGCTCTCCACTCAGGTAGGTGCGTTCTACCTGATGGCTCCGAACGGAGGAAAGGGCCTGTTGGTCGGAGGACACGCTGGCGTGCCTCAGGGACAGGTCGTTGTCATCGGGGCGGGTGCCGCTGGTTTGAACGCGATCGACGTCGCGGTCGGCATGGGAGCGAGAGTCACCGTGCTTGATGTCAACGTCGGCGCACTCGAACGTGTCCATGAGCGGTGGGGCTCCAGAGTCACGACCGAGTACTCCACAAAGGCAGCGGTCACGCATTGGATCGAACACGCAGATCTCGTTGTTGGCGCCGTATTGGTCGCAGGTGATCGGGCGCCGATCGTGATCGACCGTGAAATGCTGTCTGTGATGGAGGAAGGCTCCGTGATGGTCGACATCTCGATCGATCAGGGCGGCTGCTTCGAAACAAGTAGGGAGACGACCCACCAAGATCCGACGTATGTCGTCGATGGAATCGTCCACTACGCCGTCGGGAATATCCCTGGATCTGTTCCCCACACGGCATCGAAGGCGCTCTCAAACGCAACGCTCCCCTACGTGCGGGCGCTCGCCGAAGGTTCCGAGGCGGCGTTGAACCGAATGCCAGATCTTGCCGGTGGCTACAACGTCGTCGGCGGGAAACTCACCAACGAGGCAGTTGCACACGCTCTCGACATCGACTGGGTTGACCGGCTCGATCCCCGTGCAGCCCTCGCAGAGGCGTAGGTCACAGCCGGCTCCTAGAGGCCCTCGCCTTGGAGCTTCAGCACCTTGCTCCATCCACGCCTGACATCGCGGAGCTTCTGGCGAAGGCTATGTCGCTAGGTTGGTCGGCGATGGGCAACCCCAAGCGAACCCGGCTGGCCGCATACGCCGTCATCGTCACCGATGGTTCGCTTCTGCTCGTCCGCATCGCTTCAAGGTCCGACGGCGCAGGACGATGGACACTTCCAGGGGGCGGACTCGATTGGGGCGAACACCCAGACGACGGCCTCCTTCGCGAACTCAAAGAGGAGACCGGACTCACCCCATCGTCGTTCCAACTCGCCGGCATCAACAGCCACGTGTTCGACGAGTCCGACACTCGAGCCGGGCTTCATGCAATCCGATTCCTCTATCACTGCGAAGCGGCAGGCGAACCGCATATCACTGAGGTGGACGGCTCAGTCGATCTCGTCCGATGGGTTCCGATGGAACAGGTCTCGACACTCGACACTGTCCACCTCGTCTCGGTCGGATTGGACACGACGGGTCACTGACGGCCTGGGCCACGCCAGCGGTTCCAGGCCAACTCAACTGGTCTCGACGCACGCGATGAGCCACGCGCCGCCATCCCAAGACTCACCGAGAACGTCGGAAGTCCGCTCCCACGACGCCACTTCAAAGTCGACAGCGATACGGCAGGCGACATCCTGTTCCCCTAGGTAGGCGTAGATGCTGGCACCGACCACGGCGGGCAAGACTCCATCGCGAACCCCAAGGACTGATGCCGCGTCCGTAAGGACCAGAGCCGCTGCCTCGGGTCCACGACCCGGCCGTTCTGATTGGTAGTACCCGAATCCATTGGCGGATGTGTTGGACTGGTAGCCGTCAATCGCAGGCTGCTTCGTCGTCAGCAGTGCCACTGTGGCCCCGTCGACAACTGCTGGATCTCCTAAGAGATCCACGTACGAGTACAAGGGAAAGGTCCGCGACACGTATCGAGGAACACCAGGGAAGGCCGTGAGTCGGTGCGGACTTTGCCCCGCCTCGACGAAGACAACAGCTCCGTCTGGATGCGCTTCAAGTCTCACGACGCCGCCTGCAGCTCTCCAATCTGAACCGACGTGGTTCGCCAGATCTCGACCGAGGTCGACAGCTCCGATCAGGAGGATGGTTCCGACGAGAGCAACTCCAAGCGCCGCACCAACCACATGTGATCTTGCAGACGCTCGGTCCCGTTCACGAATTGTCCGGACGCACACAGCGAACAAGGCGCCGAGGGTCACAGCAATCGGGAAGAACCATGTGAATGTGTAGCGAGGCGAGAAGCCCTGTGAAACTGGCGTCTGATAGAAGAACGCAGCCGCGAAAAGCACTGGAATCGCCCACAACACCCAGTACCACCACTGCTGGAACAGCAGCCTCCTCGCTGCGGGCATCAGCAGGGCCACGGACATGGCCAGCAGAACAAGGGGCCATCCAGGAACCACGACGCTGAACATCTGCGGGATGTCCGACAACATCTCACCAATCCGGGTCGAAAGGGGATCCACGGTCGGATATCGATCGAATACGGATCTCATGCGCTCGACCACAGGAACACCAACGAGCACCGCCGCTCCGAGAGCAATGCCCATCGGCACCAACGCCGATCCATGCGGTCTGGCCTTGAGCACGTACTGTCGAAATCCCAGAACGAGTGTCACAGCGCCGAGCGCAATGAGCGGCTCTGCGGCACGGCTCAAAGGGAGAAGCAGCGCCGTCACAGCCATGATTGGAATGAGCCACCGTCTCGACGTTCGAAGCCATTCATCAATCGAAACAAGAAGCACAAGCATCAAGAAGAGCGGGAGGGCGTATGGCCGGGCGTAGGCCAGCACTGACCCGAGTTGAGCGCTTGTGGCGACCAGCAACACAGCCATGGGGGACCCCCACCCGAAGCCATTGCGAAAGGTGAGGACGCCCAACAGAGCCAAGCTTGCGATTCCGAGCAACGTTGATAGTGCACGCTGACGGGCGTCGCCTTGGCCAATGAGTCGCTGCACACCAGCGTTCAGCAAGGCGTCAAGTGGAGGTTGCTCCTGTTCGTAAGCGAGATCGACGATCGAATGCACTCCCTCTGTGTACGCACGGGTCTGACGTATCTCATCGAGGTGATACGGCTCGTCAAACATCGCGACCAGCAGCACCGCTGCTCCGATGAGTATCGAGCCAACGAGAGCTCCGATAATGAGGCGGCGTTGAGTCGTCGTCGATCCGATTCCTGAAGGAGTGAGGTCCTCAACGCGCGTGTCGTGGGGGTCGTGCACGGCGCAATGATACGAGCAGGGTTCCGGTACGAGCTGGAACCTCCGTCAGATGAAGCGGAGCTTTCTGGCTGCGAACGCGGCCATCCTCAGCAGGAGAAACCCGTGGCTCCATCGGTTGATGTTCGTGTCCCCGTAGGTTCGATCTCGATACCGCACCGGGAGGTCCACGATCTTGAGGTTCAACTTGGCGGCTCCGAAAAGAAGATCGAAGTCCCCGAAAGGATCGAAGTCTCCGAAATGTTGTCTGTTCGCGGCGATGATGTCGTACGACTGACGCGTCAAGACCTTGGTGCCGCACAGGGTGTCCTTCGTGGGCTGCTGAAGGAGCCAGCTAAAGGCAAACCCGAACAGCCGGTTCCCCAAGTAGTTGAGGAACCGCATCGCATCCCCCTCCATCGGATAGACCAGACGAACGCCGTTGATGAACTCGCCCTTCCCATCGCGAATTGCCTCGTAGAACCGAGGAAGTTCTTCAGGGGCAACGGTCATGTCAGCGTCGAGAATCATCAGGACATCTCCGGTTGCGTGTGCAAAGCCGTGCCGAACCGCGTCACCCTTCCCCTTGCCTGGCTGCCGAAGAACGACCAGATCCTCCGAGTCTGCGTCTTCGACCACACGTTCAATCGTCTCGAAGGTGTCGTCTGTCGAGTTCCCCTCGACGAAGATGAGCTCGGTTCGTATGCCCATAGTCGGGGTTCTTCTCACAATGTCAGCGATGTTGCCCGCCTCGTTTCTGGCAGGGACGACCACCGACACAGAAAGCTCATCGGATGTCGATGGAGATGCCGGAGTCTGGCGGGCGACCATGAAATTGGTCAAGGCAGCGTGGTTGAAAGGCCAGATTCGCACCGCGACGCGATTCAGGGCTGCAGACAAGGGTCCGAGCTTGAAGGGTGCGAGTATCTCTCTCGAGCCAGTGATGCGTTCGAAGCCTGCAAGGTGCAGAAGATTCTCGACGTCGGTCGGCGTGAGCCAGTTTTGGGGTAGAGATGGGTTCGCAAGACCCATGCGTCGAACGATCTCGAGAGGTCCTTGCCACACCTTGCTGTAGAAGTTCAACACGATACGCGTGCTCGGAACACACAGTGGATGGATCCTCTCGAGGACAGCCTGGACATCCCAAAGGTCGTTCGCAACGTCCGACAGAATGATGACGTCGAAGGTCTCGTCGATATTCAAGTTGTGCGCATCGAGGTTCATGATCGTGAGATCCGGATGTCGCTGAGATGCAATGCTCACCATCTCCGGGGAGAAGTCGATGCCGACGCCACGGCTTGGCGAGAGACTGGCGAGAAGATCGCCCTCCCCACATCCGACTTCGAGAATCCGCAGACCGGGACCGATCAGCTGCCCATAACGGCGGTGAAGGAGCGAGCCGTAGTGGCCAGCCTGGTCTCTCGGAACAGGCTTCGTCGCTACCCGATTCCAGTGATCGACCCTCCGGTTCGTGTATCTGGTGAAGGCGGCGTCCGTCGACCGATCAATCGAGCGGCTCGTCATGATCCTTCGCTCTCTTCCAGGAAGGACCGATATGTCTCCCGGAGCCCTGCACGCAGCGATGTCCTCGCGTTCCAACCACGTTCTGAGAGCCTCGTTACATCTAAGAGTTTCCGAGGAGTTCCATCCGGCATCGTTGGGTCGAATACGAGTGAACCCGTCCAACCGACAATCTCAGCAATCAGACCGGCAAGGTCGCGGATTGAGATCTCCGAACCAGTGCCCACGTTGAGGTGCTCCTCGCCGCTGTACGTCTGAAGTGCGAAGACAACGGCGTCAGCGAGGTCGTCGACATGGAGGAACTCTCTGAGAGGCCGTCCGCTCCCCCATACCTGCACTTCATCCTCTTGTTCGATCTTCGCCTCGTGGATCTTCCGAATGAGCGCCGGCACGACATGGGAGGTAGCCAAGTCGTAGTTGTCGCCTGGTCCGTAGAGATTCGTCGGCATGAGTGAGATGACGTCGAAGCCGTACTGGCGACGAAGCATCTTCCCGAGTTCCAAGGCCGCGATCTTGGCGATGGCGTAGCCCTCGTTCGTAGGTTCTAGGGGACCGGTTAGCAGGGCAGACTCCGCCATCGGTTGGGAGGCGTTACGCGGGTAGATGCACGAGGAGCCGAGGACGGCCACCTTCTCGACCCCACCGTCCATCGCCGCTGCGAGGACGTTCGCCGAGATCATGAGGTTGTCGTAAAGGAACTCGCCCTGTGCCGTTGCATTCGCATGGATGCCCCCCACCTTGGCGGCTGCCAGGACGACCACCTCAGGCTTCGTCTCAGCCACGAACCGTTCTGTTTCGACCTGGCGTCGAAGATCGACCTCGCCCGAAGAGGCCGTAATGAGCTCCCCGATCGATTCGGTGTCGAGCCGACGCACAACGGCGCTACCCACCATGCCAGCGTGACCAGCCACCCAAACGCGCTTGCCGGTCAGATCGAAGTCAGTCATTGCCGGGACCTGATGTTGACGTGGTATCTCGACCGGCTCCTTCAATGGCGTCGAGCTCAAGGCCGAGCCCAGCAAGGTCGCTTGCGAGCATCAGCCTGACGAGGCCCTGAATCGAAGTCCTCGCCTCCCAACCAAGCTCGACCCTGGCTTTCGTCGGATCGGCCTGGAGGTAGTCGACCTCTGTCGGCCGTAGGTAATTTGGATCTGCCCTCACATATTGCTCCCAATCAAGCCCAGCCAGCGAGAAGGCCATCTGGCAGAACTCTCGTACCGTCGTCGCGACACCGGTGCCAATGACATAGTCACGAGGGTCATCGGCTTGCAACATCAGCCACATCGCTTCGACATAGTCCTTTGCATATCCCCAGTCTCGAACCGCGTCCAGGTTCCCGAGATACAGGTGTTCCTGATTCCCAGCAACAATGTTCGCAACCCCGCGCGTGATCTTCCTTGTGACGAATGTCTCGCCTCGCCGCTCGCCCTCGTGATTGAACAGGATGCCGTTCACGGCGAAGATCCCATAGGCCTCCCTGTAGTTCGCTACGAGCCAATGCGCGTATGCCTTGGCGGCCGCGTACGGCGACCGAGGTTGGAACGGGGTGTCCTCGTTCTGAGGCGGCGGAGCGTTACCGAACATCTCGGATGTGCCCGCTTGGTAGAGGCGAACATCGATATCTGCATCGCGAATAGCCTCGAGGAGTCGCACCACGCCAAGCGCGTCAATGTTGCCTGTGTACTCGGGTTGGCTGAATGACACCGCGACGTGCGACTGTGCCCCGAGGTTGTAGATCTCGTTGGGTCGAATGCTGCGAATGACCCTCGATATCTGAGAACCGTCGGAGAGGTCCCCATAGTGCAGATGGAGATTGGTCTCCGACTCGTGCGGGTCTTGGTAGAGGTGGTCAATTCGATGTGTGTTGAACGTTGAGGCTCGCCGGATGATCCCGTGGACCTCGTAACCCTTGTCGAGGAGGAGCTCAGCAAGATGCGATCCGTCTTGACCGGTGATGCCAGTAATCAGCGCACGCTTCATCGTGATACAACCCTTCGGTGAGTCCCGGCGACTCGTGGTGGCGTCATTGTACGGTGCGCTCCGAACGCACACCCTCTGCATCGCCCGCTGTTTGGCGGCCGATTCATTCTGTGGGCTGTGAGTCTTACCCAATGCGTTACAGAACCCTGGGTACGCGACAAGTGGGCCCGAAGGCCCACTTGTGTGAGTGGAGGTGGGGGGAATCGAACCCCCGTCCCGCAAGATTTCAGCGCCGGCATCTCCGAGCGCAGCCGACAGAATGAGCTTCGGAACGCTGGGACCCTGCCGGCAAGCACCCCTGCGTCCTATCCGTAAATGTCTTACCCCACCGGTCACGGAACCCCGGCGGGGGCATCCCACATTGCATTGCCTGGGTCCGGCGAGGTGGGTGCCCTCCGGTCAGACAGGAGCGTTTATCTACGCTGCCAGTGCGTAACTTTCGTTGTTTGCACTTATGTTTGTACCGGCTCTTTAACGAGGACTCCGGCGACCTCGGCTCGCTTCCGACGCATCAACGCTCACGGTCGAAACCATGTCACCCCCAAGTATGGGAGACGTGTTAGTGCACATCCACTGGTTGTAGCGTACCGCCACCCTCAGACATCGCACACCACAAAACGAGGTATCGCATGGGATACAACGGCGCGTGGGTACGCTTTGGCGCATGGGCACGGAACCACATATAGGCGAAGAATCGGACGGGTCGACGTCGGTGATTGAAGCCGAATCGATGGACAGCGGCGCCACGGCACCACCGTCCTCGCATCGTGCATCCTCCGATCGGGCGTGGCCCATTGCGATTGCGCTCATGGGGGCGTTAGTCATCGGTCTTGTCCTTGCGACACAGGTCTTTCTCCTGTCATCGCTGAACGATACGAAAGCGGAGATCACGTCCCTGCAGAGCCAACTCGGCGATGTAGACGACTCGGTCGCTGCGCTGAGCGACGATGTAGCCGACGTCGCAGAGTCAGTCGAAGATACCTCCACCGCTCCTCCGCTGGCATCAGGAGGCTCAAGCAACGTGCAACCCCCGGCTGCATCACTCCCCGCCGGATTTCTTCCGCGATTCGATCGAAACACCGCAGACTCCGCGCTCGGCCTGGAACTAGGTCAGATCGAAGGCATCGACGGCTACACCGAGCAGTTAGTCAACGTCGATCCAGCGGACGGAACCCGCCGAATCTGGATGGTGTGGGCGCATTGGTGCCCATTCTGCCAGCAGGAGATGCCATTGCTTTCCGACTGGTACCCGACCATCGAGGACCGGTACAACACGGAGCTTGTGACGGTGTCGACAAACATCGATCCATCGAGAGGCAACCCACTGAACGAATACCTTGTAGCGGAGCAATTCCCGTTCCAGGTCGTCGTTGATGCTGAGTCAGATCTCGCCGTGAAGATGGGCGTGTCTGCATTCCCCTTCTGGGTGATTACCGACGGTAACGGCGAGGTTCTCCTTCGGACAACGGGACTGCTCCAGATAGAGCAAATCGAAAACCTCTTCGAACAGGTCGAGAACTTCGGCGCCTAGCGCCGGTGGCTTTGGGCCCGTGCCATCTCACGCTTCTGCTGACGATCGATGATCGACTGTCGCTTGTCGTGGGACCTCTTTCCCTTTCCTAGGCCAAGTTCGATCTTCGCCTTGCCTTCGACGAAGTAGATCTGCGTCGGAACGAGCGTGAGGCCCTCTTCCCTGATTCGTCCGAACAATCGATCGATCTCTCTGCGGTGGAGAAGGAGCTTTCTCGGACGTTCAGGCTCATGGCCACCGTTCTCAGCAAACTTGTACGGCGAGATATGTGCGCTTTCGAGCCAGACTTCGCCGTTGCGGATGTCGGCGTAGGAATCCTTGAGCTGTGCCAAGCCAGCGCGAAGAGACTTGACCTCCGACCCGAGCAGAACCATGCCTGCTTCGAACGTGTCAAGGATCTCGTAGTTGAACCGTGCTTGGCGGTTCGATGCGACGACTTTGCGACCTGCCATGAGGAGAGAGGGTACCGCCTGCATCCTGCTCCCGGCGCCGAATCATCTACGAAACGAACACGTTGGCTACCAGTAGCTGACGGGGTTCCTAGGTGCACCGTTGATACGAACCTCGAAGTGGAGGTGAGGGCCCGTGGACTGACCCGTCGAGCCGATCCACCCAATCACTTCACCTCTTTCGACACGCTGGCCAACGGAAACGCCAAGCTTCGACTGATGTGCGTAGAGCGTCACCATGCCGCCACCGTGGTCAATCATCACGGTGTTGCCGTAGCCACCTTTGACGCCTGAGAGAATCACGACGCCGTCTTCGGAGGCGACGATGGGATCGCCTTGCCGTGCATTCATGTCAACACCGTTGTGCATCTTCACGGTTCCCGAAATCGGATGGACCCGCTTCCCGAAACCAGACGAGACCGCACCCGGAACCGGTCGCGCCAAGGCACCTGGACTGCTTGGCGTCGGATCTGGCGACGGATTCGACGCCGCGGCGATGGCCGCCTTGATCGATGACTCCTCGCGGGCCAATACGGCAATCTCGTTCTCGAACTCATCGATGCGTTCGTCAATCTCGCTGAGACGTGCCTCCTGGAGAGCAGCAGCTTCCAAGAGCACGAGCCTGAGCTCGTCGAGTTCACCAATGGCGCTCGCGAGCACAGCCTTCGTGGCATCCAAGGCTGCAAGCTCAAGCACAACCTGTGCCTCAGCATCCTTGACCTTCGCCTCCTCGACAGCCTCTGCATCGACGACGATCTGGAAGCGGTCAGCTGCATCTGAGGTGTGCCCTGTAAGCACCTCGAGATAGGCAACGCCGACGGTTATGTCAGCAAGTGCAGGTGCGGAGAACGCGATCGCAGGCTCAGACATACCGCCACGCGTGTACGCCTCTTTTGCCCACGCCTCTGCCTCTTCGCGGGTCTGCGTTAATTCGGTGCGAAGCTCTGAGAGGTGCGCAAATCGAATCGCAAGCTCCGATCTGACGTCTGCAAGGCGCATGGTTGCAGCAGCCTCAGCGCCGACCGCCTGGTCGTAGCGACCTTGAGTTGCCGCCAATTCCTGTTCCGCTGCGTCGAGTTGCTGCTGCGCAGCGAGAACTTCATCAAAGATTGGGGTGCGCCCGGCCGCTTCGCCCGAGAGATCGGAGCGGAGGGCCGAAATCCTCGACCGCACCTCGGCGAGATCACCCTCCAGATTGCCAGCGGCTGCCGGAACGGCAAGCGGGATCGTCAGGAGACCGATGAGCGCGAGAAGAAGGAACCGACGAATCATGAGCGCAGGGTGCGGTGGACAGCGAGGCTCAAAGAACTACCGATAAGACCGGCGGCGACTCCGAACAGCAAGACCAGCGCGCCCTGCTTGACGAGGAAATCATTGTTAATGGCCAGATTGATCCAATCCGGCAAGTCCTGAAGACGATCAACAGACAACTGTTGTGCAATAACGACGAACGCAACGGCAAGTGCCCCGCCAGCGAGGCCCTCGAGCGCTCCCTCTATCAGGAACGGCGTTCGCACAAACCAATTGCTCGCACCCACGAGACGCATGATCTCGATCTCTTCTCTTCGTGCGTAGATCGCCATGTGGATCGTGTTGGCGATGAGGGCAACAGCAGCCGCACCCAATGCGACCGCAAGAATCCAGAACATCAGTTGGAGACCGTCTCGTAGCGCGATCATTGCATCAATCGCGTCGTCGGCACTTTGGACGCGATCAACCCCCGGAGTGGACTCAAGGCGCGTCACGATTATGTCGTAGTCGTCGGGATCCACGGGTTGCACACGTAGCGATGCCGGAAGGAGATCGGGATTCTGTTCGACAACCGCAAGCATGGCGTCGTTGTTCGCAAACAGAACGAGAGCCTCGTCATAGGCCTCAGCCTTTGAAACGTAGAAGACGTCCTGAACCTGTGGCCAGGTTTCGACCTCATTCTGGAGCGCTGAGGTGTCCTGAGCCGTCATGTCGTCCTGCAGGAACGCAATGACCCGAACATCTTCAGCCCACTGCAGTGTGTTGACCCGAACGACCTCGCCAAAGACGAGTGTTCCGAAGGTCAAGGTGAGAGAAATGAACACGGCGAGAATCGCACCGAGCACCACAAGGGCGTTGCGACCAAGGTTGGAGATTGCCTCCTTGAACATGTAGCTGATTCTGGTCATAGGTCTGCCCGTTCATCATCCTGGTCGACAAGGTCTCCAACAGCATCGGCATCGCCGACTGCTTGGGTCTCGTCGGTGTCGCCAGCCACGGGAGCTCCATCATCCGGCGTCACGATGGTCTCGTCGACGTCGTCGATCTCGAAATCGGCCGATCCGGTGATGTCATCATGTTCCTCTACGACCGTCGTGACTTCGGTTGTCACTGGCACGGTCGGTTGAACAGATGTCTCGTAGATGCCTCGAGACTCGTCTCGGGTGATGCGCCCGCGGTCAATCTCCACAACGCGACGCCTCATTGCGTCGACAATGGCGTGGTCGTGAGTCGCCATGACAACAGTCGTTCCTGTGCGATTGATGCGGTCGAGAATCCTCATGATGCCGACGGATGTTGCCGGGTCAAGGTTCCCTGTCGGCTCATCGGCGAGAAGGATCAGAGGCCGGTTCACAAAGGCACGGGCTACAGCAACCCTCTGCTGTTCACCGCCGGAGAGCTGGCGGGGAAGACGGTCAGACTTTGCGGAAAGCCCCACAAGTTTGAGGACTTGCGGAACCTGGTTTCGGATGACACTTCGATGCTTCCCTGTGACCTCCATCGCAAACGCGACGTTTTCATACACCGACTTGTTCGGGAGAAGTTTGAAGTCCTGGAAGACGGTCCCAATGGAACGGCGAAGGTGTGGCACCTTCCAGCTTGGAATCTCTGAGGCGTGCTTACCGGCAACCCACAGATCGCCGTTCGTGGGCTGTTCCTCGCGCATCATCAGTCGAATGAGTGTGGATTTACCTGAGCCTGACGCGCCCACGAGAAAGACGAACTCTCCCTTGGCAATTTCCAAGGTGGCATCCTTGACGGCGACGGTGCCGCCTGGGTAAACCTTCGTAACGTTTTCGAGCTTGATCATGGTGTAAACACTCGGGAATGGCTGATGTCCCGGCCCATTCGGCAGCCAGCTGCGAGGGTAGTGGTGGATCCATTAAACACGGGGTATTGCGCCGCCTCCGTGGCTGGCGCCACTTCGGCGGCGTTGCAGAATCACCTTCGGCAATTCTGCGCTATCGGCAAGCGCTAGGCCCTAGGCACTAGAAACTAGAAACTAGAAACTACGCCTCATAC
>Ga0070727_10001456_pt1 | contig 24960 bp, 24 predicted proteins | sample tdAd472_FD_66722 | JGI IMG/M metagenome (GOLD analysis project Ga0070727, IMG submission 66722) | Marine sediment microbial communities from the Atlantic coast under amendment with organic carbon and nitrate - tdAd47.2 | ecosystem: Environmental > Aquatic > Marine > Coastal > Sediment | place...
GGTCTGGCGGGCATTGTTGTGGCGCCGATATTCAAGCTAACGGTTGCCGAACCTGTACGTGGTCAGTACGACGATCATCAATCCGATGGAATCCCTCCGACGCTCGGCACGATTGTGCAGAAACTCGTGCATAAGCCGAGCTTCTGGATTATCTCGCTCGGTGCGTCGGCGTCATCGATGATGGGTTATGGGCTGTTTTTCTGGCTACCGTCCTTCTTCGTCCGGAGTTTTGGCCTGGACCTGCTCGAGGCATCAATGTTCTACGGCGCTATCCTGCTGATCGGCGGCATCGCCGGCGTCTGGCTCGGTGGTGCGCTGGCGGATCGCTTCGGCGCAGACCAGCGCGGCATGTATGTGAAGATCCCGGCATTCGCGTTCCTCACCACAGTACCGTTCTACATTCTCGCCATCCTGTCGCCAAACCTCACGACGACATTTTTTGCCTTGCTGATTCCCACCGGACTCGGCCTGGCCTGGCTCGGGCCGGTGCTCTCTGCCATCCAGCATGTCGTACCGCCTACGATGCGAGCGACTGCTTCGGCGATATTCCTGTTCATCAACAATCTCATCGGCATCGGATTAGGCACCGTTGCACTCGGCATCATCTCCGACAATCTCGAAGCCCGGTTTGGCGACGAGTCACTGCGGTACGCGATACTCGCCGGCACCGGTTTCTATCTGATAGCAGCTACCCTGTTCCTGTTGAGTGCGAAACGTCTCGCCAGGGACTGGGAGGAATAATGCTGGCCGGAAAATCTGCCATCGTCACGGGCTCTACAAGCGGCATCGGCCTCGGCATCGCACAAGCGCTTGCCCGGCACGGCGCCAACGTCGTGGTAAACGGCCTCGGGGACGAGGAGCAAATTGCTGACGCCGTTGCGTCCGTCGACGCCGCGGGTAATGGCAAAATCGTGTTCTCGGCAGCGAATATGATTCAACCCAACGAAATAGCCGCAATGGTGCAGAGCGCTGTCGATACGTTCGGTACAGTCGACATTCTCGTCAATAACGCCGGCATCCAGTTCGTGTCACCCATCCAGGACTTTCCGACCGAAAAATGGGACGACATCATCGCCATCAACCTGTCTTCCTCGTTTCACACGATCAAGGCAGTCACGCCCCAAATGCTCGACGCCGGCTGGGGCCGCATTATCAATATCGCTTCGCTCCACGCACTGGTTGCATCACCGTTCAAAGCCGCCTACGTTGCCGCAAAACACGGTATCGCCGGACTGACGAAAGTTGTCGCGCTCGAACTTGCGCAACAGAACATTACGGTCAATGCGATTGCTCCCGGCTACGTCGAGACACCGTTGGTTACAGGTCAGATCGCGGATACGGCAAAAGCTCGTGGCATCAGCGAAGAGGAAGTCGTGCGAGACGTCATGCTCGCCGCGCAGCCGACCAAGAAGTTCATTCAGATTGAGGAGCTTGCCGAGCTCGTCATTTTCCTCTGCGGCGACGCCGCAGCGTCGATCACCGGTACCGTTCTGCCGGTCGACGGCGGCTGGTCTGCCCAGTAAGACGCCGGCGATCTAGCCGGGCGCGATATTCGCGTTCAGGCGGAAAAGGTTTTCCGGATCGTACTTCTTCTTGATCTCCAGCAGCCGCGGGAAGTTACCCTGATAATTACTGCTCACGTGCTGCTGCGCCTGGTTTGAGACATCGACCGTGTAGTAGCCGTCCGTTCGCGGTTCTATCGCGCTCCAGTAGTCCCGCAAGTAATCGATATGCGGAGAACCGTCCGTGTCCAGCGGCCAGCCGACCAGGACCATCATGTTTGATTCCGCCTTGCGGTGCGGAAACGCGGTTGCATCGGCCGGGACGCGTCCGATTGCGCCACCGGACTGCTGAAAATACAACATCGTATCCCGGTCCGGCCTGGCCTCGAATCCGGCGATTGCCGAGTCGAGCATCGATTGCGGATACTCGTTGACGAAGCCGCCCTTCAGGTATTGACCGATATTGCGCGGATCGGAATTATCCCAGCTGCGCTGAATGGCCACATAGTCAATCGGCCCCAGACTGGTGAACGCCGGTTCGCCAAGCTTGCGGATCGGCGCAAGCACTTTCTCGGCGTCCTGTTCGCGTCCCGAGTAACAGACGTGAAAGCCGGCGCCGTTGCCCTTTCCGCTGGCCGTGGCATTGACGTAAAAGTCGATGTAAAGATCGTCCGGCGCCTGCACCGAAAAATCGGCATAGAAGTCAAGCAGGTCCCGTGCCCGATCGAGGGGAAACACCACCTCGCCGCCAATCACCCGGCGTTGCATCGGGTGCAAGGCGTAGTGGAACGACGTCACGATACCGAAGTTGCCCCCACCACCGCGGACGCCCCAGTACAGGTCGGGATTCTCCTCGGCACTGGCGCGCAGGAGTCTGCCGTCTGCCGTGACGATATCCACGCCCTTGATATTGTCCAGCGTCAATCCGAAGCGGCGCGACACCCGCCCGAAACCGCCGGCGGTACTCAAGCCTCCCACTCCCGTGTGCGAAACGGTGCCCGCCGGCGTCACCAGCCCATGCGCCATCGCTTCGTGGTCCAATGCCGCCAGCAAACTGCCACCGGCAACGTAGGCAGTCCGGGAAGACGGATCCACGCGGGCATGCTGAAACAGCGAAAGGTCGATCTGCATGCCACCGTCGCACGTCGATTTACCACCAAAGCTGTGGCCGCCGCATTTGACCGCCAGCAACAACTGGCGCTCTCGCGCAAAGGTCACCGCGTTCTGGATATCGGCGACCCCGGTCGGTTGCACGATGAGTGCGGGATGCCTGTCGATCAAAGGATTCAACACACGACGCGCGCTCTCGTAGACATCGTTGCCCGGCAACAGGAGGTTGCCGCGCAGGCTGTCTGCCAACTCCTGGACAGCGGCTCGTTCCAGCGAGACTTCATTGCCGCCTCCGGTGACGGCACGAACATCGCCTGCAACCTGGGTCAACGCCTGGAAGGCTGCATATGCCTGTACCGATGACAACGTGGCCGCAACGCCTGTAGCAACGGACGACTGCAGAAATAGTCTTCTGTTCATTGGAACCCCCCCATTTTGTGTTCTTATTGTCGGTAAAACCGTACTGCGGGAACCCGCCGCATGCAAGCGCCGCGGGATTGAGCGCATGATTGACAAGCCATTTGTCCCGGTGTCATTGTCCCGGGCTGATGAGTATTCCGCTGACAAGCAAGCTGCCCGACGTCGGCACCACAATCTTCACGGTCATGAGCCAGCTGGCGCTGGATAACGATGCCATCAATCTCTCGCAGGGCTTTCCGAGTTTCAATCCGCCCCCGGGACTCATCGAACGTATCGAGTATTACCTGCGTCACGGCGCCAACCAGTACGCACCGATGACGGGCGTACCGGCGTTGCGGCAGGCGATTGCCGAGAAAACTGCGCGCCTGCAAGGCAGGCAGCTCGACGTCGACACAGAGATAACGGTCTGTTCCGGTGCGACGGAAGGACTATTCAGTGCGATACAAGCCATCGTTCGGCCGGGCGATGAAGTTATTGTCTTCGACCCTGCCTACGATTCCTACGAACCAGCCGTAACGCTTGCAGGTGGCATCACCAGGCACGTACCGCTCGCTATCAGCGACGACGGATTTGACTTCTCGATCGATTGGCTACGACTGGAAGACACGCTCAACGAAAGGACGCGGCTGGTCGTCATCAATTTCCCGCACAATCCGACGGGAGCTATCTTGTCGCGCAACGACCTGGATCGGCTCGCCGGTTTGCTCAGAGGCACGTCAGCGTATCTGCTGTCCGATGAAGTCTATGAGCACATCGTTTTCGACGAAGAGCCGCACGTCAGCGTTCTTTCACACGATGAGTTGTGGGAGCGCAGCCTCGTCATCTCGTCATTCGGCAAAACCTATCATGCAACGGGCTGGAAAGTGGGCTACTGCATGGCGCCCGCAGAGTTGAGCGCCGAGTTTCGCAAGGTCCACCAGTTCACGACCTTCGCCGTTAACACGCCCGTGCAACACGCGCTCGGCGATTTTCTTGGCAGTGACCCGCAATTCTACGAGGACCTGCCGGCGTTCTACCAGCGGAAGCGCGACCTGTTCTGCAAGTTGCTCGGCGATTCACGCTTTCATCTGCATCCGGCCAGGAGCACGTTCTTCCAGATCGTCGACTACGGCGAAATCAGCGACGAGGAAGACGTCGCACTCGCGAAACGCTGGACGCAGGAAATCGGTGTTGCCTCGATACCATTGACCGTGTTCTGCGAACAGCCATTCACCGGCTCGCGCTTGCGCTTCTGTTTTGCCAAGGACGACGCGACACTGACGGCCGCGTGCGAGAAGCTCGCCGCGCTCTAGCTCAGGCTCTGATAAGCGATCAGTGCGCCGAAGTAACCAATCGACGTCATGTAGACCCATGCGAACACGGGCCAGCGCCAGGTATTGGTCTCCCGGCGAATAACAGCGAGCGTGGCGGCACACTGCAAACAGCAGGCGTAGAAGATCAGTAATCCCAGGACCATCGGCAGCGTGAACACGGGACTGCCGTCAGGCCAACGTGCTGACTTCAGTCGACTCGACAAGGTGGCTTCGTCAGCTTCGTCACCCACCGCATAGACCGTACCGAGCACGGCCACGACAACCTCACGCGCCGGGAAGCCTGCAATCACCGCCGACGATACGCGCCAGTCCCAACCGAGCGGTTCGAATATGGGTTCGACGAAATGGCCGGCACGTCCGAGCCAGCTCCGCTCCAGTTGCAGCGCCGAAGCCTGGTTGCCGATATCGGCGAGCGCCAGTTCCAGTTCTTCCCCGGACAACGTCGCTTCCGCGACCTGCTGTTGCTCGGCGACGAACGGCGCGACATCGGCGGAGCGCGGATAATACGCGAGCGCCCAGACCACGACCGCGACGGCAAAGATCACAGTGCCCGCGCGATACAGGAATACTTTGGCACGCCCGAGTAATTGCATCAGTACTGTCCGAACATTGGGGCGTCTGAACGCCGGAAGCATCAACGCGAATGGCGGTTTCGGCCCGCGCAAAGCTGTCTGCCGGATCAGGAGCGCCGTCAGGATGCCCATGATAATCCCGAACATGTACAAGCCGAACAAAACGAGCCCCTGCAGGTTCATGAAACCGACCTTTTTTGCTGGAACGAAAGCAGCAATCAGCAGTGCATAAACGGGCAAGCGTGCCGAACAGGTCATGAACGGTGCGGCGAGGATTGTCGCTATCCGGTCGCGGCGATTAGGAATGACACGCGTCGCCATGATTCCCGGCACCGCGCATGCAAAACTCGAGATCATCGGAATAATCGATTGGCCCGAGAGACCGACGGAACGCATAGCCCGATCCATCAGGTATGCGGCGCGCGCCAGGTAACCGGAATCCTCGAGCAGGATGATGAACAGGAACAGTATGAGTATCTGTGGCAGAAAGATGACGACACTGCCGACGCCGGCGATGACGCCGTCAGCAATCAGGCTTGATAGCGCACCGTCACCAAATGCATCGGTGACGCGCCCGCCCAGCACTGCACTGGCGCCGTCGATGAGGTCCATGATCGGGGTTGCCCATGCAAACACGGCCTGGAAAACAACGGCCATGACGAGAAACAGTCCGATCGTTCCCGGCACGGGCCGATTTAGCCAGTTCGTGATTCTCGCCTGCCAGCCGTAAAACGGCGGCGCATGTTGCACGACCTCATCCAGTACCGACCGTACCCAGCCATAGCGTTGCCTGGCTTCTGCGGCGAGCGGTGGCTCGTCCCCGAACAACTCGCCGCGTAGCGCCCGCAAACGCTCTTCAGCACCGTTGCCCAGTCGATCGAGAAAACCCTGTCTGGCATCCGACGGACCATCGACGAGCAGTCGCTCCACTTCTGCGAGCCGAATCTCTTCGTCTGCGCCGACTACAAGCGAGCGTGCGGCAGTCGTCAGTTCAGGCCAGGTCTGCCCGGGCGTTGGCGCTTGCAGCGTTGTTACATTTCCTAGCGCTTCGCGAAGCTCTTCGACGCCCTGCCCCGTCGTCGCAACCACGGGGCAGACCGGCACCTCTCCGAGCCGCTTGCGGAGTTCGTCAACGTCAATACGCAGACCTTCTATTTGAGCGGCATCAGACATCGTCAGCGCAACGATCAACGGACGCTCGAGGTCGAGTAGCTGCTGTACCAGGTAAAGACCCTGGTAAAGATTGGTCGCATCGACGACGGCCAGAATGCCGTCGGGTGTGGCCGTGCCTTCCATGTGACCGAGAATGACGTCGACGGCGATCTGTTCTTCGAGCGAATGCGCGCTCAAGGCGTGGGTGCCGGGCAGGTCGACGAGTTCGACCGTACGGTCGCCGACCTTTACCGTACCGACATGACGTTCCACGGTTACGCCCGGATAGTTACCGATGCGTTGCCTGAGGCCGGTCAGGCGATTGAAGAGCGTGCTCTTGCCAGAATTCGGATTTCCGACCACCGCGACGGTGGCGTCTGCGCGCCGGTTTACGGAAATCTGATCTGCTGGGACGCGGATTTCTTTGGTTCTAGTCACCGCCAGCCGCTACTGGAGACACGGCAAACTGCCGCGCCTGCTCCTGGCGCAGCGAAATGCCGCGACCAAACAGACGAAACTCCATCGGATCTCCACCAATCGCGGAACTTGCGAGTTCCACCTCGGCACCTTCGACGAGCCCGAGCGTCATAAGGCGCTGCACCTGCGGGTCCACCGCGTTCACCGCTGCGATGATGCCCCTCTGGCCTCGTCTGAGGGTTGCGAGCGTCTTGCCATTGGCTTTCATGCGAATCCTTTCCGGGGAAGCCCGTCTGTCAATGAAAACCACCAGAGCATTATGTAAGCAGCGGATTTCATTAGCGGTTTGTCGACTCAGGCCAAAATGATAATGATTCGCATTACGATGCGCAATAGGGACAAGTACGGATAGGCGGTTCAGCTTCTATTCAGCGGTCCACGGTTAGCGTTATCTACACAGAGTCGCGGAGCCCCTTCGCGATAAGAACAGGCAATCGAAGCAACGAGGACCGTGACATGAAGAACACCTGCCTTCCCGTCTCCCGTGTCGATGGCGCACGACGCCACGCGACGCTCGGACTGCTGCTTGCAGCCTCCGTGTTGATACTCGCACAGTCGGCGCTGGCGAATACGCCAACCATTCGACTGTTCCCTACCACGGTCGTCGAGGACCTGCGCCAAACCGGCAACGTCGCGCGCGATATGGAGACCGGTTTGCAGGAAGTCATCGGGCGCCTCGACCAGCAACAGCAGCTCTACCAGGAGAGCAAGTGCGACGGTGCCGAAAACGACTCCGGCTGCCAAAGGCTTGCGCGCCAGATCGGTGCTACCTATCTCGAAATGCTGACGATCATGGAAGAACGGCTCCCCGACATGGAACATACCGTCAACAACACGCGCGTCAGTCTCGAAAAAGGACTGCGTAACGAACTCGGCAAGAAGATGACGCCGTGGGCTTTGCAGGAAACGCTGATCGGCAAGACTGCAACGAATTCGGTGACGCAAGCGTCACCCACGTTACGTGGCCGCTCGGGAATGCGCCTGTCTGAACGCTTCAAACAGTATTATCAGCTGGTCGCAACGTCCGGCAGCCAGAGCGACCAGTCGCTTGCGGTATTGGCTTCGGACATTTACCTCGACATGGAGGAGACCAGCGTACTCATCGAGCGCACCCGGCAGGAAATCGCCCGCGCTACGCTGATGGAACAACTCAACCAGTCGTTCGGCATCATCACGCCCGAAATGATGGAAGTCGTCGGTGGGGTCAAATCAATCCTGTTCGGCGATGAAGAATCCCGTGCGCTCGTTGCAGGCCCGCCGCCGGGCAGTATCGAGCAGGCCTACCACAGCCCACTCGAGCAATGAACGCTATCCAAGGAGCGGCATCGTGAATACAAACTCTCTAATTCCCTCTCTCAGGATCGTCGGCGTAGTCACTGCGCTGGTGACCCTGGCATCCTGCGCAGCGACCGAGCCCAGCTGCCCGTCGCCACAGACGCGCAATCTCGACAGCGCCGTCGGCTTCGTCAAGACCTCGCTCAAGACCGGCTGCCAGACGCAGTTCGACCGGTTCTATGACGATCTGCTGACGATCGCCGAGGGTGATCCCGGGCCCGAAAACAAGCGCACGTTCAGTGAATTCCTCGTCTGGTCCGGCGACCAGGGCTTGCTCAGCACGCGCCAGGCGGAGAACTATTACAACCGCTACTTCAACGTGAAGTTCATGTCGATGAAGGGCGACTACAACAACTGTTCGCACACCTGCCCGAACAAGCAAAAGGTGCTGTTCGACATGGAACGCGAACTGTCCGACAAGGAACGGGGCCTGCTCAAGGTCAGCGAAGACCGGGAAGGCTATTACCGTGCCGACCGCCTGTACCAGGAAGTAGAACTGGTACTGGAGGCAACCTGCACGGCCTGCACAGCAGGTCGCTGACCGGGACAACACCATGACGCAGAGGCTGTTCTTACAGGGATTGTTCGCAGGCGCCTTTGGCACACTGACAGGTGGCGCTGCGCTGCTGTACACGCTGGCGCGAATGGAGTTGATACGCCTGCATGACACGGCCGTCAGCACACCGGGCGACTGGCTTGAATGGGCTTACACCAACCTGGGCTCGTCGATTCCTGTGTTCGCCATATTGTTACTGGCGTTCTTCATTACGCTCGGGCGCTTGCGCCGCTATCTCGATGACGACAAGCCCGTGAACCAGATCGTACAGCTCGATCACCTGACCGAAATCTGGACGACATTGTTCTTCGGAACCGGCGTCATCTGGACGGCCATCGGCATGCGCAGCGCGCTGATCTACGCTTTGGGCGACAGGGAGGTCGCTCTGCAAGAGGGCGCGTTCGCGATGCTGGAACGCATGATCGATGGCGGCATTCTGCTGGCTCTGTCGACAACGATCTTCGGCGGCGTTGGCGGCTACCTGATGCGCGTTTACAAAACGGTGACGCTTGGGTCCCGGCTGCAGCACCGGTACGACATTGCAGCACGCGCCGACACGTCGAAGATGCGCGAAAGCCTGAGCCGTATCGAGCGACACCTGAACGAGCGCGAGCTCGAGTCCGCCAATGACGAGAATGCGGCATGACACGCTCCCCTCTCTTTTATCCCATGCACCGAGGCGATGCAGACGCCGGCGGTGCTGCCGATCTGCAGACCGACATTATGCGGTTTATGGCAATCCTGGCATTGTGCCTCGTTGCCATTTTTGCGCTTGTACAAAGCATCCCGCTGATCCCCGAAGCGCCAACCCAGTCGCCTGTTGCGGCAGCACCGCCACCTTTGCAGGAAGCCGAACCCGTCGTAGTGGAACCGGTTGAACAAGCAGTCGTCACGCCACCGACGGCCGTTGAAGAGCCTCCCAAGACCGTGTCATTGACGCGTCCGAAGTGGACTTCGAAGTTTGTTCCGCGACAGCAGACGCTGTCGCCGCCAATAGAAAATGCGCCGGTGTCCGAGGAAAATCTCACGCCGGAAAAAGTAACTACTCCCCCGATTACTCCTCCAGCAACGCCCAGCCCCGCCTCGAATAGCACCAAAGGTTTTAGCCTTCGCTTCGAATCCGACCGCGCCCTTACCCGGCTCGTTGCCGCCGGCAAGGTCGCGCTTTATGCAATCGGAGATGGCCGGGCGCAACGCATGACTGTCAGCGAGAGCCGCATCAGTTTCTGGGACGCCTCCACCCCGAATGCCTTTCACGAAATGGAGACGTCGACGGTACCGCGACCTGTCATCGATGCCCTCGCAAGATCGGGCATCAATACCGCCGGCATCGATTGGGGCGTTACCCTGCCCGGCAAGCTGCGAGAGCAGCTCGATGCACTCATGCGCGATCACTCCGGCGGCGCGCTGGTTATCGGCCTGGACGGAGAACTCAGGCTGGAATCGTCATGAACCGGCCGAATATCAAACTCAGTGTCACTCTCGCGCTACTCATCGCGATGCCCGCGATGGCGACCGAAAGAAACCTCGATCGCTGGTTCGATCATGAGCTGGTTCCGTTCGTTACCGATCAGCTCGTCGAACACCCTCGCTTCAAGGGCGAAACTGTCATGTTCGTCGTGCTCGAAGACAATGCGCCGGCATCGGTTAGCAATGCGCTTACGCTGTCACTGCGCGATCGCCTCCTGGACGCTGCACTGAATACGGCTGGCGTCTCGATCGGCTGGCGCCAGGGTGGTACACCAGCGGCACGTACTACCGAGGCCATCGATTGCACGCGCGACGATGTTCATTACTACATCGGCCTCGAACTGTCGCGACACCTCGATGGCACCTACGGCGTCATGGTGCGTGCGCTCGATCTCGAAGACCGCAACTGGGTGACCGGGTTCAACAAGGCGTGGAAAGGACAACTCAGTACGGTTCAGCGCCGGGCAGTGCGTGAATCCCTGGACGACAAGACCTTTCGTGGGGCGCGCGACGTACCGTTCGCGGCAGACGAGACCGATCTGCTCGCTGCGCACCTCGCTCATGAACTGTCCTGTGCATTGCACCGCGAAATAACCGGCAGCTACGTAGTCGCTACCGACATGGATAGTGAAACGGCCGACAGCATCTCGGCAACCGCAGAACTCGTCGGCAACAACCTGGCCGGTCAGGATGCGCTGGAACTGACCAACGACAATGAGCGAGTAAATGCATTGCTTAGTGGCAAGGCGCACCGCATCGACGACGCATTGTTTCAGTACTGGTTGACGGTTACGCCTACAGACCCGGACGACGAACTCTCAACATTGAGCACCAGCGCGTATGTACTCATGCCAGGTTATCGCCTGGCCGACGAAGACAGTGGCGAGCCGCCAGCCGCGGCACCCGATTTGTCGGACACCAAACCAAACGCGATGAGAGCGAGCGCGGCGATCTCTATTCCGAGCGCCAGCGACGATCCGTTACTGGGTCCTTTGAAAATCTTCGAGTCGAACAGCTCGGCTGCCTGCGGCAATTCCATCAACCCTGACGTCCGCCGCACCACTTACAGCGCCAGCCAGGGGGCCTGCTCGCTGCTGGCCGCGAACACCCGTCGCGACGGGATCGTTTTCGTCCTCGAACACCAGGCCAACTACGGCATGGTCCGGCTGGGCGGACCGGCGTGCCGCGAGCGCACATCGCCCCACGTCGTCACGCGCGGCCAGTTGATGCGCTACCCCATTCCGTACACATCGCTCGGCAGCAGCCAGTCCCGGGAAACTCCCGAGTGGCTGGTGACGCCCGACGTCGATACGTATTACGCAATTGCCATTACCGACGCTCGCGCCGCACGTCAATTTGCGAATCATTTCGACGAATTGCCGCTGCGCTGCAGCGGCAGCCTGCGACCGGGACTAACAAATAATGCGTTGCACCGCTGGCTCGACGAGTTCGCGATGCTCGCCGCGCGCCATGCCGGGCACGTCGACTGGCGCGCGATAGAAGTCAAGGACGTGCTGTGAGGACAGAACGATGATGCGTTTACTGGGTGTACTCGTGGGATCCGCCCTTGCCATCGCCGCGCTCGTCGTGTTTATCGGTGTGCCCGAGTTCACGACTGACAACAACGTGGCCGGCAATTCGGTCATTACCTTGCCAATGCGTGGCGAACTAGCCGCTGTGGTGGCGCCCGAGACTGCTCAGCCGGTCGCCGATGAGCCCGCTCCAGAGCCTGTGCCAGCTCCAACTTCTGCTGGCGATACTGCGCCCGCAATGCCCGGGCCTGAACCTGAACCGGAACTATTGCCAGAGCCAGAGCCGGATATCGTGGCAGCCGCAACCGTCGCTGCGATAGACGATCTGCAACAATGGTATGCATTCTGGAGCCCGTTTCGCAGCGAAATCGCGGCTTCCGGTTTCGTCGATCAGTTGCAGAAAGTCACGGGACTCGACTACCGGGTCGTAAAGGTCAAACCTGGCGTGTACGAGGTTGCGTTCGCCTACATCGATGACAACGAGATCACCGATAACCTGTCACAGATCACCGCGGCGACCGGCCTGCAACTCCCGGAAGGCTGACATGGAGCGACCCGGTTACAGAGTGTTCGTCGGAATCGCCTTGATTTTGCTCGGCTTGATTGCATTCAACGCCAAAGCCTCAACGACTGATTTCGACGATGCGTGGCGCAACTACGCCGGCACGCAGACACACCTCGAGCCCGCCTACCGGTTCCCGCACGCACGTTGCTTTAGCGCGGCCGCGCTGCAGTACGATCTGCCGGAGACGCTGTTGCTGGCCGTTGCGCGTGGTGAAAGTGACTTTGAGACAACGGCACGGTCGCGCGCCAACGCGCATGGCGTCATGCAAATTCTCTGGCCTGACACGGCAAAGCACCTCGGCATTCACCGCCTGAGCGCACTCTATGATCCCTGCACGAACATCGATGCCGGGGCACGCTACCTGAAAGAAATGCTCGGTCGCTACAAAGGCAATCTGCACCTGGCGCTCGCCGCTTATAACTATGGTCCGCGACGCATTCCAATCAATGGCGGCGCGATCCCCTCTGGAGCGAACTGGTACTCGGGCTATATTTTCCGTCACCTGAATTACGTGCTGGGCGACGGCAGATCGAAGCAACCCGCGAGCGACGCTCTGTACTCCGAACTCGGCCAGTCCACGCTGGTCACGTTCGGCGAGCCTTACCGCGCCGCAGCGTTCGTCGCGAGCATGGAGCAACAGGCACCCGATCTGAATCTCGACTGGTTTCGTCGCGGTACAGGCGAATTCGAGGTCGTCATGACGTATGCAGACCGGCAGGAATTCAACTCCAGCGCCGGGCAGCTCAGGAGAGCCGGGTTTCGTGTCGACTAACCGACAGTTGACTGTCGTTTAATTCGCTGCCCTTCGAGGACGAGGTAAATGGCGGCAGCGATGCCACCGGTGCCGAAGAACATCGTCATGACGATGATCTGGTACTTGGCGGCGATAAGCGGCGACACGCCGGAAAGAATCTGACCTGTCATCATTCCCGGTATTGATACGAGCCCCACCGCGAACAGCATGTTCGTGATCGGTATCAATGCGGTCTTGAAGGCATTGCGACGAGCCTCGATCAGCGGTTCATCACGCGCCGTCTCCGACTGGAATCGTTCCGCAGCCAGGCTTACCGAGTTCATCGCTCCGGTGACGATCATTCCCGCCAGCGGCACGACGTAACGCGGACTGAACCAGGGCTCGACGCCGATCACCACTTGCGTCACAAGCGCCAGCACCAGCGCACCCGTAAAGCCGATCGCGACCAGCGCGAACGGCCAGGACTGCCTCTTCTGACCGCCGAGCGGCCGTACTGCGATCCAGCTCGCGACGACGACCATGATCGAAACAACACCGAGGATGATCCAGAAGTTATCGCTATCGAAGATGTAGATCAGCACATAACCGATCAGAAACAGCTGCACGAGCATACGCCCCATCGCGTACACGGCCGTACCGACCGCCGCGGCTGCCTGCCAGCGCCACATTATTGCGAGCACGACCAGGGCCGGCAGAAAGCCGTACAGGAGCCCCTCGGTGGAAACCTCGAGGATACCGCCATTCATGATTTCGGCATCGCGAGAATCAGCATGCCGGCTTGCCCATTTCGGGGGGCAGTACGGCCTCTATCCGCTCCATGACGTCCAGCCTGTGCACGAGGTCGTGAATGTAGTCGAAACTGTCAGTCTCGAGCACGAGCACATCGCTCATATCGTAGGATTCGATCCACTCCTCGTACAGGCGCTCCAGACGCTTCAGGTAGGACAGTGGAACGTCTTTCTCCATGGCCCGGCCTCTTAGCCGAATGCGCTGCCGCAAGGTGCGCATCGAGCAACGCAGGTAAATCATCAGGTCGGGCGGACGGATAGCGTCGAGAATGGCGCCGTAGAAACTCTGGTAGGTATGCCAGTCGCGCTTCGATATTTTGCGCATCTGGTGTAGCGCCGTGGCGAATATCTCCGCATCCTCGAATATCGTCCGATCGAGTGCGACTACTCCCGGCTGCCGGTCGAGTTCCTGGTGCAGGCGAAACTTGTTGGCAAGAAAATAGAGCTGCGACTGGAATGCCCAGCCTTTCATGTCTTTGTAAAAATCGGCGAGGTAGGGATTCTCGTCGTTCGGCTCGTAGAAAGGCACGACACCATAAGTGCGCGCGAGAAAATCGACCAGCGTCGATTTTCCCGTACCCATGTTTCCGGCGATGGCGATGGAGCGTTTCATTGCCGGCTACCTTACCGCATTCGCGTCTGGCGTCCATGGTCAAGATCACCTATGCTGCGCGCTTCACGCCAGATGGGAACCGACGGTGAACCAGCCCACCGTATTGATTAGCGAAGACGATATCCAGAAACGCGTCGCCGAACTGGCCGAGCAAATCTCGGCGGACTACGAGGATATGGGCGACGTCGTGCTGATTGGTGTTCTCAAGGGCGCATTTATCTTCCTCGCCGACCTGTCGCGCCGCCTGACCATCCCGAGAACCATCGAGTTCATTGCCGTTTCCAGCTATTCGACGGGCAGTATCTCCTCAGGCGCCGTGCGCCTCGTGATGGACGTCCGCGGCAATATCGAGAACCGACACGTGCTGATCGTCGAAGACATCGTCGATACCGGGCACACGCTGAAATACCTGATCGGCATCCTCGAGTCCCATCGGCCCGCATCGATTCGAACCTGCGCGCTGTTGCACAAGGCAGAGAGTGCCGAAGTCGACGTGCCAATCGACTACGTCGGCTTTGGTATCGGCCACGAGTGGGTCGTCGGGTACGGGCTGGATTACGCCGAGGAAGGCCGTACCCTGCCCTATATCGGTTCGGTTCAGCCCACCGAGGAGTAATCAATTAAGGTCACTGTCACCTTAATTGACTAGTGATCCGCGCAATCATCGATCTCGACCTCGATGGTCGAGTGCCCAATACTGTACTGGTCCCTGAGAACGGCCTTGACCTCACGAATCAGTGCGGTCGGGTTGTCGACTGTCGAACTCAACTGCACGTGCATCGTCAACATAAGGTCCTGCGGCGTCAGTCCCCACACGTGCACATGGTGGATGCCCTTCACCGCGGGGACGCGGCGCGTAATTCTCTCCTGCATTTCATCTCTGTCGAGCCATGCTGGCGCGCCCTCGAGGAGTACGTGAGCGCTTTGCCGGACCAGCGCCCAGGCGCTTTTCAGAATCAGGAATGCAACTGCGATCGACAGCAGCGGATCGATTGCCATCCAGCCCGTGTAAATGATGACGATGGCCGCAACGATGGCGGCTACAGAGCCGAGCAGATCTCCCGCAACGTGCAATGCCGCGCCGCGGATATTCAGGTTGTCCCTGTCGCCGCCATGCAGCACGGTGAATGCAAGTATGTTCACCACGAGTCCGGCGGTGGCAACGATCAACATCGTCTGCCCCATGACCTCGGTCGGCGTTACGAAGCGGCGTATGGCCTCGAAGAGAATCCAGCCAACGATCAGCAGCAGGCTCAGGCCGTTTACGAAGGCGGCCAGAATCTGGAAGCGCTGGTAGCCGAACGTCCGTCTGCCGTCGGCCGGTCGTTTGCTGACGTGAAACGCAACAGCAGCCAGCGCCAGCGCCATCGTGTCCGTGAGCATGTGCCCGGCGTCCGCGAGCAGTGCCAGTGACCCGGCAAGAATACCGCCGACCACCTCCACCACCATGAAGGTGCCCGTCAGAACCAGCGCTATGATGACGCGCCGCATGTTGCTGTGACCGTGGCTCACTTTGAAGGTGCGTCGTTTCCTCAGCAATCAAAAAAGGCGGTTCCTTTCGAAACCGCCTTCGCTACCTACGTAATGTACGTGGTACCTGGCCCCCTGAACCCCCGCCAAGCTGTACCTGAAGGTGTCTTGCATGTGTTGTCTATTGCCGGCGTCGATCTGGTGTTGCTCAAACACGACGCTTTGGTGGCCAAAAGATCGCAGCAATCCCGCCTGTTGTCAATATTCTAGACCCTTTCTAGCCAAAATACCGCTCGTATCCGAAATTCGTTGCATATTTGCAACATTTTTTCGGGGTGTTGGCCGCGCTCGACTCCGCTTACAATGCGGCCAGAAACCGACCACCACGGCCCGGATGGAGCGCCCGCCCAGATGAAAAGACCCCAAATCCTCGTCCTGTCGTTGCTGCTGTGGGTACTACCCGTATACGCAGACAGTGCGATCCACAATATTTCGGGCTACACGCCGACAGATGACGGTCTCCGCGAATTCAGCGTCCTGGTGATCGACGCCAACGGCCGGATCGTCGCCGCGGGCGGCGACGACCTGCTTGATGGCGTAGCGGAAGACGAACGCGTTGATGGCGCGGGTCACATTGTCTTGCCGGGACTCACCGATGCCCACGCCCATATCTATAACCTGGGCCTCCTGGCTTCCAACCTGGACCTGACCGGGAGCGACAGTCTCGAGAACGCCGTCGAACGCATCGACGAATACGGGGGGCGACGCAGCGCGGGCTGGATAGTGGGCCGCGGCTGGAACCAGGTGTTGTGGCCGGTTGAGGAATTCCCGCGTGCATCGGATATCGACGCCGTGGTCGCCGATCGGCCCGTGTGGTTGCGCCGCATCGACGGTCATGCCGGGTGGGCTAACAGCAAGGCGCTCGAGGTGGCTGGCATCGACGATACGACGCCGGACCCGATCGGCGGCAAGATAATCCGTGACGAGCGCGGCAAGGCAACGGGCGTGCTCGTCGACAAGGCGATGTACATCGTGGACCGGCATGTCCCCGCCCCGGCCCGGCGGGACATACGCGAGGCATACCGGCGCGCCTCCGACATCCTTCTGGCACTCGGCATCACGGGCGTGCACGACGCCGGCATCAACAAGACCCAGGCCGAGGTCTTTATGTCGATGGCCGACGACGCGGAACTGGGTATTCGTGTGTACGCGATGCTCTCCGACGCCGGCGCGAACCTCGATGCTTTTCCCGAACCCGTCAGGCGCTACGGCGACGACCGGCTCGACATCGCGTCAGTCAAACTGTATGCAGACGGCGCGCTGGGTAGCCGCGGCGCGGCGATGATCGATCCCTATGACGATGACCCGGAGAATCGCGGCCTGCCCTTCTGGACCCAGGACCAACTGAACGGCTTCGTGCAGAAAGCGAATGCCAAAGGCTTCCAGGTCGGCATTCATGCGATCGGCGATCTCGGCAACCGCATGGCGCTCGATGCCTTCGACAAGGCACAGGGTGGCAAGACCTCGCCGCTGCGGAACCGGGTCGAGCATGCACAGATCATCGCGATGATCGACATTCCCCGGTTCGCGGAACTCGGTGTCATCGCGTCGATGCAGCCGACGCACGCGACAAGCGACATGAACATGGCCGAAGACCGCATCGGCCCCGCGAGAATCCGTGGCGGATATGCGTGGCGTCGACTCCTGGAGTCGGGTGCTGTGCTCGCCGGCGGCTCGGATTTCCCGGTTGAATTGCCGAACCCGTTCCTCGGCCTCTACGCGGCCATAACGCGCCAGGACCGAGAGGGCCTGCCACACGGCGGCTGGTATCCGGACCAGGCACTGAGCCGAGAAGAAGCGCTGCATTCCTTCACATTGGCGGCCGCCTATGCGGCGCACCAGGAAGACCGGCTGGGCAGCCTGGAACCAGGCAAGTGGGCCGATTTCATCGTTATTGACAGGGACTACTTCGACGTCCCCGTCGCGGAGATCGACGATATTCGCGTACTGCAAACCTGGGTCGGCGGTAAACTTGTTTTTGACGCCGCAGCCGTGGAGTGAATCATGATCGTCGAACAGGTCTGGACCGGGAACGCCTATCGCAATTTCAATTACCTGATCGCCTGCCCCGAGACCGGCGAAGCCCTGGCCGTCGATCCGCTGGACTTCGACAAATGCCTCGCCGTCGCGGCGGAGCGCGGCTGGACAGTCACGCAGATTCTGAACACGCACGAGCATGGCGATCATACGGGCGGGAACAAGGGCATGGTCGCCGCGACCGGCGCCAGGATCATCGCCCACAAGGATGCGGGCGGGCGTATCCCGAACATGGATCGTGGGGTCGCCGCAGGCGACCTTATCAAAGTCGGGGCAACGGTCGATCTTGAGTGTCTCGACACGCCGGGACACACCATGAGCCACGTCTGCCTGCTGTCGCACACCGATCAGCCGGCATTGTTCAGCGGCGACACCTTGTTCAACGCCGGTGCCGGCAATTGCCACAACGGTGGTCATCCGGAGGAACTCTACGAGACGTTCGAAAACCAGCTCACCAGGTTGCGCGACGACACGTTGATTTATCCCGGACACGACTACCTGGTCAACAACCTGCGCTTCACGCTGGATCGCGAACCAGACAATGCGACCGCAATGCAGATGATCGATGACTACGAGGACCAGGACCCCGCCGACGCACTCGTGACAACGCTGGCCCAGGAACGCGAAATGAACACCTTCTTTCGCCTCGACAGCTCATCGGTCATCGCGAAGCTCCAGCAGGACTTTCCGGACATAGGCGATAACCCGGACGCACGCGCCGTATTCCTGAAGCTCCGCGAATTACGCAACAGCTGGTAGCCCTGTCCTTCGAGACAGGCCTGTTGGGCTTCTCGTGTTACGTATCGAAGAGTCGCGGTTTTGCGGCTGCCCAGAGCCACAGCAATGACTTGTACAGGCGTTGCTGCTCGGCGAGTTGCCCCCGCCAGCGCATACCATCCCCTTCGAAGTAGGCATCCAGCAGGAACTCCGCCTGCCGATTCGACAGATCGTGATGTTCGACGACAGTCGCCAGGTCGAAGAACGGATCGTTGTCGCCGGCGTATTCCCAGTCGAGGAAACGCAATTCCGGCGTAGTCAGAATATTGGCGACAACCAGGTCATTGTGACAACAACAGATGTTTTTCGGCCGCCGCATCGATTCGATTATTTCGACGTGTTCTTTCGCGATCGATGCGTCGGTACCCTCGAGTTCGGCCCGGTACACCCTGGCAGCCGCTCTGGCGTCAAATACGCGGCCCGTCAGCGGCATCGCATGCAGTTTGCGCAACGCCTCAGCCAGCAGGAGCAGGTTTGCGTCATCGTCAAGGTGCCGTGGCGTCCACACTTCGCCATCGACGTACTCGACCAGGTACGTGATTTCATCGACATACAGCACTTCGTTGGCGATACCGGCTTGCACGCCTTGTTTTTGAACCGCCGCCTCTTCGATACGCGGGTTCAGCGGCTCCGGCCTCGGCGCCGCGTCAAATTTCAGGACGCCGCGCCGGGACGCCGTCTCGACGAGGAAGTTACGGTTCGTCAGGCCACCAGGCAAAAACCGGACGCTGGCATCTCGCCATCCGGGTATGTCTGCAATGACTTCTTCCGCTCGTTCCGTACTGCTCATACATTCTGCTCCCGCCACGATCGGCGCCATGCGAGCATGCCAAACGGGATCATGAAAACATAGACGACGAACAAAATGGAGGTCAGCTGCAGATCCCGCGCCCAGTAGATCGCGATCGATGCAACATCGATAACCAGCCAATACCACCAGTTCTCGAGGACTTTGCGCGCAACGAGAAACGTCGCCCAGATGGCACCCCAGGTCGTCAACGAATCGATATACGGATAGGCCGCGTTCGTGAAGCGCGCCAACGTGTAGCCGTTGGCGACACTGACCACGACGATCGCCAGGATTGCAGTCGCATGCACGCGAAGCGGCCAGATGGAGACAGGTAATTCTCCGTCACCCGACCGGCCGCCATGCCACATGTACCAGCCGTAGACCGCCATTCCAAAGTAGAACGAGTTCAGCGCCGACTCCATGTACAGTTTGGCAACAACGAACAGGTATACGTAAATCGCAGTACTGATCGCCGCAAAGAGCCAGCACCAGATATTCTGGCGAATGGCCAGGAACAGATAAGCGATCGCGGCGAGCACCGCGATAAGCTCGAGCGGAGAAAATGCCCGGGCCTCCTGCGCCAGTGTGGTCCAGGTGTCGGCCACCCGGCGTCAGCCCGCAATCGGATTGTTCAGAATTTTCATTGCGAATACGGCCTTGGGGACCCGATCGAACGTCGCCTTGATCTCCTTGTTCAAGGCAGCCATGACATCGTCATAGTCGCCACGAAGCTGCGTGCTCATCGGGTTTGTCGCTACCTCAATTTCGGGATACCCGTTCAGGCGTTCGATGACGTCCTTGATCGGCGGAATAAAATCCGCATCCAGAGGGTAAAGGCTGATATCTACGGCAACTCTCATTATTGAAACCTCATGTCGAACGTTACACCGATTTGTCGAGCATCCCCGAGGCGGGTGTACAACGCATTCGGGAAGTTGGGTGGCTCATTACCGAAATAGAAGCCGCGTACTGCGTACTCACGATCGAGCAAATTACGCCCCCAGAGCTGCAGCGACCACCTGTCGGCGTCATAACCCAGGCGAGCATTGACGAGTTCGTACGACTGTGACTTCTGGTCGTGGCTGACGTCAAAATAGAAGGCGTCCCTGGCCGTCATATCGAGGCGTGCGAAAAAGCCGCCCGGGTGACGGTAGCTGGCTCCGGTCGCCAACGTGTAGTCAGGCGCGTGGGCCTGCTTGCGACCACTGAGATCTACCTGTGGCGTGCTGAATTCGTCGAAGGTTGCGTCGAGCAGGCCGACGTTCGCGTACAATTCGATGGTCTCGGAGACAAACCAGCGCAGGTCCGCCTCCAGTCCTCGCGTCTCGCCCTTCGCGGCATTGTCCGTGAAGAATACGAACGATGCCGGATCGTTGGGGATGAGCTGGAATGACGTGCGTACCTGCTGATCGTCGCGGCGACTGAAGAACACCGCAACATTTAGCGAAAGCGCGTCGCCCAGCAATGACGACTTGATGCCGGCTTCCAGATTCCAGGTTTCTTCGGGCCCGAACTCGCGTCGGCCATCAGGCACAAGACCGAGATTGAATCCGCCGGCTTTGTAGCCTTTCGACAAGCTGACGAAACTCGTCAGAGAACCGGAATGATCATGGCTCAGCGTAATCTCGCCGCCACTCATCGTTTCCGACGGCCCTGCCTGCAGGCCAGCCGTGTCCTCGTAGTCCGTTGAGCGATGCTCGATACGCAGTCCGATGCTCAGTCTCGTCGCAGGGCCGAACAAGCGCTCGAGTTGGCCGAACAGCGCGACGTTGGTCGACTCGTAATCGCTGCCGAAGGCGTCGTCCAGGCTGTCGGAAAAATTGAAGCCCGGGTCGAAGTATTCACCCTGGTTAATTGTTAGCAACTCATCCTGCATGTTGAGCGCATAGACTCCCAGCAGCCAATCAGTCGTGTCGTTGAACAGCTTGCCGGCCTCGGTGGACGCAAACCTGAATTCCTGGCTGATCGTGCGTCGCGAACGATCACTCAGTGAAATGTAATCGTATGTAACCGGAGCCCATGCATCATCGTTGCCCCAGTCGGCATCGAAACTGAATTCGATATCCGAATCGGCAACCGATGTAATGGATGTGAGGGTCGCACGCTCGGGGCCGATCCACTCGACGCGCACGGACGCCCCGCTACTCGCTTGTGCGTCTGTGCCGGGTTTGTCCGAGAGCATCGTATAGCTGTTGTCGATTGCGAACGCGTCGTAACCGTTGTCCACATCCGCGAACATCACGGCGAAGTCCACGCTCAGGTCTTCGGCAGGCAGCCATCGCAGGCGACCCCGAACCGTTGTTTCGTCACGGCCGTTCGTGTCGTCGCGCCCGAGGTAGGTGTTGTTACGAAAGCCGTTGCTGTCGTACTGGTGCGCACTCAGCCTGAACAACAGCTTCCCGGTCGTCGTGACAGGACCGCCGATCGCAATTCCTGCCGATCGTGTATCGTCGTCGCCAGCAGTCAACTGCACCTTGCCATCGAATTGCCCGGTCGGCATGGCACTTTGCACGTAGACGAGCCCAGCCAGTGCATTGGCGCCGTATCGAGTCCCCTGTGGCCCGCGCAGTACCTCTATGCGCTGAACGTCGAACAGGGTTGCGATCGTGCCGATGCCGCTGAAGTCGATGTCGTCAATCAGGAAGCCGACCGACGGATTCGGGGCGCCCTGGTATTGCTCCAGTTCTCCGACGCCGCGAATCTGCAGGTAGCGCGCCCGGTGACCGTCACCCGACCAGTTGAGGTTGGGTACGACATTGACGAGCTCCTCAAAGTGCTGCACCGCGAGTTTCTCGATGACTTCGGCGCCCAGCACCGTAACGCTGGCAGGCAGCTCGCTTGCTGGCCGCTCCCTGAAGTCGGCCGTCACGATGATCTCATCGATCGTTTCTGCGGCCAGCAGGGTAATAGAGAACGAAAGCAGGCAGACGGCAGCGAAAGTCCGCGTGGCGTGTGTAGTTGTCATGATTCCCTTCCTACGCCGGCATTACCCGGTTCAGGTTCTAAGGGTTCCCGTTACGGATCTCAGGTCTGACGACCACCCCTGTGTTATTGCGATTATATCAGCGCCCGAGCCTCGCGATCAGGCTGGATGTGTCCCAGCGACTGCCGCCGAGTTTCTGCACTTCTTCGTAGTAGCGATCGACGATCTCCGTCAGTTCGAGCGTGGCGCCGTTCTTCTGCGCCTCGTCGAGCGCAATACCGAGGTCCTTGCGCATCCAGTCTACAGCGAAGCCGAACTCGAACTCGCCGTCGACCATTGTCTGCCAGCGGTTTTCCATTTGCCACGACTGCGCCGCACCCTGCGATATTGCGCTGATGACCCTGGCAGGGTCGAGCTCGGCGCATTTCGCGAAATGCAGTGCCTCGGACAAGCCCTGCACCACACCGGCTATACAAATCTGGTTGACCATTTTCGCGAGTTGGCCTGAGCCAGCGTCGCCGATCAGCGTGATCGCCTTGGCATAGGACTCCATGACAGGTCGCGCGCGCTCGAAGATATCCTCGTCTCCGCCGACCATGATGGTCAACTGGCCGCTCTCGGCGCCCGCCTGGCCGCCGGACAACGGCGCATCCAGAAATCCAACCGCACGTTCGGCCGCCGCGGCGGACAGTTCCCGCGCCAGCGTCGCCGAAGCCGTCGTATGATCGACGAGAATGCTGCCCTCGGCCATAGCCGCAAGCGCTCCGTCATCACCGGCAACAACGTCACGGACGTCGTCGTCATTGCCAACGCAGGTAAACACGATGTCAGCGCCCGATCCCGCTGCCGCCGGAGTGGGCGCCATGGTTCCTGTGTTTTCTTCGCACCACTTCCCGGCTTTGTCCGCGGTTCGATTGTAGACGACAACCGCATGCCCGTTCTTTGCGAGAAAGGCTGCCATGGGATAACCCATGACGCCGAGGCCGATAAATGCGGTCTTCATCAGTTTTTCTTGCGCGGATCGAGGCCGATCGAGCGCGCGATGATCTCGCGCATGATCTCGGAAGTACCTGCGTAAATTCGTGATACACGCGCAGCGGTGTACATCCTGCTGATCGCGTACTCGTCCATGAACCCTGCTCCGCCGTGCAGTTGCAAGCATTCGTCTGTCACACGGCCCTCGAGCTCGCTTGTGAATAACTTCGCCTTGGCTGCATCGTCCGGGCCCAGCTTGCCGTCGTTGTGCTGCATCACACACTGGTCAACGAAGGCCTGGGCGATATCGATTCCAGTGCGCATGTCGGCCATCTTGAAGCGCGTATTCTGAAAGGCGGCGACCGGCTGGCCGAATACTTCCCGGTCGTTGATGTACTCCATCGTCGTGCCGAACGCTGCCTCGCAGTTGGCGATAAAGCCGACGGCGGCGAGCAATCGTTCCTCAACGAGGCCATGCATCATGTGATAGAAACCCCGGTGCGGCTGGCCGAGCAAATTCTCTTTCGGCACCTTGACGTTGTTGAAGAAGAGTTCCGCTGTATCCTGGCTTTTGATGCCGATCTTCGCGAGATTGCGGCCGCGCTCGAAGCCCTCCATGCCACGCTCGACGACGAACAGGCTGATGCCGCGCTTGCTCTCCAGGTCGGTCTTCGCCGCCACGATCACGAGGTCCCCCAGAACGCCGTTCGATATGTAGGTCTTGGATCCGTTTAGCAGGTAATAGTCGCCTTTGTCTTCGGCTTTCGTGCGTATCGAGGCCAGGTCGCTACCGGTGCCGGGCTCGGTCATCGCGATGGCGAGAATCTGTTCGCCGCTTACGCACTTCGGCAACCAGCGCTCCTTCTGCTCGTCCGTGCCGAACTCGTCGATGTAGGGAGCCACCAGCCTGCTGTGCAACCACATGAAGAAGCCGACCTCGCCATGCAAGGTAAGTTCTTCCATGAGGATCTGCTCGTAGCGAAAATCACTGACGCCGGCGCCGCCGTATTTCTCGTCCGCCCACATGAGCAGCAAACCCTGTTCGCCCGCCTTGAGGTACGCCTCGCGATCGACGATGCCCTGTTCGCGCCAGCGTTCGCCGTGTGGCTGGATTTCGTTGATCATGAAACTCCGCACGGAATCGCGGAACATCTCATGTTCTTCGTCAAATATGTTTCGTTCCATTCTTACTTACCCTTGAACTCAGGCGCCCGCTTCTCGAAGAACGCACGGATGCCTTCCTGATTGTCCTCACTGCCGAGTAGCTCGCCCTGGAGCTTCGCTTCCATATCGTAGGCATCCGACCAGTCGTTGTCGGAGGCAAAGCGCATGACTTTCTTGGTCGCGGCGAGCGACAACGGCGCCCGCCCCGCGAGTACCTGTGCCCACTCGAGAGCTGCGGCCTGTAACTCTTCGGCCGGTACGGCTTTATTCGCGAGACCGAGTTCCACGCATCTTTCGGCCGGGATACGTTCCGACTCGACGCTGAGCTGGAAAGCCCTGCGATAACCAAGCTGGCGCACCAGTAACCAGTTGAGTCCGCCGTCAGGCACAAGCGAAATTGTCGTGAACGGCGACAACAGGAAAGCGTTGTCGGCCATGATTAACAGGTCGCACTGCAGTGCCATCGACAATCCAATGCCGGCTGCTGAGCCCGGCACCGCTGCAATGACCGGCTTCGGGATGCTTGCGATGGCTTCCTGCACCGGCCGGTACTCGACCTGCAAAATTTCTTCCACATCGCGCTCGATCCCGGCCTTGAGATCGGC
>Ga0070727_10001459_pt1 | contig 24936 bp, 26 predicted proteins | sample tdAd472_FD_66722 | JGI IMG/M metagenome (GOLD analysis project Ga0070727, IMG submission 66722) | Marine sediment microbial communities from the Atlantic coast under amendment with organic carbon and nitrate - tdAd47.2 | ecosystem: Environmental > Aquatic > Marine > Coastal > Sediment | place...
TTCCTGGCCGGACCGATGGCCGATTTCCTGGCCCCGGCCTTTGAAGCCTCGACATCCACCAGCATCGTTACGGGAGGTCAGCCATGAGCGATGAAACGCCTAACGATACCCGTGACTCCAATGGTCGCTTCGTGAAGCGCGCCGCCGAGACGGCGCACCGCCTGCACACACCTTCGGAAGAGGGCGTGCACCCGATGGCGAAAATCCTGTTCGGCTGGACCGAAAACAAGCGTACCGGCACGCTGATCTTCTGGGGCTTTGCCATTCTCAGCATGGTGCTGATCGTTGCGGACCTGGCTATCCCCCGCCACGAATATGTCGAGATCGCCCATGCGACCGGCTTCTATGCACTGTGGGGTTTTGCCTCTTTTGCCTTTGTCGTGCTGATGGGCTGGCCACTTGGCCGCCTGCTGCGCCGCAAGGAAGATTATTACGGGGAGCCGGGCGGACCGCCTGCGGACATCGACCCTGACGTGCCTGTCGAACCCTCCACCGAGGGCACCTATGTTTACGAAGGAGATGAGGACTGATGACTGGCCCGCTCTCCATGCTGAACCCTGGCTGGCTGATGATTGCAGTTGGCCTTGCGGCCCTGTTCCTGCCCATGCGCCGTGTGCGCCAGGGGCTGACCATTGCCACACCGATCATCGCCATCATCCTGCTGGCGCTGGCGGATCAGAACGTCAATCACCTTGGCGTGCAGGCGCTGGGCATTGATTTCATTTTCTACCGCGTAGACGGCCTCAGCTTTATCTTCGGCCTGGCCTTCCTTCTGGCCGCGCTGCTGAACGCGATTTATGCCTGGCACACCGATGACCGGCTGCAGGACGGTATGGCCATGGCCTATGCCGGCGCGGCTGTCGCAGCGACCTTCTCCGGCGACATGATGAGCCTGTTCGTGTTCTGGGAACTGACGGCGATCACGTCTGTCTTCCTGATCCTGCGGGCAGGGACACGCGCGGCATATTTCGCCTCCATGCGCTATCTGGCCATTCAGATCCTGTCTGGCGTGCTGCTGCTAGCCGGTATTGCCTATGTCTATCATTCGCGCGGCGACCTTTCGGTTCAGGCCTTCACCAGCCTGAAAGAGCCGGGCGCGATCCTTGTCTTCATCGCGCTGGGCATTAAGGCGGCGTTCCCGTTCCTGCACAACTGGCTGCAGGATTCCTATCCCAAGGCCACGGTGGTGGGCGCAGTCGTACTGTCTGCCTTCACGACCAAGCTGGCGGTCTATGCCTTTGCCCGCATGTTCCCCGGCCATGACGCGCTGATCTGGATCGGCGCCGTGATGACCGTCTTCCCGGTCTTCTTCGCTGTGATCGAGAATGATCTGCGCAAGGTTCTGGCCTACTCCCTGAACAACCAGGTCGGCTTCATGATCTGCGCCATCGGCCTCGGCGCAACGGGCGTTGGTGATGCGTTGGCCCTGAACGGTGCAAGCGCGCACGCCTTCTGCCACATCATCTATAAGGGCCTTCTGTTCATGAGCATGGGCGCCGTGATGTATCGCACGGGCACGACCAAGGCGTCGGAGCTGGGCGGGCTTTACAAATCCATGCCGTGGACAACCGTGTTCTGTATCATCGGTGCGATGTCGATCTCGGCCTTCCCGCTCTTCTCCGGTTTTGCGGCCAAGTCGCTGACCATGAGCGCTGTGGGTCATGAGGGCTATACGATTGTCTGGCTGATGTTGCTGTTTGCGTCCGCAGGTGTGCTGGAGCACTCCGGCATCAAGATCCCGTACTTTGCCTTCTTCGGCCATGACAGCGGCAAGCGTGTGAAGGAAGCGCCCTTCAACATGCTGCTGGCGATGGGGCTTGCCGCCTTCATCTGTATTGCGGTCGGCATTCCGGCAATCGTGCCCGGCCTTGGCTATGAGTGGCTGTACAATTTGCTGCCGTATCGTGAAGAGGCGATGGCGTATAATCCGTTCACGCTGGATCACGTGCTGACGCAGATGCAGCTGCTGGTTCTGGCCATCTTCGCCTTCGTCATGCTGAAGCGTCTCGGCTGGTATCCGCCAGAGAAACCGGGTGTCGTCTTGGATACGGACTGGGTGTACCGCAAGGCAGGCTATGGCCTGTTCACCTGGGCCGGCACCATCTGGCAGAAGGCCGGGCCGGCCATGACAGCGGTCTTCTTCAAGCTGACCGGCCGCGCCTATGACCGGATCGAGGACACATTCAGCCCGCGGGGCGAACTGGCCCGGGGCGGGCTTGGCAGTGCCATGGCCATATGGACGGCCATCCTGCTGGGTCTTGTGCTTCTGTTAGCCTTTATAACTTCCAGCTAATACAGACCTTAACCCGCTCATCATGAGTGGGGAGTACCCTTCCAAGGGCTGGGGACAGGCAGAACCGCCTGTCCCGGCTCTCTCTTATCGAGGCAAAGATGACTGACCAGAATGGTAGCGTTGAGAATGTTCAACTGATTGAGCTGGCGACGGAAATCGTCGCCGCCTATGTCGGCAACAACACCGTACAATCCGACGAATTGCCGGGCCTGATCCGGAACGTGCACGCCTCTCTGGCATCGCTGAACGGCGAGCCAGAGCCGGAGAAGGAAGCGCCCAAGCCCGCCGTGCCGGTGCGCAAATCCATCGGCGAGGATTTCCTGATCTGTCTGGAAGACGGCAAAAAGTTCAAATCCCTGAAGCGTCACCTGCGCTCCAAATATGACATGACGCCAGAGGAATACCGCGAGAAGTGGGGCCTGCCGGCCGATTATCCCATGGTTGCGCCGGGCTATTCCAAACAGAGATCAAAGCTTGCCAAGCAAATGGGCCTGGGCAAGGCAGAGCGCGAGTAATATTCAGACCGAATACTTTTTGTTTCACTTCCGAAATGAAAGAATTTGGTAGGAATGGTTAAGAAAATTACACCATGACTCTTGATCCGTGAGTCCACTCGCGCGATAGGTGATTCTAGCGAATCACCTGGGGGTGCTCGGAATGAACAAGAAGAATCTCTTTAGAGGCGTGACGGATTCCCAGCGAAAGCTGGTCGATTACTGGTGCAGTCTGTGCGATTCGGAAGGCCTCGCTCATCGCGAATCACTGGACCCTGGGCGCTTCCGCGCCATGCTGGCCAGTATCTCCATTGTTGAATTTGACCGGTCTGGTGAAGGCCGCTTCCGGATTGCCGGGTCTCGCCTGCGGGACATTTTCGGCATGGAGGCACGCGGCCGCCGGATTGATGATGTGCTGGGCGAGCATGGCGAAGCCTACAGCCTCGGCCTGTCTGCTGCGCTGGACCGGGGCACGCCGGTTGGCGGGGTCATCCATCAAGGCAATGGCCGTCTCCACGCCTGGCTGCGCCTGCCGCTGGCCGGGCCGGACGGACAGCTGACGCAGGTGCTCTGCCATGACGAACTGGTGCGCGCCCGCCCAAAGCGGGGAAGGCCGGATAGCGCCGGCCCCGAAGACCTGGCCGCCGCCTGAGCACCTCGCTCTGCTCAAATTCGAAGATCTACACAGCGCGTTGTCCGTTCCGGGCAGCGCGCTTTGCGTTTGGGCTGGTCCTTCCTGCTTTCCCCAATCCCACAAACTCTGCCCGCCTCACTCGCATAATCCCCAAGGATTACGGGGGATCAACTTGCTGTAATAGGAAAGTTATCCTACACCTGCGGAAGTCGGGTAGTCTTGTGCCTGTCGGAAACAGGAGAGAGACGTGTCGGAATTTGATCCACAGAAAGACGAGGACCGGGCCTATCTGGCCGCTGCGCTGACGGCCTATGCGTTGGGCCTGAAGACGGAGGGCATCCTTAGCCACCAGCGCCGGTCGCCCGCAGAGTCGCGGGGCCGCCATATCGCGATGTATTTGCTGCGCACGGCGTTGGGCATGAGTCTTAGCCGCGTGGCGCGGGCCTTCAACCGGGACCGCACGACGGTCGCCTATGCGTGTAATCTGATCGAGGATGCGCGCGACGATTCAGACTTTGACCTCTGGGTCGAGCAGCTGTCAGTCGGGCTGTCCAGCGTTATCGTGCTCGATGGCGCGAGTGTGGAGGCGTAGATGACCCGGCTGAGAGACATGACGGAACGCCGCCTGATCGCCGTGCTGCGCCATGGCGGCCTGATCGTGCCGATGCAGGGCGGGCAGGCGGTGTATCGCGGGCGGGATACACGTACGCAGCGCATTGGCTGGGTGTCGCCGTACATTGTGACGCGCCTGAAGCATGAGGGCTGCCTGGCGGCACATGCGGATTTCCCGGAACGCCTGATGGGGGCAGGGCTGGAGATGCCGGGCCTTGAGGGTGCCCATGTCTGCCCGCCCCGAGATGGCCGCGCGAGGCCGCCGCATCGCCGGGAGATCCTGTTCGCGGAGGTGACGAAGACCCTGCCGGGCAGTGCCTTGCAGGTCAGGCTGCGGGCGGCAGCAGGCCGCTTCCGGGATGATTTTGCGCGGGCTGCGCGTCCGGATGCCAGCCGGCTGAAGACGGGGCCAGCCCGCGCCGTGACAGGGCCTGCCGCGCAGATGGCCTTGCTGGAAGCAGAGATTGGCACGCCTGCCATGCGAGACCTGGAAGACATGCTGATTGACCGGGTGAGCTGCTGCGCAGCGGTAGAGTACTGGCAGGTCAGCCGCCAGGCCGCAGGTTCGCGCGCGCTGTCAGCGCTAAAGACACTGGCCGAGGCCTATGCCTTGTCGCCGGTTCAGGAGAGTGCAGCCGCGGCATCCGAGCGGATACGCTCCAGCATCGAGGCAAGACCGTTCGAACGCTGAGCGGTCAGCGCGCCACTGACGCCGATCTCGTCCAGCAGGGCCTTGGCGTCAAAGCGGGTAATCTCTTCCAGGGTCGCGCCGGAATAGAGGCGGATCAGCAGGGCGATCAGGCCGGAGACGATCATCGCGTCGGATTCGGCCCGCACCTTCATCTTGCCATCGGAAATGTCTGTCACCATCCAGACCTGAGAGGCACAGCCGCGCACGCGGGTTTCCTCCGTGCGCTCATGGGCCTCCAGCGGTGGGTTCGCCTTGCCCAGATCAATGATGTGGGCATAGCGCGCTTCCCAGTCTTCCAGCCAGGAAAACTCTTCGCGGATTTCGTCGGCAGCATCAGTAATACTCATGACCGCCAGATGGGGCATCTTGAGACAAAAAGAAACCCCCGGAGCCGAAGCGCCGGGGGCGAGAGAGATGTTTTAGGACTCTACTGGTAGACGCCGCCGATACATTGGCCGACATCGGCCAAGGCGTGTTCGCCGATACAGAACGGGACTTCATATTGCTGGTTCGCTGCGGCTACGCATTGCTGCAGGTTGAGGTTGGCCATGTTCAGGCAGCCGCGCGTTTCACGCTCTGCCATGGCGGAATGAACCTGGCTGCTGGAAGCGGCCGTCGTGCCGAGCACACGATAGGCGGCCAGCGTGGCGATCTGGTCTGCCACAGGCTCCTTGCCGAACTTCACGCGCTTCTTGCTGTTCAGGTTCAGGCCTGACGTCACAGCCGCCGGAAAGCGGATGGCTTCAGCCGCGCCGGAGACATTGTCCCACAGGGAGGGGGCGCCGCTGCGGCCTGCCTGGGCCAGGATGGAGTCGATGTCCGTTGCCTTGAAGGCGTTCACTAGTTGGGCATTGGCCGGCATGCCGATGGTTTGCTGGCTGTTCAGTTTTGTCGCCTTGGCGCCTGAATTGCCGATCTTGGCCTTGGCCCAGCCAGAGCCCTGAAGGCTGTAGGCCTGTTCCTTCACATAGGCGGCTGCGCTGGTGATGCGCTGGCTGTCTGCTTCTGTGGCGGAGAGGGCGGAGCTGACAGCATTGTCGCCGCCGCTGAGCTGGCGGGCATAGCGCACATCGTTTTGCAGGCCGGTCAGCAGAGCATCACGGCCGTAGAAGCCTTCAATGTCACGAACAGCTGCGCGATATTCAGGGTCCTGGGAGGCGATCAGCGCGGAATAGGCGATCCAGCCTTTCGACAGTTGGTCCGGGTTGTGCCCGCCCAGTGATGTGAGTGCATTGTCAATGTCACCTGCAGAACTGAAGGGTTTTTCCTTCACTTCTGTGACTTCACTCTGGTAAGTGCCATAGACGGCTGCGGAATCCGAAATCGGGTCCCCTTCCTGCGCAGATGCGCCGGTGGCCAGGCCCAAAGCGATCATCGCAGTACCGATCATTCTGATGGATTTCATGTCTCACTTCTCCCTCACGCGACACGCGACACTCTTGCATGAACTTCCCCACCGGGGGAACCTCGCCTTGCTAGTCGTGCACATTACAAATACAGCAAAGTATGAGTGACCAAGGCAGAATGCCTAATAAATCTCTCCGGGATGTTAACGGATTAGCCATGATGGCGAGAAAGAGATTACAGTTTGTCCACATGGTCTGGTTGGCCCTGGTGGTGATTCTGGGCCTTTCCACGCTGTTGCGGGCGGATATCGATTCGCTGATGCTGGCGGGCTTCGCGCTTGCCGCCATCCCCGGTGTGACGGGCGTTGTGGTGCTGAACCAGACTGATCGGTGGGTGGATCTGACGGGGCCTTTCCTGGTCATCAGTTGGTGCCTGCTGGCGGTGATGGGCGTTGCCGCGACCGGCGCAGCGCTGTCACCTTTAACTATTCTGTTTACCATCGCCCCGCTTGTCGCCCTTAACCTTGGCGATGCCCGGATGGCGGCCGAATCGGCTGTGTTCGGCGCAGTGGCCTATGTTGCCGCCACTTTGATGGTGCGCGTCGGCTGGCTGCCGCCTGTGGTGACGGAGGGCGGCTATCAGCTGATCGCGATGCTGATGGCGTTTGCGGGCCTGGTCGTTACCGGCCTGCTGGCCTGGATCTATCTGAAGAAACATGAAGCCATGGCAGCCCAGCCTGCGGATGCCGAGCCGTCATCCGCCGTCAGCGATATGCGCGTGCCGGAAGAGTCCGGCCTGATGCTGCTGGATGTTTCCCAATATGGCCGCATCCGCACGATCAGCGGCGACATGCTGGGCCTTAGCGGTATTCGCGCCGGCGGTTTGCTTTCCTCACTGCTGCAGGATGACAGCGAGCAGAGCCTGCTGCAGCCCGCCAGTGGCCGCACGCATGGCGATGTCACGCTGAAGAATGGCCGCGAGGCGACTTTCGTTGCCGAGGCACATGATAATGGCACCTTCCTGGTGCTGCGCGACCTGACCGAATCCCACGCCAAGGCGACCGAGACGAAAGCCGCGCTGCAGGAGGCGGAAGAGCGCCTGCGCGGGCGAACGGCTTTCTTCGCGTCGCTGGGCCATGATCTGAAGACGCCGCTCAATGCCATTCTCGGTTATGCGGACATGATGCGCGCCGGCATTCGCGGGCCAATGCCCGAAGCCTACAAGGACTATCCCGAAATCATCCATGAGAGCGGGCAGGACCTTCTGTTGCTGGTGGAGGACATTCTGGACCTGGCCAAGGCCGAGGCTGACCGCCAGCGGCTGGAGCCGGAGCCTGTCGACCTGACCGCCTCTGCCATGTCCATCATGCGCCAGCTGGAAAACCAGGCTGACCGCATGGGCGTGAAGATGAAGCTGAAGGCGAGCGATGAAGTGTGGGCCGAAGCAGATCCGCGCGCCGTGCGCCAGATTTGGCAGAACCTCGTTTCCAATGCGCTGAAATATTCAGAGCGGGACGGCACTGTCACGCTGGATGCGCGCGATGAAGGCAATGCCGTAGTGCTGAGCGTGGCCGACAAGGGCGCCGGCATGAGCGCGGAAGATGTGCGCCGCGTGATGGAGCCTTTCGCTCAGGGCAGCAATTCCAAGGGCAAGCAGGGCACAGGGCTCGGCCTGGCCGTCGTACATTCCTTTGCCCAGCTGCATGGCGGTCTCGTCACCATCGACTCCAAGCCCGGCAAGGGCACGAAAGTGGAAGTCAGTCTGCCACGCGCCAACCCCGCCGACATCCAGCCGCTGGAGGATGCGGCGGAATAGGTGTTCTGTTCGCGATGGGCGGCGCGTATGTTCCTCCCTGCAACACACAGGAATGCTCGCATGATGATGGAAAGATTGCCCACAAAGCTCTGGGTCGATGCGCTGATCCGGCGCGTCGAAGTCGGCGGTGCATCGGCCTTTGTCGTGCAAGCCGGGGATGAGGAGCGCGGCGATGTGCTGGTCAAGGTGGCCCGGCTGGACGGTACGGCAGCGGTCTACAGCCCAAGCATGAACATGGAGGGCGAGCGCGTCTTCCTGGATCTCATCGTGCAGGGCATCGGCCCGGAGGAACGGGATGTGGATGCCTATGTGAAGAAAGCGCGCGAGCGGGACCGTGATCTCTGGGTCATTGAGATCGAAGATCGGCAGGGCCGCCACTTCCTGACAGAGGATGTGGAGGGCCCGCAGTCGCAGTAATTTCACAGAAGTCTTTAATCAATGGTAAGCCGTTGTTAACCGTGTGACGGCAGCTTCAGCATGTAGAAAACCAAAGCTGGGGCGCGCCAATCATGCTGTTTCTGATGAATGATCAGATCACCGAGATCGACATACCCGAAATGCACCTTGCCAAATGCTGGAGAACGCTCGGCTGCGGCGATCCCTATGGTATGCGGGCGCGTGAAGCGCTGGCCTTTGCGAGCCGCGTTGTCGCCGAGCATGTGAAGGAAGGTATCCGGCTGGAAGACAGTCTGCTGCAGGATCTGGGCTCTCTGATCATTTCCAAGACAGGTGCCAATGCGGCCCTGTTTCCGGCCTTTGACGGCAAAGTCTCAGAGCCGCGCCTGACCATTCTGCCGGAAACCATCCTGGCTTCGTTGCGCGAACGCCACCACCGGGAAGGCAAGGCCCCCGATATGGGCGAGATCTGGCCAGCCGCTGCCTGAGCGACAGCCCTTCAATCACCAGCTCAAATGGGCTAGGGGCTCTGCCGAATACGAAAGAGCCTGAATTTCCATGTCCCATGAACAGGAAGCCGCCCGGCGGCGCACCTTTGCCATCATTTCCCACCCGGACGCCGGTAAGACGACGCTGACGGAAAATCTGTTGCTGGCTGGCGGTGCCATCCGCGCCGCAGGGGAAGTGGCCGCGCGCGGCGAAGCCCGCCGTACAACGTCTGACTGGATGAAGATCGAGCGGGACCGTGGCATCTCGGTGTCCGCCTCCGTCATGACGTTCGAGTTTGATGGCCTCGTTTTCAACCTGCTCGATACGCCAGGCCACGAAGACTTTTCCGAAGATACCTATCGCACGCTGACCGCAGCCGACTGCGCCGTCATGGTGCTGGACGCCGCAAAAGGAATCGAGCCGCAGACCCTGAAACTGTTCGAGGTTTGCCGTCTGCGCGACATTCCGATTGTCACCTTCATCAACAAGATGGACCGTGAGGCACAAGACCCCATCGCGCTGCTGGATGAAATCCAGGACAAGCTGCAGCTGGATACGTCGCCGCTTTACTGGCCTGCCGCCAGCGGTCAGCGCTTTGCCGGCATGCTGGACCTGAAGAAACAGGAATTCTGCCAGTTCGAACGCAAGCCCGGCGAAGCCCCGCGCATCGGCCCAGCCACGCGCATTTCAGGCGATGATGATACGCTGGCCGCCGAGCTGGACGAGAGCGTGTTTGCAGAGCTGAGCGAAGGCGCCGAGATGGCGACCAGCCTGTTGCCGGAATTTGATGAAGAGGCCTTCCTGGGCGGTCACATGACGCCGGTCGTGTTCGGATCGGCGCTGCGCCATTTCGGGGTTGCTGAACTGCTCCGCACCCTGCATTCCTATGCACCTGCGCCACGGGACCAGAAAGCCGAGAAGAAAGGTGAGCCGATCACCATTCACGCCTCTGACAAGCCGGTCTCGGGCTTTGTCTTCAAGATCCAGGCGAATATGGACCCGAACCACCGCGACCGCGTGGCCTTCCTGCGGCTCTGCTCGGGTGAGTTCAAGCGCGGCATGCGCTTGAAGACGACAGCCGGCAAGCAACTGAACATCCATAATCCGATGATGTTCCTGGCGCAGGATCGCGAGATCGCGGAGACCGCCTATGCGGGCGATGTGATCGGCGTGCCAAACCATGGTCAGCTCCGCGTTGGCGACAGTCTGTCCGAGAACGGAGATATTCATTTCGGCGGCATTCCGAACTTTGCGCCGGAATTGTTGCGCCGCGCACGCGTGAAAGATCCGATGAAAGCAAAGCATTTGCGCAAGGCGCTGGAAAGCCTGGCGGAAGAGGGCGTGACCCAGCTGTTCAAGCCAACCATTGGGTCTGACATGATTGTTGGCGCGGTCGGCCAGCTTCAGTTCGAAGTGATGATCGAGCGTGTTGCGGCAGAATACAATCTGGAAGTCGTGTTCGAGCCCGCGCCCTATAATGTGGCGCGCTGGATGAGCAGTGATGATCCGAAACTTCTGGAAGCGTTTCTGGACAAGAACAAATCCTATAGCGGAACGGATCTTGATGGTGCGCCGGTCTATCTGGCGAAGAATGCCTGGGATGTCGGCTACGCCCAGGAAAAGAACCCGGACATCCGCTTCACGGCAACGAAAGAACGTATGCTGTAGACTTCCCGAGATAGCGGGAAAGTCCGGAAGTCATTTCCAGCTGACTTCCGGACTAGTCTATCAGACGGATACGGAGAGTTTTACGTCAATGTTTCCGCGCGTAGCGTTGGAATAGGGGCAGACCTCGTGGGCCTGGTGGACCAGTTCTTCCGCGGCGGCCTGTTCAAGGCCGGGGAGGGAGACATCCAGCGCCACTTCCAGGCCGAAGCCGCCTTCGGTGCGCGGCCCGATGCCGACCGTTGCTGTTGTCTTCGCATCTGTCGGAACTTTCAAATGCTTGTTCTGGCTTGCGACCGCTTTCATCGCGCCGATGAAGCAGGCAGCATAGCCTGCCGCGAACAATTGTTCGGGGTTATTGCCGTCGCCACCTGCACCGCCAAGCTCTTTCGGAGTGGAGAGCTTCACTTTCAGGCTACCGTCCAGCGTTTCGGCTGATCCATCACGGCCACCTGTTGCCGCGGCTTTGGTTTCATAGAGAACTTTAACTGACATGTTCGGCTCCTTTGTCAATAAATATCGTGCACGATTAAATCGTGAGTGATATTTATGTGCGAAGGCTTTCCTTTGCAAGGCTTGCGATAATATCGCGTGCGACTTATTTTTGTGAGGCAGGGCAAATTCATGGCCCGGACAGGAGAAACAGATGGTAGATCAGACAGATAGCAATGATGGCATCGTGCTGAACGATTTCCTCTGTTTCGGCCTGTATGCCAGCAATCACGCGATGAACCGCGTCTACCAGCCCCTCTTGAGGGCGCTGGGCCTGACCTATCCGCAGTATCTGGTTATGGTGATGCTGTGGGCGCGTGACGACCAGTCGGTTGGCGAGCTGGGCCGAAAGCTTTACCTGGAATCCAACACGCTGACGCCGATGCTCAAACGGCTGGAGGCGCTCGGTTATGTATCCCGCGGTCGTGACCCGGAGGATGAGCGGCAGGTGCGTATTCGCCTGACGCAGCAGGGGAAGGCGCTGCAGACCGAAGCCGCCTGTATCCCGCCGGAAATCATCGAGGCGACCGGCATGTCGATTGAGGAACTGAAAGGCCTGATCGCAAAGATCGAATCCCTGCGATCAAACCTGTCGGACTGGACGCAGCAGCGCAGCGCCAGCTGAAGAGCGCGCTCTATTCGTTGCCAGGTTGCCCCGTCGGGCATCGCGTCCATTGCTTGGCATTATCCCAGTCAGACATGATGCCGGTATGATCCTTTCCGGCCAGCAGGAAAGCATCTTCGCTTTTCCACTCAGAGACCAGGGATTGGCCATCATCGCGCCACCACGGAAAGCGGCCATCGAAGCTGCGGACATCCCAATTGCCCATGTCTCCGCCAGGCGTGGCGACATGGATCGTGTCTTCGTCGACGCGCTCGATCACGGCCGGGGCCTCACAAGTTGCGTCCGGCACATTGACGATCACGCCGGACTCATCCGGCCAGGCGATGGACCATGTGCCGATGAAGGCGGTTGTTTCTTCCGCTGATGCCGGCTCTGCCGAGGCGTTCAGGGGAAGGGCGAAGCTCAGCCCAAGCAAGGCTGACAGGAGGATGCGCGTTTTCATGCATGGAAATTAGCCCACGTCTGAAGATGCCACATCCCCCTCAAGGGGGGGTGCCGCTTTACTCTGGTTCCGGGTTTTTGGCGGATACGATCCAGGCTTTGGCGCGCCAGATGGTGGCTGTTCCATCTTCCCAGATCGGTGTCAGAAACTCTGTCACAGCCGCGCGGGCCTCATCAGCCTCAATCAAACCACTGCCGATCATGCGCGCAACACCGCCCATACTGGTCATGAAGTCCACAATGTCTTCCAGGCTTTGCATGCCCTGAAATTCCAGATGACCGACCCAGGGCGAGATTTCGATATCTGACCATCCTGACTCCGTGAGGACATGCTCAATATGGCTGCGGTCCGCCAGACCAAACGGGCCGGGCATGTTTGGTGCTGGCACGGGCAGCGGTCCGGGGCGAGCCTCGTTCAGATACGCCTTCACGGCGCCGAGGGGGGCAGAGACCCATTCATTCTCCTCCATGCTGGCCCATGCGGCAAAGGCCATGCGTCCGCCGGGCTTCAGCATGTTGCGAATATTCTCGAACGCGGCTTCCGGTTGTTCGAAGAACATGACGCCAAACCGGGACACAACCGCATCGACATAGGCGCCGGGCTGCCATGTAGAAGCGTCGCCCAGAATGAAAGATAGGTTGGGCAGCGGCGCATCCGCGTTCCGGTTCCGTGCAGTTTCCAGCAACGGCGCAGAGATATCCAGCCCGACGATCTGTCCATCCGGCGTCAGGCGCGCCAGATCTGTCGAGAGATCACCCGTGCCGCATCCAATGTCCAGAATGTTATCTGTCGGTGCAGGGGCAATATGGCCGATGATCTCCGCTGAAAAAGGCGAGAGCGCCTGCTCCAGATGGTGGGCATTGCGCTGCCAGCGCTCCGCTCCGCTCGTATTCCAGTATTCGCTCTGCATCTTTTGTTGAGTATTGGTCATGTTTTCCTGTGGCGCCCTGCGAACTGCCAGGCCCCCACATCCCTCTGATTGTGTGCCCGAGCCAGTTGGCCTTGCACGAGATTTTTAGCTTGATGGCAAATTATAATACGTTCACATAAATTGCAAATGATAATCATTATCAAAATGTGTTTGACTTCCATTCCCATACATACGCAGTGCGGCGAGGAAGGGAGTGAGGTCGGCAAAGCCGAACATCCGGCTTTACGCATGAAAAAGCCCGCCGGATGGCAAGTCCGGCGGGGTGGAGGAGAGCGAGGGTACTCTACAAAACGTCCAGCATTTCCTGGACAAGCGGGTGACGGACAACGTCCTTGCCTTCGAGCTTGATGACGGCAGCGCCGCCAAGCTTCTTAAGCCGCTCTGCCGCATTGGCGAGGCCTGAAAACTCCGGGAGCAGATCGCTTTGCGCCGGGTCTCCGGTGATGACCATGGTGGAGTGCCACCCAAGGCGCGTCAGCAGCATCTTCAACTGCGTATAGGTACAGTTCTGCGCTTCGTCGATGACGATGAAGGCATTATTCAGTGTACGGCCCCTCATGAAGCCGATCGGTGCGATCTCGATGACGCCTTCGGCCAGCATGTGCTTCAATTGGCCGGGAGACAGCCTGTCGGAGAGGGCATCATAAAGCGGGCGCAGATAGGGCGCGAGCTTGTCTTCCATGGCGCCGGGCAGGAAGCCGATCTGCTCGCCAGCCTCTACCGCAGGACGAGACAGAATGATGCGCGCTACCTTGCCTTTCTGAAGAGCCTCAACCGCCTTGCAGATGGCGAGATAGGTCTTGCCGGTGCCGGCAGGCCCAAGCGCGGCGACCAGGGCGTGATCGTCCATGGCCTTCATCAGTTGGGCCTGGTTTTCAGAACGGGGCTTTACCGTCTTCTGGTAACGCTGGGTACGCCCATTTTCCGCCCTCTGATGAGTTTGCTTTCCATCAGCATCATCCGGATGCCAGCCCCGGCCGCCTTCAATAGCGTGCAATTGTGGGCTCTTGCCGCGGGCGCCTTCCTCGAACCAGGCGTTCAAATTGACTTCAGACCCTTGCTTCATACGCTTCGCTGCATTGCGTTTACCCATGGGTGGACTCCTTGGTTGCGGGCAAGAAAAAAGCCACTGGCAAAAATGCACAGTGGCTTGGTGGAAACTGGGAGGAAGAAGAGGCCTGACGCCCCGAGGGCGGTGCAGCCAGTTCCTGGGCTGGACGCCCGGGCGGCGGGGTGTGACAAGGTCTGGTGATGACCGTCTCCAACTCCGAATCTGTTGATGATTAGAGTGTAGCAAGGTTATCAGAAGATTAAACAATAATTCCGTTTGCAAAATAAGGAGGCCCCAGACCCATGGCGATCTACGAAATTGACGGAGCCCGTCCCACCCTGCCCGAGAGCGGAAATTACTGGGTGGCTGAAAACGCCCAGGTGATGGGCAATGTCATTCTCAAGGAGAATGCCTCAGTCTGGTACGGTGCCACCCTGCGTGGGGATAATGACCCGATCACGATAGGTGAGAATACCAACATTCAGGATGGCAGCGTGCTGCACACAGATGTCGGGTGCCCGCTGACCATCGGGGCAAATGTCACGGTTGGCCATATGGTGATGCTGCATGGCTGCACGATTGGCGAAGAAACGCTGATCGGCATCGGCTCCACGATCATGAACAATGCAAAGATCGGGAAGAATTGCATCATTGGCGCGCACGCGCTGATTCCGGAAGGTAAAGAAATCCTGGACAACTCCCTTGTTATGGGAGCGCCGGGAAAGGTTGTGAAGGAAATTTCCGACCACCAGATCCAGGTGATCAAGATGTCAGCCGTCCACTATGTGGAAAACTGGAAGCGGCATCGCGCCAGCCTGAAACGGATCGACTGATCGCGGCTGGGCGCTAGTCTTCTCTTTCGTCCTTGCGCAGGAAGTTGATGGCGAAATTGCCTTCGCCAACCCGCACGACTCGGCCCTGAAGGTTGCCGGCTATCACGATCTCGCCAATGGCGGGCAGGGCGCCATGGGTTTCCAGGCTCGCGCCGGTAAGGGATATGTCGATGACATTGCAGGCCAGATGCTGGCCGTTTTTGCGAATGACCTGGGCGTGTCCGCTTGTCGGATAGCGCGGGGCTGTGCGCTCTTCCGGCAGTTCATGCTCGCCCTTATTGGCCAGCCAGGACAGGCGATTGGCCAGTTTTTCGCGTTTGTGCGGTACAACATTGAACTGGACGGCAAAGCCATCTTCAGACGTCCGCACCACTGTCGCGGCAACACGGCCGAGATCGTCGAAATAACAAATGACATTTGATCCCTCGGAAGGGATGGTAGCGGCGCGCATCAAGGCGCCGGAACAGGAAAGGTTCTCCGTGACCAGTTTGTGGTCCTGACTTTCCTCGTCGAGATAACAGCCGCCGATCTCAAGATCGATCCGTTCGTGCTGACGACGGTCCCGCTCAGATTTCGCCAATGGGCTTGCGTGCGTCATAGACAGCTGGGGTGCAGACATAAACTTCACTCCTGTAGGCCTCCTGGCCTCGCATTCATCTTCCCCCACACAACGCTTTACTTACTGGAGTTTCATTCACAAACTGTTGTGGGAAGGTGAAGGATTACCTGAATCCGTTAACCAGAGATGACAAACCGGAGGAAACAGAGGTGGAAACTTATGACTATATTATTGTCGGTGCGGGAAGCGCCGGATGCGCTCTAGCCAACCGATTATCTGCAGATCCCGCGATCAAGGTCTGTCTGATCGAGGCTGGTAAGAAAGATAACTCACTGATGGTGCGTATGCCCGCGGGGGTTGGAAACCTGATCAAGGATGTAAACGATTATAACTGGGGTTTCTGGACCGAACCCCAGAAGCATATGAACGGTCGCAAGCTGTGGTGGCCGCGCGGAAAAGGTTGGGGCGGCTCCTCCTCGATCAATGGAATGGTCTATATTCGCGGCCATGCAGGGGACTATGACCAGTGGGCTCAGATGGGCCTGAAGGGCTGGAGCTATGCTGATGTGCTGCCCTATTTCCGGCGCTCTGAGGGCTATGAGGGCGGTGATAATGTCTTCCATGGCGGTGCTGGCCCGCTGAAGGTTTCCGAAAGCCCGATGAATTCTCCCATCTACCGCGCCTTTCTGCAGGCCGGGGAAGAGGCCGGCTACAAGACGACACAGGATTTTAACGGTGCGGACCAGGAAGGTGTCGGCCGCTATCAACGCACCATTCACAAGGGCGAGCGCTGGAGCGCCTCTTTCGGATATCTGCGCCCAATTGTTGGCGTGCGCCCGAATTTAACGGTCATTTCGACAGGTCTGGTCACACGGGTGCTGATCGAGAATGGTCGCGCTACCGGCGTTGAGGTGGTCGAAGGGAAGGGCCGTCTGTCCCAGGAGATCCACGCGTCGGAGGAAGTGCTGGTCTGTGCCGGCGCGGTGCAGTCGCCGCAATTGCTGCAACTGTCCGGTATCGGCAATCCGGATCATCTGGGACGGTTCGGCATCGAGGCGAAGGTCAAATCTCCCAAAGTAGGGCAGAACCTTCAGGACCATCTGGACCTGACCATCATTCACGAAATGACACAGCCGCTGTCTGCCTATTCCATGCAGAAAGGCATCAAGAAGCTGGGCGTGGGAATTCAGTATCTGATCAACCAGACCGGTGCGGGGGCTGACAACCACCTTCAGGCGGGGGCCTTTCTGAAGTCGCGTGAAGGTCTGGAGATGCCGGACATTCAGCTTCACCTGGTCAATGCCATCATGATGGATCACGCCAAACATGAGGCTGACAAGGATGGTTACACGGTGCACGCCTGCCAGCTGCGGCCGGAAAGCCGGGGCACCGTTTGCCTCGCTTCATCCGATCCGTTCGACGCGCCGGCCATTGATCCGAACTATCTGGCGACGGAGGAAGACCGCCGGGCGATGCGTGAAGCGGTCAAAATGGTACGCGACATCTGTTCCCAGAATGCGCTGAAAGCGCTGACCGGCGCGGAGATCATGCCGGGTGAGAGCGTGAAGAGTGATGAGGAGATCGATTCCTTCGTGCGCCGCATGGGCGAGACGATCTATCATCCGGTCGGCACGGTCGCGATGGGTGTCTCCGAAGACAGCCCTCTCGATGGCGAGTTGCGTGTGAGAGGCGTGGAGGGGCTGCGGGTGATCGATGCGTCCGTCATGCCCACCCTGATTGGCGGCAACACCAATGCGCCAACCATCATGATCGCGGAAAAGGCAGCGGACATGATCCTGAAGAAGGCACCGCTGGCTGCGGAAGAACCACAGGTGGAGCTCGCCTAGTTCTGGAAACGCACCGCTCCGGAAACTCTAGTCGTTTGAAGAAACAACCTTCAGGGCAGGGCTTTCGGGGCGGGTATCCGGTGGCACCAGCATGGAAATCCGGTGGCGCCAGATGGGGCGTCCGCGCAGGGTCGGGACACCGCCCAGCGTCTGGTAAAGACCCAGGAATCGATTTTCGCGGGAGCCGGATTGGGACGATGCCAGCGGCATGACCGTTATCTCCACTTCCGCGCGCTGACCGGTCAGGGTCTCGCCGCGGCCACGAATGACGCCCGGTCCGCCATCCAGATGCACGGCGTCCAGGAACCCCGCCATCATTGCGCGGTCAGGGCCGGTCCACAGGGTGAGATAGTCATGATGTGCCAGCTCTCTGCCGAGCAGGGCCCGCAGGCCATCGCCAGCAGACCGAAACTCCCATGCGCCATCGCCTGTTGCCTGAATCACAAACAGGTTCGTGAGGAGGTCAGGATGTTCGTTTGCGCGCGGGCCATGAAGCGAAAATTCTTCAGGGGCAGCGTTCATGCGGCGCCAGGCATCCAGCAGGATCCTGGTGTTGGGGTGAATCGACCGGTCTTCCATATTGAGCGGGGGCTCCATCAGATATGCGCAAGGCCCGTGCGGGCCAGTTCGGCTCTCTCTTCCGCAATATCTGTTCCAGTCCGCTGCATTCCCGCCGCGCGGGAAAATCCTGGCGCGAGTTCAGGATTTTTTCCCCGTTGAGGCGTTTTACGGGCTGATTCTGTGGAAAATCGATCGGGGAAGGCGCGCTGCGGGGGAGGGACCCGTGCGAGGAGTCTCATCACGGTACATGCCTGCCCGAGATGAGATCAGGCTGTGGTTATTGTGCAAGCCTGCAATGGCTAAGTCAGAACTGACTTGTCGTTACATATTGCAAAGCAATGCGAACCGCTTAGACCTTATGCCATAATAAATACAACCGAAGCATAAATCCTCCTGAACAGAAATCTTGCTCAAAGGGAAACTAAGTGAAAATTGCCAAATTCCGCGCTGACCGCGCGTTCAGTTACAAGTCTGCGCTCTGCCTGGGCGCGGGTTTTGCCGCTATTGCCTCCATCTCTGTGCCGGCATTTGCCCAAGATGCGGACGAGGACACTTCCCGCACACTGCAGACAGTTACCATCACCGCGACGAAGCGCGAACAGACGCTGCAGGATGTGCCGGTGGCTGTGTCCGTTGTGGACGAGTCCGTGATCGAAAAGTCAGAGATTGTTGATCTTGGCGACCTGCAATCCATCGTGCCGTCCCTGCGCGTCAGCCAGCAGCAGTCTTCGGCCAATACGAACTTCATCATTCGTGGATTTGGTAACGGCTCAAACAATGCCGGTATCGAACCGTCCGTCGGTGTGTTTATCGATGGCGTGTACCGCTCCCGGTCTGCTTCCCAGATTTCCGATCTGCCGAACATTCAGCGCGTAGAAGTTCTGCGCGGGCCGCAATCCACGCTGTTCGGCAAGAATGCCTCTGCCGGCGTCATCTCGATCATCACCAAGAAGCCTCAATATGAGTGGGGCGGCAATGTCGAGGGCACGATCAGCAATTATGATGGCTATCGCCTAGGCGGCTATGTCACCGGCCCGATCAGCGAGAATCTCGCGTTCAGTTTGGGCGGCGGATACAATACGCGGGATGGCTATGCCGAGGACATCGGGTCCGGCGTTGCCTCCAACGAGCGTGACCGCTGGAACATTCGCGGTGAGATGCTGTTTGAGCCGACCGACAATATGTCTTTCCGCCTGATCGCCGATTATGACGAGATTGATGAAGTCTGCTGTATCGCCGCAAACGTCGTGAATGGACCGACTGGCGCAGCTGTTGGGGCGCTTGGTGGCCAGATCGTTGCGGAAGATCCGTTCTCCTATAAAGTGGCCTATAATTTCCCGTCCACGAACCAGATCTCCAATGGCGGTGTGTCGCTGCAGAGCGATTTCGACATGGGTGCGTTTACGGTGACGTCCATCACGGCTTATCGCAAGTCCGAGCTGAGCACAGATCAGGACTCTGACTTTACCAGCGCCGACTTGCTGAGCCGCAACTCGAATGACACCGAAATCAAGACGTTCACCCAGGAAGTCCGCCTGACGTCCAACGGGACGGGCCCGGTCGACTGGATGGTTGGCGCCTTCTATTTTGATGAAAGTGTCGATATCGAGAACCAGCTGCTCTATGGCAGCCAGATCCGCGGTTATATTGACATCCTGTCTTCCGGACTTCTGACCGGACTAGAGCCAGCCGTGTTCGGCGTGGCATCGGGGACGTTCTTCCAGCCTGATCAAGGCATGACGGAGGCTTACGGCCAGGACAACACGGCGGCCTCTATCTTCGGCACGGTTGATTACCACATCACGGATCGCCTGACCGCGACCTTTGGCCTGAACTATACGCAGGACAACAAGGACGCATTTGCGAACGTCGTGTCGACCGACACGTTCGCCGCCGTCGATCTTGATCCTCTGTCGCCTTACATTCAGCAGGCCACACTTGGTGGCCTTTTGATCCAGGCCGGTGTTGACCCGACCAATCCGGCAGCTGTCGGAGCCTTTGCGACGAACTTCCCGGATGCCTTTGCCACGATACAGACGACTGCTGCCGGGGCGACCGATAGCCTGCAGCAGTTGCAATTCTTCCCGCAATTCGTGAACTTCCCGAATGCGGTGGAGGGCGGCTCTACCAATGATGAGGATACGTCTGTCACGCTTCGTCTGGCATATGACCTGACGGACAATATCAACGTCTACGGATCATATGCGACCGGCTTCAAGGCAACCTCGTGGAACCTGTCCCGCGATAGCCGGCCGACCGCGGCCAGCTATGCGCTGCTGGCTCAAGGTGGTCTTCTGACGCCGAACCTGACAGCAGGCACGCGGTATGCCGGCCCGGAAGAGTCCAAAGTCTACGAACTTGGCATCAAGGGCGCCTACAGCGATTTTGCCTTTAACGTGGCAATCTTTGACCAGACCATTGAAGGCTTCCAATCCAACGCCTTTACTGGCACGGGCTTTGCGCTGACCAATGCGGGAGAGCAGTCGACCCAAGGCGTTGAGGCAGACATTCAGTGGAATGTAACGGACCAGCTGCTCGTCTCTGCGGCAGGGACGTATCTGGACGCTGTCTATGACAGCTTCCCGAACTCTGCCTCCGGAGACCTGAGCGGCCAGAAGCCTTATGGCATTCCGGACTTGTCGACCTCTCTGGCCGCGACTTATAGCTTCACGGTCAATTCCCTGGATTCCTTCATCCGTGCGGACTGGCAGTATGAAAGCCCGTCAGACTATTTCGACGATCCGCAAGATCAGGCCCTGATCGACATGGAGAAGGAAGTGAACACGGTGAACGCATCCGCCGGCTTTACGACCGAGAATGGTCTCAGCGTCACGGTGTGGGGCCGTAACATCTTTGATGATGAGTATATCACGGTTGCCTTCCCGGCGGTGGCACAGGAAGGCTCCCTATCGGGCTATCCGAACCAGCCGGCTACCTATGGTATGACTGTGCGCAAGAGCTTCTAGGCCTGAGCCTGGATCAAGACAAAGAAGGCCCCGTCCATTGGCGGGGCCTTTTCTTTTTTGCCGGTAAAGCCGGGGCAGGGGCTATTTCGGCCTGTATGCGCTGAGCGAGATGATCGCGATGATCATGCTGACAGCCTCGAATGCCGCGAACAGCATAAAGTCCGTAGTCGGTTGATCTCCTGCGATCAGGCCGGCAATGCGGGCAAATATGTAGCCGCCCATATAGGTCGCCACGAACCAGAGGGCAGGGCGCATCATCCGCTCGCGGATTGCCCCAAAGAAAAATAGCAGTGCCGCGCCCAGGCTGACGCCGCCATATATGCCCCTTGCTTCATAGATTCCGTTTTCGCCCGTGAAGGTAACGCCAAGGGAGTCTCCCATCGCGGCGGGGTCCAGAATCGACCATGTCCCGAATATGGCAAAACACAGGGCGAGGGCAGCAAGGAAGATAGGTATCAGCATATAAGTGAAACTAGGGCGTCGTTTGCTGTCGGAAAGAGGGATCTTTCCTGAATGCCCCTCGGCATTTTACGGCGGCGTATCTGTTTGGGGTGGAAATTGTGCTTCGAACCCCATCTAGTAGGGGCAGATTCTAACAAGGAGCAGGCCTGCATGCCTCAGTCCCGGCGATCGCCCCCCATTATCAATGCGCCGCCGCTTGTGACGGCCTTGGCGCTCAGCCTTGTCGTGGCGCATGTGATACGTTTGCTGGGCGGTCAGGCGCTCGACGGCTTCTTTGTGGATGTCGGGGCTGTTTTCCCTGAGCGATTCTGGGGCTGGGCGGGCATGAGTGTCGGTCCGCAGGCTTATCCGCCCTATGGAAATGCGCTATCCGCGCTGATTCCGCTGGTCGGCACGGCCTTTGTTCATGGTAGCTGGTCTCACCTTCTCATGAATGCTGTGATGCTGGTTGCGCTCGGCAAGCCCGTCTATCTTGTGCTGCAGCGTGTCTCGCGCAGTGTCATGGGCGGGAATTCCGCTTTCCTGATTCTGTTTCTGATGAGCGTGGCAGCGGGCTCACTCGTTCATTTGTTGACTCATTTTCCTGTTGGGCCGCCGGCAATCGGAGCGTCAGGTGGGGTGTCAGGCTATCTGGCGGCTGTGTTGCTGCTCCAGAACGGTCCGAATCTTCTCAGCCGCAAGTTTTTGACCGTCACGGTCGTGTTTGTGGTGGCCAATGCGATGCTTGCTTTCCTGGGGCCTTCCATGTTCGGGGCCCAGATTGCCTGGCAGGCCCATATTGGAGGCTATGTCGCAGGGGCGATTCTCTTCCGGTACATGCTGACACGCCGCCAGAAAGCGGGAATTTAGGTCGGCAATCGCTTCCGGGCGTCAAATATGCTATGATGCGTGAAAATGAGACGGCGTCGCAGGGGCGCCGCGCATCATGGGAGGACGTGGATGACACTGGACCAGATCCTGAACGACAAAGGATTCGAGATTATATCCGTCAAGGCGGATCAGACCTTATCAGAGGCCGCCATGACACTGGATAGCCGTCGAATCGGCGCTGTTGTGGCGCTGGATGATGACGGCGCCATTGTTGGCGTTCTGTCTGAGCGGGACATTGTACGTCATGTCGCGCGGCGCGGCGCTGAAGCGCTGGAGCTGAAAGTCGGCGACGCGATGACCCGTCACGTCATCACGATCGAGTCGGTCACGCAGATTGATGAGGCCCTGCAGCTGATGACGGACCGTCGTATCCGCCATTTGCCCGTTGTACGGGCCGAAAAACTGATCGGCGTGATTTCGATTGGTGACCTGGTGAAGTGGAAGATCGCAGCCACTGAAGCAGAAGCAGAAGCGATGAAGTCTTACCTGTCGGCGCAGTACTAGCCCTTCCTCATTGTCTTCATTGGGTTTTTGATCCTGCAGTGTCTACTGCAGGATCATGGCCGACACAAATCTGTGCGGTTTTGTGCAGAAATCCTGCATTATGGGGTTGCGGCATCCGGGGGTGGGGGGTACATCGCCACCTCCGCTGACGAGGCCTTCGGGTTTCAGACGCGGGCCCGGATTTCGGGCCTCTGAATGGATCGGAAGTTTTAGCCTTTCCCACGCAGAGCCCTTAACTCGGTTCCCTTACACGCTCGGGATTTTGCGGGCCGATATAGCATCGGTTGGCGGGTTCTTTTGCGGTCTTAATCAGGCGGTTTTGATGGTTTCATCATTTACTGCAGAAGCCGCGAAAAGGGTGTTGACGGGAAGAAGGGCGGTCCATATAAGCCGCCACTCTGCAGACGAGGCCACGGCTTCTGAATGCAGAATCCGGTTCGGGAAAACAATTGAGATACAAGGTTTTATCCCTTGCTCAACTGCTTCCTGGTTCGGCTCCGAGCGCCCGGATTTGAAGGGCCGATTTATGATCGGTGCAGATAATTCGTTTGCGGAACAACTGACGCAGAAACGGTGATTTCATCGCTTGCTGTAGAGGCCGCAAAAAGGGTGTTGACGGAGAAAAGGGCGGCCCATATAAGCCGCCACTCTGCAGACGGGGCCACGGCTTCGAAACGCAGATCCCGGTACGGGAAGTCAATTGAGATAAACAGGGTTTTATTCCTTGCTCAACTGGTTCCTGGCTCGGCCCCAGCAGCCTGAACTTTCAGGCCGTTCCTTGGATCGGCTGCCAAGTTCTTCTCTGGTCTTAATAGTGCAGATCTGGCGGTTCGCTGCCTCACTGCAAAGACCGCAGAAAAGAGGTTGACGGGGGAAACGGTGGCCCATATAAGCCGCCACTTCCGCCGAAGAGCTTCCTGCTCTGAAGCGGGCCCGCTGAAAAGCTCAGCTGGTTGGTGAAAAAGTTCTTGAACTTTTCGTCGAACAGGGGCTATATATGCGGTTCCTCGAAACGCTCGAATTTGCGGGCCGGATCACTTCGGCAAGCAGCTTCTTTTGCGCTAAAATTCAGGCGGAACGGTGATCAAACACCTGACTGCAGAAAGCGCAAAAAAGAGTGTTGACGGGCAATTCGGTGGCTCATATAAGCCGCCACTTCCGGACGAGGCCGAGGCCTTCTGATGGACACCTTCGGAGCTTCGGTTCCGCGCTGTTTGACATCGTAAGAGATTAGGAAGAGAAACGCAGGCGGCGTGATGGCTTGCGGATAAGGCTTCGGCCTTTCCAAACGATCACGACGGATGCGTTTCTTGAGAGAAAATTCTTTTTCCATCGACCAGGTTAAACTGGTCTTTGTGACTAAGGGTTTCTCGTCAAAAGAACGCAATACTTAAATGCTTAACAGCTTAAGTAACCGTCCATATTCCAATGGATGGTTTCGTCAGATCAACACTCAACTTGAGAGTTTGATTCTGGCTCAGAACGAACGCTGGCGGCAGGCTTAACACATGCAAGTCGAACGACATAGTGGCAGACGGGTGAGTAACGCGTGGGAACGTACCTTTCACTACGGAATAGCTCTTGGAAACGAGTGGTAATACCGTATACGCCCTCCGGGGGAAAGATTTATCGGTGAAAGATCGGCCCGCGTTAGATTAGCTAGTTGGTAGGGTAATGGCCTACCAAGGCGACGATCTATAGCTGGTCTGAGAGGATGATCAGCCACACTGGGACTGAGACACGGCCCAGACTCCTACGGGAGGCAGCAGTGGGGAATCTTGCACAATGGGCGAAAGCCTGATGCAGCCATGCCGCGTGAATGATGAAGGCCTTAGGGTTGTAAAATTCTTTCGCTAGGGATGATAATGACAGTACCTAGTAAAGAAGCCCCGGCTAACTTCGTGCCAGCAGCCGCGGTAATACGAAGGGGGCTAGCGTTGTTCGGAATTACTGGGCGTAAAGCGCACGTAGGCGGACTTTTAAGTCAGATGTGAAATCCCGGGGCTCAACCTCGGAACTGCATTTGAAACTGGAAGTCTAGAGACCAGGAGAGGTTAGCGGAATACCGAGTGTAGAGGTGAAATTCGTAGATATTCGGTGGAACACCAGTGGCGAAGGCGGCTAACTGGACTGGTACTGACGCTGAGGTGCGAAAGTGTGGGGAGCAAACAGGATTAGATACCCTGGTAGTCCACACCGTAAACGATGAGAGCTAGTTGTTGGCAGGCATGCCTGTCGGTGACGCAGCTAACGCATTAAGCTCTCCGCCTGGGGAGTACGGCCGCAAGGTTAAAACTCAAAGAAATTGACGGGGGCCCGCACAAGCGGTGGAGCATGTGGTTTAATTCGAAGCAACG
>Ga0070727_10001463_pt1 | contig 24866 bp, 18 predicted proteins | sample tdAd472_FD_66722 | JGI IMG/M metagenome (GOLD analysis project Ga0070727, IMG submission 66722) | Marine sediment microbial communities from the Atlantic coast under amendment with organic carbon and nitrate - tdAd47.2 | ecosystem: Environmental > Aquatic > Marine > Coastal > Sediment | place...
CGTGCGGGTGCGCAAGGCGTTCTCCATCGCGCTGAACCGTGAGTCGATCACCAAGGACATCCTCAAGGGCGGGCAGATTCCGGCAACCTGGTTTTGCCCCGAGCTTCCCTCCTACAAGCCCCCCCAGGGGCTAAAGGAGAGCCGCAAGGAGGCCCAGCGCCTGCTGGCCGAGGCTGGCTACCCCGGCGGTAAAGGCTTCCCCGAGGTCGCCCTGCTCTACAACACCAACGAAGCGCACAAGCAGGTCGCCGAGGTCGCGGCCCAGCAGTGGAAGGAGAACCTCGGCGTCACCGTCAGCCTGCGGAACACCGAGTGGAAGGTCTACCTCGACCTCGTCGACCAAAAGGACTACCAGATCGCTCGCGCGGGCTGGATCGGCGACTACGTCGACCCGAACACCTTCCTCGACTGCTTCGTGACCGACGGCGGCAACAACAACACCGGCTGGTCCCACGCGAAGTACGACGAGCTGATCCGCGCCGCAGCGGCCGAGGCCGACCCCAAGAAGCGCGCCGCGATCTTTCACGAGGCGGAGCAGATCCTGATCGAGCAAGAGCTCCCGATTCTGCCCATCTACATTTACGTGAACCAGGGCATGCTCCGGGACACGGTGCTCGGCTGGGAGGAAAACGTGCTCGACTCCCACCCCTTCCGCTACATCTCAATCGACGACGAGTAGGCGCGGAGCGTGGGCCGTTACCTCTTCAAGCGCCTGATCCAGGTGCCCGTGGTGCTGTTCGTGCTGGTCACGCTCAGCTTCTTCATGGTGCGCCTCGCCCCCGGGAACCCGTTCTCGGGGGAGAAGAAGATGGATGAGAGCGTCCAGCAGGCGCTCAACGAGAAGTACGGCCTCGACGCTTCGATGGGCGTGCAATACCTTCGCTACCTCAAGCGGCTGGCGATGTTCGACCTCGGCCCCAGCTACAAGCAGAAGGGGCTAACCGTCAACGAGATCATCGCCGACAAGGGGCCGGTCTCGGCCGTGCTGGGGCTGAGCGCGATGATCGTGGCCCTCGTGCTGGGGCTGACCGCGGGCGTGATTTCAGGCATCCGGCAGAACTCGAACTTCGACTACGGGTCGATGGCGGTCGCGATGGTCGGCCTCTCCGTACCGACGTTCGTGGTGGGTCCTCTGCTCGCGCTGTTCTTCGGCCTCTACCTGGGGTGGTTCCCGACTGCGCGTTACGAGAGGCTCTGGGGGCCGATCCCGTATCCGCAGTACCTCGTGCTGCCCACGATCACCCTCGCGCTGCCCTTCGCCGCGCGGATCGCGCGCCTGACCCGGGCGGGCATGCTCGACGTGATCAACCAGGACTACATCCGCACCGCCTGGGCCAAGGGCCTGCGCGAGCGGGTGATCGTGATCCGCCACGCGATGCGCGGCGCGATGCTCCCGGTGGTCAGCTTCCTCGGCCCTGCCGTCGCCCAGATCCTCACCGGCTCGCTGGTGGTCGAGCAGATCTTCCAGATCCCTGGGATCGGCACCGAGTTCGTCAAGAGCGCGCTCAACCGTGACTACACCCTCGTGCTGGGCACGGTGATCCTGTTCGGCGTGCTGCTGGTGCTGTTCAACCTGCTGGTCGACGTGATCTACGGCTTCCTCGATCCCCGGATCCGCTACTCGTGAGCGACGCGACGAACAGCGAGGGGACCCAGGAGATCGAGCAGGGGGTCAGCCTCTACGCCGACGCCTGGCGCCGGCTGAAGAAGAACAAGATGGCCATGACCTCGGTCGTGATCATCACGGTCATGGGTGCGCTCTGCACCCTCGCCGGGCCCGTGGCGGATTGGGTCGGGGTCAGCCCCACCTACGGCTTCCGCTGGATCCGAGCCCAGGCGCCAGGGTTCACCCACGTCGACACGCTGAACCTCAGCGGGCTGACCGTGGGCAGCGAGGCCAACGTCCGCGAGCGCTACAAGGGCGCCTCGGAGGTCGTGTTCGAGACCGTCGACCGCGAAATCAAAGAGTTCCGCCTCACCTGGCGGCGGAAGAAGGTCAAGTCCATCAGCATGACCCTCGGCGCCAAGCCGGTGGACGAGCTGCAAATCGAAGGCGGCGACGTCTACTGGCAGGAAATCGACGCCGATGGCAAACCCATTGGCGAGAAGATCTTCGACGCCGCGTTGAAGAAGAAGGACCCGCTGCCCGAGGTCTTCGGCGAACGCGAGCGCTCCGGCGTGATCGTGTTCCGCCAGGTGCGGGAGGTGCCCGACGGTGTGCGGGCTTACACCGTGAAGCTCGACGACGGCCAGGTCACGAGCCTGCTCGACAACGGCGAGCCCATCGAGGAGATCGAGATCGAGGGGCGGATCGTCAAGCGGGTCCTCGCCGACGGGGTCGAGCAAACGATCACGCACCCGTTGGGCACCGACCTCAGCGGGCGCGACCTGTTCGTACGCATCCTCTACGGGGGGCGGATCTCGCTCCTGGTGGGGCTGGTCGCGACCTTCGTCAGCCTCTTGATCGGCGTCGTCTACGGCGCGATCAGCGGCTACGCAGGTGGCCGGGTCGACGCGCTGCTGATGGCCATCGTCGACATCCTCTACGGGATCCCCTACATGTTCCTCGTGATCCTGCTGCTGGTGAACTTCGGGCAGAGCATCCTGATGCTGTTCTTCGCGCTGGGCGCCGTGCAGTGGTTGACCATGGCGCGGATCGTGCGCGGGCAGGTGCTCTCGCTCAAGCAGAAGGAGTTCGTCGAGGCCGCGCGGATGAGCGGCTCCAGCCCGGCCTCCATCATGTTCAAGCACCTGATCCCCAACACCCTCGGGATCGTGGTCGTCTACACCACGCTCACCGTGCCGGCGGTGATCCTCCAGGAGTCGTTCCTCGCGTTCATCGGGCTCACGGTGGAGTGGGAGGGGCAGAGCCTCGACAGCTGGGGCGCGCTGGTCAAGGCCGGCTCCGACGCGGGCCTCACGCGCTCGTGGCTGCTGGTGTGGCCCTCGCTGGCGATGGCGGTGACCCTGTTCGGAATGAACTTCCTCGGCGACGGGCTGCGCGACGCGTTCGACCCGCAGCAGCGAGGGCGCACATGAGCGAGCAAGGCGCACAGCCGGTCCTCGAGCTGGACGACCTGCACGTGCGGTTCAAGACCGACGGGGGCCTGGTCCACGCGGTCAACGGGGTCAGCTACGTGGTCAATGAGGGCGAGGCCCTCGGCGTCGTCGGCGAGTCGGGCTGCGGCAAGAGCGTGACCAACATGACGGTCCTGCGCCTGATCCCGACCCCTCCGGGCGAGGTCTCCAGCGGCCGCATCAACTACCGCGGGACGAACCTGCTCGAACTCTCGGCCAAGGAGATCCGCAAGGTCCGGGGCGGGAAGATCGCGATGATCTTCCAGGACCCGATGACCTGCCTGAACCCCTTCCTCCGCATCTCGAAGCAGCTGACCGAGGCGATCCTGCTCCACTCGGACATGACCCCCGAGCAGGCCCGGCAGCGGGCGATCGAGGAGCTCGACCGGGTGGGGATCCCCGACCCCGCGGGGCGCATCGACAGCTACCCTCACGAGTTCTCCGGCGGCATGCGCCAGCGGGTGATGATCGCGATGGCGCTCTGCACCGACCCCGACCTGCTGATCGCCGACGAGCCGACCACCGCGCTGGACGTCACGATCCAGGCCCAGATCCTCGACGTGCTCCGCCGGCTGCAGGCCGAGAAGGGCATGTCGCTGGTGCTGATCACCCACGACCTGGCGGTGGTCGCCGGCATGTGCTCGCGGGTGGTGGTGATGTACGCCGGGCGGATCGTGGAGGAGGCCCCGGTCGACGACCTGTTCGCCGACCCGCGCCACCCCTACACCAGCGCGCTGCTGGCCTCGGTCCCCCGCCTCGACGACCCCCTCGGGCGGCACCTGAACCCCATCGAGGGCCTGCCCCCCAAGCTCGCCGAAGAGCCGACGAGCTGCGCCTTCGCCCCCAGGTGTCCCCACGCCGAAGACCGCTGCCGTCGGGAGCTGCCCCCGCTGGCCCCCGACGCCGACGGCCGGCTGCACGCCTGCTTCTTCCGCTTCAAGGACGGCGAGAAGCTCCCCCACACCGACGGGGGTCAGGCGTGAGCGGTCCCAACAACGGCCACGGCGCGCCGAGCGCGACCCCGGCCAGCGAGCACAGCGAGCCGCTGCTGGAGGTCAAGGACCTCCACATGCACTTCCCCGTCTACGAGGGGATCGTATTCCAGCGCGAGGTCAGCCGGATCCGCGCGGTGAACGGGGTCAGCTTCGACCTCCGCCCGGGGGAGACCCTAGGGCTGGTCGGGGAGTCGGGCTGCGGGAAGTCGACCACCGCCCGCGCCACGCTGCAGCTGCACAAGCCGACCTCGGGGCAGGTGCTGTTCGACGGGCGCGACCTCTGCCAGCTCCACGGCGCCGAGCTGCGCGCGGTCCGCCGCGACCTGCAGATGATCTTCCAGGACCCCTACGCGTCCCTCGACCCGCGCTGGACCGTGGCCTCGATCATCGCCGAGCCCCTGCGCAACTACGGCCTCGCCCGCAGCGGGCACGAGCTGCGCGAACAGATCAGCGAGCTGATGCTCACCGTGGGGCTGAACCCGAGCTTCATCGGGCGCTACCCCCACGAGTTCTCCGGCGGCCAACGCCAACGGATCGGCGTGGCCCGCGCGCTGGCCCTCGAGCCCAAGGTGATCTTCTGCGACGAGCCGGTGAGCGCGCTGGACGTCTCGGTCCAGGCCCAGATCGTGAACCTGCTCCAGGAGCTCCAGGAGCGCCTCGGCCTGGCCTACGTGTTCATCGCCCACGACATCGCCGTCGTGCGCCACCTCAGCCACCGGGTCGCGATCATGTACCTCGGGCGGATCGTGGAAATCGCCGACCGCGACTCGATCTACGGCGAGACCCGGCACCCCTACTCCAAGGCGCTGCTGGGCGCGGTCCCGATCCCCGACCCCAAGATCGAGCGCAAGCGCGAGCGGATCCTGCTCGAGGGCAACCTGCCCTCCCCCGGCGACGCCCGCGAGGGCTGCGACTTCGCCTCGCGCTGCGCCCTGCGCAAGCGCGTCGACAGCGACGACCGCTGCCACACCGAGCGGCCGCAGCTGCTCCCGCTGGCCGGCGACCCGACCCACAAGGTCGCCTGCCACTACCACGACCAGGACTGAGCCCTAGCCGAGCGCGGCGCGGACGGCCTCCAGCCCCAACAACCGGTAGCTCACGATCGCCGGGTGCTGCCGCTCCCAGCTCGACTGGGCGAGCTGCGCGTCGTCGAAGTGCCCCTGCGCCAGCAGCACCTGCTCGCGCCCTGGGAGCGCGACCGCCCGCAGCAGCTCGACGTCGTCTTCGGCGGTCCCCGGCACGTAGCTGAGCTGGGGGTCCCCCGCCGGCGGGCGCGAGGCGTCGAAGACCCCCAGGCCGTCGACCCCCGCGGCGACCAAGGCCAGGCTCCCGAGCATGTCCACCGCGTGCCAGGCCCGGGCCCGGGCGCGCGCCTCGCCGCCGGGCTCGAAGACCCGCTGCGAGACGTGGAACGCCTCCTCCAGGTCGTCGCGCCGGTAGAAGGCGAGGAAGGTGTAGGCGCCGCCCATGCCCCCACCGGCGGAGAGCACCGCCAGGTGCGACTCGCCGAGGGCGGCCCCGTTCACGTGCTCGTAGGTGTAGTGCGCGCCGAGGGTGCTCACCCGCTGAAAGGCCGGGCGCAGCGGGTCGCTCACGTCGAGCACGAAGCAGTACTTGGGCAGGATCATGTCGTCGACGGCGATCAAGCGCTGCCCGTCGAGGACGAAGGCGTCGATGGCCTTGCCCCAGCGGAACTCCTCGCCCGGGAGCTGCACGTCGCTCCAGCCTGCGTCGAGGTCGTCGAGGTCGCGCACCAGCAGCCGTTCGCCGTTGGTCCCCACGTAGAGCGCGCGGCCGCAGAACCCGACCGCGTGCCCCTTCAACTCACGCTCCCCCCCCGGCGGGAGCTCGAACCAACGCGGCCCCTCCCCCTCCAGCTCCAGGACCCCGACCCCGGCCCGCTCGCCGTCGAAGCCGGCCACCACCCGCCGCTCGGGGTGCAGCGCCGGGGGAGGCTGCGCGAGGAAGGGCAGCTCGCGCAGCGCCGCGACCCGCGTCGGCGACGCCGCGACCAGCGCGCTCAGCCCCTCGTCGCCGGGGAGCACCGCCAGCGGCGCCCGGCTCTCGAGCACGCAGCCCGTCGCCGCCTGGGGGTCGACCTCGGCCGCGCGCAGCCCAGCCTCCTGGGCCTCGTCCCAGCGGCCGGCGCGGGCCAGGGCGCTGGAGGCCGCGATCCAGCCCCCCGGCTCCCGCGGGTTGGCCTCGGCCTCCCGGATCCGCTGCTCGACCCGCTCGTCGCTCACCCCCGGATCCTCGCACGCAGGAGAGGCTTTGACCTGCCTCCCGCCCAGGCGTAGGGTCTCCTGCCGAGAGGTGTCCCATGACCCCGCGCCTGGCCTTCCCGCTCCTGCTCGTGCTCCTCTGCGGCTGCCCCGACGGCTCGGACCCCGAGCCTGGCTCCGCGACCGAGAGTGCGGCCCTCGACGACGCCGCCCTCGGCCAGCTGCTGGAGCGCGCCGCCTCGATGCGCCTTCAAATCTGGGAGTTGTGCAAGCAGGCCGTGACCGCCCCCTTGCTCACCGAATTCGACGGCGAGGAGACCCTGACTCCGTTGATCCTGTTCCTGCCCCTCGAGGAGGACCGCACCCTCGAAGGCTACGACTGGAAGACGCCGCAGCGTCCGTCCCCCTACGACGCCACCTCCGCCCTCGAGCGTTGCAAACAGGCGGGCTACGTGAGCGTGCTCCAGGCGGCGGACATCACCGGACTCAGCTCCGATTGGAAGGCTGACCGCGCAGACGGCCGCGTCGAGTGGACCACCCCAGAGCTGTGGCGTGGCAAGGCAGACTTCACCCTCGAGCGCGTGGAGGGGGAGTGGCGGGTCACCCGCTTCGCGGTCGCCGGGGTCGGCACCGTCGAGCGCTTCGGCGAGCAGTGGTTCGTGGTCGAGCCCAGGCTCTACCGGATGCCTGGCGCCGCCGCTCCGCCGGGTGACTCGGGCGAGGACCCTCAACCGAACGCCAAGACCCCGGAGGACGAATGAAGCTCCGCCACCTGATCGCTGCCCTCGCCCCCGTGCTCCTCTGCGGCTGCCCCGACGGCTCGGACCCCGCAGCTGGTCCCGACGCCCCGCAGCCCATCGCTGTCGAGCTGATCCCCTTCCTCGAGGAGGCCGCGAGCATGCCGGCGGAGGTCCTCGACGCCATCGCCTCGGCGCCCTCCCCGCCGGTCGCCGAGGATCACGACGACCAGAACCTGACCCTGTTCATCACCTGCGGCCTTCGGGTGCCCGAACCAGGGGAGGAGGGACCCGAGGGCTTCCGCTTCATGAAGTCCGAGACCTACTCCGTGGTCCAGCTGGTGAAGCTGCTCGACCGCACCCGCCCCAAGGGTTACGTGTCGGTGCTCGTCGCCGACGACGTGACGAAGGTCTCCGGCGTCAAGGACGACCAGGGCGTGGTCCGCGGGCGGGTCGAGTGGGAGAACGAGCTCTTCGCCGCCAAGGCCGACTACGTCGCGCGCACCCACGAGGGCACATGGCAGGTCACCGAGTTCGACGTCCCCGGCGTGGGCAAACTCGCCCTCGACGACGCCGGCACGTGGAAGATCGTCTCCCGCGCCGACGCGCCCCAGCCCTCCAGCTCGGGCGAGTAGGGGTTCACGCGCGGCACTCAGCCGACGTAACTTCAACAGAAGCGTCTGCCCGCCCTGCCACCTGGTGTCCCGCTCCAGGAAGCCGACCTACGACATGTAGCTGTAAGCTTGGTCGACACCCCTACCGGGGTGTTCGCGAACATCCGACACGACGTTCGACCCTCAGCCCGGACGTTCGCGAACATCCGACACGACGTTCGACCCTCAGCCCGGACGTTCGCGAACATCCGACACGGCGTTCGACCCCAAGCACGGACGTTCGCGAACATCCGACACGGCGTTCGACCCCGAGCACGGACGTTCGCGAACATCCGACACGGCGTTCGACCCCGAGCACGGACGTTCGCGAACATCCGACACAGCGTTCGATCCTCAGCACGGATGTTCGCGAACGTCCGACACAGCGTTCGATCCTCAGCACGGATGTTCGCGAACACCCGACACGAGCCTCGACCCTCGCGCACGGGTGTTCGTGAACACACGACGCGGTGTTCGAGCCCGAGCGCCGGCGTTCGCCAGCGGACCGGGAGTGGCTGGGCGTCGCCGCCTCAGTCCTCTTCCTCGTCCCCCGGCTCGAGCCCGATCTCGATCCCGGCGCGGCCGAGGGTCTCGACCAGGCCGGGGTCGCGCAGCTCGCGCAGCGCCGACACCAGCCCGTCCGCGTCGGGAGCGGGCACGACGGTCACCTCGGCGTCGGACCCCGCAGGCGGCCGCGACACCGCCCGCGCGAAGAGGTAACTCCCGCCGACGAGGCGCCAGATCCGGTCGACCACCCAGCGCGGCCCCGCCTCGTCCTCGTGCAACGCCGTGTCGCACGTCAGCTCCTCGCCCCCAGGGACGACGAAGCTGCACGTCGCCCCCCGCTGCGCGAGGGGCCCCCAAGAACCACGTGCGTCTTCACTCATGCCGCGAAGCCTAGCACCCGACGAGCCTCCTGCGGGCGTCCTCCACACGCTGAAGACTCCGCCAGCGACGAGCGCTCATGGCGCTCTGCCCCCCCTCAGCGCAGCCCGAGCGCCCCCCCGCCTCAGCGGAGCCTCCCAAGCGAGCGCCGATCCGCAGGCGGAGGGTGGTGGGGTCTCCTCCGCCGTGGCGAATCCAAGTGAGCCCCCCACAGGTTAGGCTCCCCCCACGTGACGACCGCCCCCCGCCCCCCGCTCTCCCTCCTCGGCCTCGCCTGGCCGCTGATCATCAGCTTCACCCTCCGCTCGCTGCTGACCGCCGTCGACCTGCCCTACGCCAGCCAGCTCGAGGACCCCGACGCCGCCATCGCCGCGATCGGGCTCGCGTTCCCCCTGGAGTTCACGTTCATCGCCTGCTGGGTCGGCGCCTCCTCGGCGCTGACCTCCTACCTCAGCCGGGCGATGGGCGAGCGCGACGCGGCCAAGCTCGAACAGCTGCTGCGCACGGCGCGCTCGATCGTGGTCGCCCTCGCGGCGCTGTTCATCCTCGGCGCCGGCGGGTGCTACGCCGCCGCGCCCTACCTCGACGTCGCCCCCGCCGTGCGCGACAACTTCCGCATCTACGCCCCGATCCTGCTCCTCGGCGCCGCCACCGTCGGCTTCTGGTCGATCCTCCCGGACTCGCTGGTCAAAGCCCACCACGACATGAAGACGACGATGCTCGCGGGGCTGACGACGGGCGTCACGAACCTGGCGCTGAACACGCTGTTCGTGTTCGGCTTCGGCTGGGGGATCACCGGGATCGCCATCGCCACCGCCTGCGGTCGGTTCGGCGGGTTCCTCGTCAGCTGGCTGCGCTGCCGGACCCTCGAGGCCGCGCGCGCGGCCGAGTGGAAGGACCTCCCCGCGCCCGCGCGACCCCACGCCCCCCTCGAGCGCCCCCTGGTGGCGCTGCTCGCCCTCGCGGTGCCCTCGGCCTTGACCTACGTGCTGATGGGCAGCGAGAACCTGTTCGCCAACTGGGTGCTCTTGAGCTACGCCGCGGACGAAGCCGAGGCCACCGCCTGCGTCGCGGCCTACGCGATCTACCACCGCGCGACGCTCCTGTTCCTGATGCCCGTGATCGCGGTGGCCGTCGCGGTGAACCCCTTCGTGGCCCGCGCCTACGGGGGGGGCCAGCTCGACCAGATCAAGCGCGGGCTGCGCCAGGGCTACCTCTACGCCCTCGCCTACGGCCTGGTGTTCGCCTTCCCCCTGTGCCTGCTCGTCGGCGAGCCCCTGGCCGCGTTCCTCAGCAAGGCCGAAACGACCAAGGACCTCGCCGCCCTCGCGGTGCGCTACGGCGTGCCCCTCGGCGTGCTCACCGCGGGGCCGTTCCTCCTCGCGCGGCCCGCGTTCGAGGCGGTCCAGCGCGGCGCCCCCGGCTTGATCATGAGCGCCCTGCGCTACGTGGTGCTGGCGGTCCCCTGCGGGCTGCTCGGGATCCAGCTCGCGGGGAGCGCGGGGCACCCTCCCCTGGTGGGCCTGATCGCGGGGCTGGTCAGCGCCACCGCGGTGGTCTCGCTGCTGATCAGCGGTTGGCTGCTGGCGATGGTCCGCGGGCTCCGCGCCGAGGAACCTAACTCGGCCCCCAGCGCGGGTTAAGCTAGGTGCACGCGGCGCAGAATAGAGCGCCGCCCCGCTGCGTCAGAGCCCCGTAATGAGCCCAGAAGACCCCGACTTCGAAGCCGACCTGCCCACCGGCGCCTACCAGCCGGTGCCCTCCGCACCGAGCGATCCGCCCGAGGACGCCGAGCTCCCCCCCTCGCAGATGCTGACCGGGGCGCACCCCGCCCTCGACGCCCCCGTCGTCGACCCCTCCTCGCTGCCCACGATCCGCACCGACCCGCCGCAGCCTCCCGAGGACGTCTACGACTCCAAGCTCGCCACCGGCGCCTTCCCCGCCGCCGACCCCGAGCCGGGTCAGGCGACCCAGACCTCGGCCCCGACTCCGCCGCAACCCAAGGCATCGATCAAGACCCAGACCACGGTCCCCCAGCCGAACCCCGTCGAGACCCAGACCACCGTCCGCCAGCCGGACCCCGTCGAGACCAAGACCGTGATCGCCCCGCGACGCGAGCCGACCGCGGTCGGCTTCGACGTCGCCAGCGCCCCGACCCTCGTCCCCAACCGGCCGGTGCGGCGCGGCCAGGGCCTCGGGGTGTGGGTCCTGTTCGTGGCCTGCCTGGCCGCCGCCGGCGCCCTCGCCTTCCGCGTGTGGCGCGAGCAGACCGCGCGCGATCAGCCTCCGCTGGCGGTGCTCGTGCACCGCGAGGCGGGCTCGTGGTCCGACGGCGACGTGCGGATCCGCGGGAGCGTGGTCGAGGGGCTCAGCGAGGCGCGCCTCGAGCTCGAGGGCCAGGTGATCTCCCTCGGCGCGGAGCGCGAGTTCGAGTTCCTCCTCGGCGACCTCGCCGACGGGACCCACGTGCTCGAGCTCACGGTCTCTGGCGTCCTCGACGGCCAGCGGGTCGAGTCGGTCCAGCAGGAGGAGGTCCGCGTCGACCGCACCCCGCCCGAGGTGGTGATCGCCTCCCCCCAGGACGACGGCGTGCTCGCCAGCCCGCCCCGCCTCGAGCTGCGCGTGCGGGACGGCTCGCGGGTCCAGCTCAGCGTGCGCGGCGCCGCGCGGATCAACCAGGCCGTCGAACCCGGCCGCGGCTGGGCCCAGCTCGAGCTGCCCCTGGACCTGAAGCCAGGTCCCCACGAGATCATGCTCACCGCCATGGACGAGGCCGGGCACACGGTCAGCCTCGTGCGCCGCTTCCGCGTCGCGTCCCCCGACGAGCCACCGCCGCCGCCGCCGCCGCCCGTCGCTCCGGTGATCGCGCTCGGCTTCAGCCCCAACGCGCTCTTCGCTCCGGGGGTGCTCCCGATTCGGGTCGAGGGCGCCGAGCACCTCGAGGTCCGGGTCGACAAGCAACAGCTCGTCGCGCCCTACACCCTCACGACCGCGCTCGCCGACGGGCCCCACGAGCTGAAGATCCGCGCCGGCAACGGGCTGCACGAGGTCGTGCGCACCACCACCTTCCGCTTCGACGGTCGCCCGCCGACCCTCGAGCTGCTCGTCCCCGAGCGCACGAGCTCGCCGCTGACCCTCGACGGCCGGCTCCGCGACCACGACCGCCAGGCCACGGCCGAGCTGCGCGTGGACGGCGGACCGCCGCAGCCCCTGCGCTTCCCCCTCCAGCTCGAGCTGCCCCCGGGCCCCCACACCCTGGAGGTGGTGACCCGCGACGCCGCCGGGAACACCGCGACCCACCGCTTCCCGGTGCGCATCGAGCGCCGGATCGAGCAGCCGCCTCCGCCGCCGCCCCCGCCGCCCCCGCCGCCGTTCCAACCCGCGTCCTGGGTCGAGCTCCCCACCCGCAGCAGCACCGCGGTCGAGGTTCGCGGCGCGGTGCCCGCCGGTGTGCGGATCGGCCTCTGGGTCGACGGCGCCCCCCGCTCCCAGGGCAACAGCTTGCCGATGGTCCTGACCCTCCCCGCGGGGGAGCACACCCTCGAGGTCCGCGCCGTGGGGCGCAAGGGCGGCGAGGCCGTCGTCGCCCGCGGGACGGTCGTCGTCAGCGACGCGCCCCCCCGGGTGCTCGCGTTCGAGGTCAAGCCGCTCCAGGACGGGATGGCCCAGGTCACCGCCCGGGTGCAGCTGACCGGCCGCGGCCGCGTGCGCCAGGAGCTGACGGTCAACGGCCAGCGCATGCCCTCCGCCCCGCCGTTGATGGTCCCCCTCAAACGCGGCCCGAACCACTTCCTCCTCCGCGTGCGGGACGAGAGCGGCCAGCAAGACCAGGCGGTCGAGAGCCTCGACTACACGCCGCCCCCGCCTCCTCCGCCTCACCCGCTACCGGGTCGCTGGGGGGAGATCCAGCTCCCGGACGTTTCGGGCACGGCCCTGCGAGTCGACGGGCGGCTGTTCCACAACGGCCTCTCGGTGGTCGTTCGCGAAGCCGGTCGGGAGCTCGGCAAGAGCAACACGCTCCCCTTCTACGTCCGCGGCGTCCAGCCAGGTGAGCGCCAGATCGAGGTTTGCGCCGTCGACGCCAGCGGCCGCCAGCGGGAGCTGCTCTCGCGCAAGGTGCTCGTGAGTGACCTCGCGCCCCTCGTGCGTGGCCTGCAGGTCACCCCCAAAGGCCACGACAAGGTCCAGGTCGGCATCGACGCCGTGCTCCAGGGCAAGGGCCAGGTCACCCTCCGCGTCGAGCACAACGGAGCCCAGGTGCCCCCCGACGCCGTGCTCGAGCTCACCCCCGGCTACAACCTGGTGTGGGCCACCGCGCGAGACGAGGCTGGCCGAGACGACCAGAAGTTCATCCTGCTCCGTTACTTCCCCGCGACCCGCAAGAGCACGAGTCGGATCCTCCAACGCGGTGAGACGAGCAAGGTCGAAGAAGCCTACGCCGTCCGCGCATACTTCGCCGGCGACTACCGAGGCGCGCTCGGCAAGCTGCACCTGCTCCTGAACGCACACCGAGGTGTGGCCGACCTCTACGCCCTCAGCGCTCGCACTCGGCTGGGGATCGCTCAGCAACTCCAGGGTCACCAGCGCGGGCAACAGCTGACCGAGGCGGTCTACGACGCGGGACGGGCGGTTGCCAGCGCGCAGCGGCCCTACCTCTACGAGATCCAGGCCCAGACCTACGACGCCCTCGGACAAGGGACCAAGGCCGAGGCTGCCCGCCGCCAGGCGAACCTCCTCCGCTGAGCGGTCTGGGGCTGAGCGGCTAGGGCTGGCGCCACACGACGAACACCCGCCGGCCCGAGGCGCTGGGGCGCGTGGTCCACAGCGGGCCCTGGGGAGGGGCGCCGCCGCGAGGGGCCCAGCCCCGGCGAGGCGGGGGCGCTTCGCGCTGGGGTTCGACGAACACGCGCCCGCGGGCGTCCACGAAGGGACCGCGCGGTTGCCCGCGCGCCGCCAGCAGGTCGAGCTGCTGCAGCTGAGCGGTGGCGTGGCTGTAGACGAAGAACGCGATCACGAGCAGCATCGGGTTGGTGAACAGGCCCAGGAGCCCGAAGCCGAAGGCGAACACCTGGCCGGCGCGCGCCGCGATCCGCGTCGCGCGGTGCCGCCCGAGGAACCCCCACAGCCCGCCGCGCAGCACGCGGCCGCCGTCCATCGGGAACGCGGGGACGAGGTTGAACAGGGCGAGGGCGAGGTTCAGGTAGAAGAACGACCACAAGCCCGGCAGGGCGCCGAGGGTCAGGAGCCCGATCGCGGTCAGGCCAGCCAGCACGAGGTTCACCGCCGGGCCCGCGAGGGCCACCACGATCTCCTCCTGTGCGCTGCGCGACTCCCGGGCCAGCTGGGCGACCCCACCGAAGGGGTAGAGGGTGATCCCGTGGGTCGGGTTGCCGTAGAGCCGCGCGGTGAGCGCGTGGCCGAGCTCGTGGAGGGTGACCGCTACGGCGACGGCGGCGAGGAACATCAGGACCGACACCGCGGCCGCGAGGCCGCCGCTGGCGAGGTTGAGCAGGGCGAACAGGCCGGCCAACAGCAGGACGGTCGTGTGCACCTTGAGGTCGATCCCGAAGACTTTTCCGAGTTCGAGGGTGCGGAACATGGGCAGGATTGCCTCCTTCACCCTTCCCCGCGCAAGCTCGAGGCCAGCCACCTTTCGAGCTAACTCCTTTGAGAGCGCGCGGCGAGGACGAGCCCCCTGCCAGTACGACAGCCGCACGAACGAGCCCTCAGCCCGCTGGGGGTGAGCGCGAGGGATCACGCGCGGCCTCGCAGCGGCCTCCTGGAAAAACGGCTTGAATCGACCTGCGGACGGGTCGGACGCTATCATTGCGCGCCATGACCACGCTCTCCGTCCCCTCCGTCCTCCGTGGCCGCCGGCTGCTCGTCACCGGCGCCACCGGCTTCCTGGGGAAAGTGTGGGTCGCGCACCTCCTCGAGCAGCTCCCCGACCTCGAGCTGCTCCTGCTCGTTCGCGCGGGACCGCGCGGGCCCCGGGCGCGGCTCGAGCAGGTGTTCGCGGATTCCCCCGCCTTCTGGCCGCTGCACGAGCGCCACGGCGACGTGCTGGGCGAGTTCCTCGGCGCCCGGATCACCCCCCTGGCGGGCGACCTCGAAGCCCCCCGGCTGGGGCTCGACGCCGCCACCCGGGCCAGCCTGGGTCGCGTGGACGCGGTGGTCCACCTCGCGGGCCTGACCGCGCTGCGCCCCGACCCCGTGGAGGCGCTGGGCACCAACGTCGACGGCGCGCTGGAGGCGTTGGAGCTGGCCCGCGACCTGGGCGCGGCGTTCCTGCACGTCTCGACCGCCTACGTCGCTGGGCGGCGCCCCGGCCGCGTGGGTGAGGCGATCGAGCGCACCGCCCCCAACGGGGAGCCCTGGGACGCGGCGCGCGAGCGCCAGGAGTGGCGGGCGGAAGCGGAGGCCGTCCGCGCGGCGAGCCACGGCGCGACCGTCGACGTCGAGCTCGAGCGCCAGGCCCGCGCCCAGCGCCGCCGCCTCGGGGCCTCCGCCGCCGAGCACGGCGCCTTCCTCGAGCGCGTCCGCCGTCGCTGGGTCGAGCAGCGCCTGATCGACTGGGTCCACGCCCGCGCCAACCGCTGGGGCTGGCCCAACGCCTACGCGCTCAGCAAGGCCATGGCCGAGCAGCTCGTCGCCGCGCGCGCGGGCGACGTCCCCGTGTGCGTCGTGCGGCCGAGCATCGTCGAGAGCGCGCTGAGCTTCCCCTTCCCCGGCTGGAAGGAGGGGCACCAGACCTCGGCCCCGCTGACCTGGGCGATGAGCGAGGGCCCGCTCAAGCACCTCCCCGCCAACGCCCGGCTGCTGCTCGACGTGATCCCGGTGGACCTCGTCGCTCGCGGCCTGACCCTCGCGCTGGCCGCGCTCCTCGACGAGCGCGCCCCGCAGGTGGTCCACCTCGGCAGCTCCGACGTGAACCCGCTCTCCGTGGGTCGCGCGGTGGACCTGACCGGGCTCGCCCAGCGCAAGGAGCCCCTGCGCTGGGCCGACCTGCTGCGCGCCGACGCGGTGCCCAGCGACGCCGCGCGCTACCGCTGGACCTCCCTCCCCACCCTGGGCAAGCTGACCCGCGCCGCCGCGGAGGCCCTCGACGCCGCCGGCTCGCTCCTGCCCCTGCCCCAGGCGAGCCGCCAGCGCCTGGCCAGCTGGGAGCGCAAGCTGCGCCGCGACGCGCGGCGCCTGGGCGAGCTCGAGGACGTCGTCGACACCTTCTTGCCCTTCGTGCTCGACGTGGACTGCGTGTTCGCCGCCGACGCCCTGCGGACGTTGCACGCCGACCTCGAGCCCAGCCAGGCGCGCGACTTCGGGGTCGACCTCGCCGGGCTCGACTGGCGCCGCTACTGGCTCGAGGTGCACCTGCCCGGGCTGCGCCGCTGGATCTACCCCCGCCTCGCCGGCGAGCGCGCCGAGCGCCTGCCCACCCGCCCGGTGGCCCTCGCGCCCCCGGTGGAGGCGCCGCGCGGATGACCACCCTCGTCACCGGCTCCACCGGCTACCTCGGCGGCTACGTGACCGCGGGCTTGCTCGCCCGCGGCGAGCGGGTGTTCGCCCTCGTCCGCGCGCGAGACCCCGAGCACGCCCGCGCCCGGCTGTGGGAAGGGCTCCAGCTGCACCTCGACGCCGATGGTTTTCACGAGGCCTTCGCCGAGGGCCTCCTCTGCCCGGTGCTCGGCGACGTGCGCTTCCCCGAGCTGGGGACCAACCGCCACGACGCCGCGCGGCTGCGCGAAGCCGACGGGATCGTGCACGCCGCGGCGACCCTCAACCGGCGCAGCGAGCGGGCCTGCGCCGACGTGAACCTGCGCGGGGCGCTGGCCGTATGCCGCCTGGGCCAGGAGCTGCCCGCGCTGCGGCGCGTGACCTGGGTCTCGACGGTCGCCGTCGCCGGCCGCCGCCGCGACGAGGTCGTGCGCGAGGACGAGGCCGTCGACTGGGCGCGGAGCGACTTCGACCCCTACGCGCGCACCAAGAAGTTCGGCGAGCACCTGGCCCGGGAGCTGCTGCCCCCGGGCACCCTCGCCGTCGTGCGGCCCTCCATCGTGCTCGGCGACTCGCGCTTCCCCGACACGACCCAGTTCGACATGGTGCGCGCCTTCGTGCGCCTGGGGCAGGTCCCGCTGCTCCCCTTCGACCCCGACGCGCGGCTGGACATCGTCCCCGCCGACTTCGTCGGGGGGGCGACGGTGGCCCTGCACCTCGCGCCGGAGCTGGCCCACGACACCTACCACCTCGCGGCGGGCCGCGACGCCCCCCGCTTCGTGGAGATCACCGACGCCCTGGCCCAGGCCCGGGGCACGCGGCCGCCGCGCTTCGTCCCCCGCCTGACCCGGCCCTGCGCGGCGGCCCTCGGCTTCCTCGCGCGCACCGGCCCCCGCACCACCCGACGCCTGGCGACCCTGCTCGACGTGTTCTGGCCCTACCTCGAGTGGAACGTCGTGTTCGACCACCAGCGGGTCGTCGCGGAGACCGGGCTGACTCCGGCTCGCTTCCCCGACTACTGCGGGGGGCTGTTCCGCTACGCCCTCGAGCACGACTTCCGCTACCCGACCCGGCCGCTACCGGCCGCGCGGACCTTGGAGCCGGCGCAATGATCCGCGCCTGGCTCGAGCGCCAGCCCGCCCTCGCCGACCTGGCCCTGGAGGGGGCGACCCTCGCCGCCGTGGAGGCGGCCCGGGTGCGCCACGCGGTCAGCGACCACGAGGCGACCTGGCGCCCGGGGGAGGCCCTGCGGCTCTTGCTCGTCGGCTACCTCGGCACCCGGAACACCGGCGCCGACGTGCGCGTGGCCGAGATGATCCGCCAGCTGCGCTGGATCCTCGGCGAGGACCGGGTGGACCTCACCGCGTTGACCTCCGACGCCCGGCTCTCCGCGGGCTACTTCCCCGGCGTGCGTCAGCTGAAGCTCCCGGACCTCTACCCCAGCTTCCTCTACAGCGAGACCGCCAAGCACCACGGCGTCGTCGCCTGCGAGGGGTCGATGTTCAAGTCGAAGTTCGCCAACGCGCTCACGACCCTGATGGCCGGGGCGCTGGGCATGGCCAACGCGCAGAACAAGCTCTCCGTCGGCTACGGCGCCGAGGCCGGCTCGATGGACGCCTCGCTGCGCGCCTTCGTCCGCCGCACCTGCCAGGGCTCCTACGTGGTCGTCCGCAACCGCGCCTCGGCGGACGTGCTGACCGGGCTCGGGGTGCGCTCGTTCCTGGGCACGGACACGGCCTGGACCTTCGACCCCGCCCCGCCGGCGCGCGCGCGCGGGCTGCTGCGCGACGCGGGCTGGGACGGCGAGCCCGTGCTCGTGGTGTGCCCGATCAACCCCTTCTGGTGGCCGGTGCGGCCCAAGGCCGGGCGCGCCCTCGTCGACCGCCTGCGGGGGGTGACCGCCAGCGACCACTACCGCTCGCTCTACTACCACCGCTTCGACGGCGACGACCAGGGCGCCTTCGAGCGCTACCTGGACGCGCTGGCCGAGGCCGTCGCCCCCTACCGCGAGAAGGCCTTCGTGGTCCTCGTAGGCATGGAGCGCCTCGACCGGCGCGCCTGCGAGTCCCTCGCCGCGCGCCTCGGGGGCGCGCCGACCTTCGTCTCCGACGAGCACACCATGTTCGACCTGGTCGCGATCCTCCGCGAGGCCCGGGTGCTCGTCTCCTCGCGCTACCACGCCCACGTGTGCTCCATGCCCGCCGGCGTCCCCGCGATCGGGGTCAGCATGGACGAGCGGATCGCGAACCTGCTGGGCGAGCGCGGGCAGAGCGAGCTCTGCCTGACCGTGGACGAGCCCTTCCTCGGCGAGCGCCTGGGCGAGCTGCTGGAGGCGCTCTGGAGCGACGGCGCGGCGGTCGGCGCGAACGCCCGGCGCGCCGTGGCCGGACACCTGCGCCGGCTGGGGGAGATGGGGATCGCCCTCGAGGACGAGGTCCTCCGCTGCTACCCGCGCTTCGAGCGGACCCCACGCCCACGGAGCTGGGACGCGTACCTGCCCCCGTTGACCCCGGCCCTCGAGGGGCTGCTCGGGGAAGCGTCCCCCGCATGACCTGGCTCGGCGAGCTCCGTCAGCGCTGGCTGGACCAGCCCGAGACCGTCGTCCTCGCCGGCCCCCAGCCCCTCCGCGCGCGCGACATGCTCGGGCGCGTGGGCGCGTTCCAGGCGGCCCTCGAGCAGGCAGGGGTCCACACCGGCGACCGGGTGTGCCTGGTCGCCGCCAACGGCCCCGGCTGGATCGCGGCCGACCTCGCCTGCCTCGCCCAAGGGGTGATCCTGGTCCCCTTCGACCCGCGGCAGGAGGCGGCGACGACCGCGGAGCTGGCCCGCCAGGCTGGCGTCGCGCTCGTGCTCCACGACGCCGACGGACCCCGCGGAGTCGACGCCCCAGCGCTGCCCCTCGCCGACGTCGCGGGGTCCGCCGAGTGGTCGCACCCCCGCGACCCCGACGCCGAGCTCCCGGCGACGATCCTCTACACCTCGGGCACCACCGGGACGCCCAAGGGCGCGATCCTGAGCCACGGCAACCTGGAGTTCATGCTCGACTGCGCGACGACGCGCCTGGCCGAGCTGACCGGGCTCGCCTGGGGCGAGGAGCACGCGCTGCACTACCTCCCCCTGTGCTACGCCGGCTCCCGGGTCGTGGTCCTCGCGGCGCTGCGTCGCGGCGCGACGTTGACCCTGCTCTCCGACCCGCGACAGCTGGCCACCGAGCTCGAGGCGGCCTCGCCGCACTACCTGCTCAACGTGCCCCTCGTCCTCGAGCGCTTCCGCGCCGCGGCGCTCGAGGGGGTCGCGGCCCGCGGACCGCGGGCCGCCGGCTTGCTCGCGGGCGCCCTCCAGGCGCATCGCGATCCGCCTCGCGGGCTCCGCGGGCTGCGCGCCCGCGGGGTGCGCGCCCTCGCCCGGCGCACCGTGCTCCCCAAGATCCGCGGCCGCTTCGGCTCGCGGCTGGTGGGCTTGATCTGCGGCTCCGCGCCGCTCTCCGTCGCCTGCCAGGAGTTCTACGCCGCCCTCGGGATCCCGATCTACCAGGGCTATGGCCTCACCGAGACCACGGCGCTCTGCACCCTCGACCGCCCCGGCGAGATCCGGCCCGGCTACGTGGGCACGGCCCTCCCCGGCGTCGAGCTCGAGGTGGACGAGGAGGGGGAGGTGCTCACCCGCGGGCCGCACGTGTTCGCCGGCTACTGGAAGAACCAGGCCGCGAGCGAGGCCGCCCTCACTCCCCAGGGCTGGTTCCGCACCGGCGACCACGGCGAGTTCGACGAGGCCGGGCGGCTGAAGGTCCTCGGGCGGCGCAACGCCGTGCTCGTGCTGCAGAGCGGACACAACGTGCCCCCCGAGCCCATCGAGGAGACCCTGCGCGAAGCGATCGGGGCCGGAGCCCAGGTGTGCCTCAGCGGGCACGGCAAGCCCCACCTCTCGGCGGTGGTCGCGGGCGAGGGTCTCGAGCGGGCGGCGGTGGACGCGGCGATCCGCGCCTACAACGACAGCGTCGCCGGTCCGCGGCGGGTGCAGGGCTTTCACCTCGCGCCGGAGCCGTTCAGCGAGACCGACGGGACCCTGACCTCCAACCTCAAGCTCCGCCGGCGCGCGATTCACGAACGCTACGGCCGGCAGCTGGAGGCGATCTACGCCAGCGGCCCCACGGTCCGCGCGGCCGGCGGGGGCGCGGCGTGAGCGCGGGGATTCGCTGGAGCGCTGGGGACGGGCCCCTCGCTGGCTGCGCGATCCTCGAGCTGGCCTCGCCGCCGCTCAACGAGCTGGGCGAGGCGGCCCTCGCCGCCCTCGAGCGCTTCGTCGCGGAGGCGCTGCCCGAGGCCCGCGGGGTGTTGATCACCAGCGCCCTCGAGCGCGGCTTCTGCGCGGGGGCCGACCTCGTGGGCCTGGCGGAGGGGCTCGCCAGCGAACCCGACGCGCAGGCCAGGGTCCGCGCGTTCCTCGAGCGGATCGGCGCCGTGTTCACCGCCCTCGACACCTGCCCCGTGCCGGTGGTCGGAGCCGTGCACGGAGCCGTGTTCGGCGGCGGGCTCGAGCTCGCGCTCTGCTGCGACGTGCTCGTCGCCGACCCCAGCGCCCGCTTCGGCTTCCCCGAGCTGAGGCTGGGGTTGATCCCCGGGTTCGGCGGGCTGGCGCGGCTCAGCCGTGACCTGGGCCAGGCTCGGCTCCGCGACCTGCTGCTCACCGGCCGCAGCCTGAGCGCGGAGGCCGCCCTCCGCGCGGGGCTGGTCTCCCAGCGCGTCGGCGCGGGCCAGCAGCGCGCCGTGGCCGAGCGCGTCCTCGCCCAGGCCGTGCGGCATCCTCCCGCGGCGACCGCCGCGGCCAAGCGCCTGCTCAAGCCCGTCGACCCGGCGCTCCTCCAGCGCGAGGTCGATACGTTCTGCGAGCTGCTCCGCGCGCCAGACGTGCTCGAGGCGCTGACCCAGTTCGTCGCGCGCAGCGACCCCCTGCCCTACGTGGCTCGCCCCCAGGAGGCCCCGTGACCCCCGCCGAGGTGACCCAGCGGGTGCTCGCCCTTGCCCAGCGACGCTTTCCCCAGGCCCAGGCGCTGAGCGCCGAGGCCGACCTGTTCACCAGCCTCGGGATCGACAGCGTGCAGGCGCTGGAGCTGCTCACCGAGCTCGAGCGCGAGTTCGGCGTCGAGGTCCCGGACTACGAGCTGCTCGACGTGCGCAGCTTCGCCGACCTCGCCCAGCGGGTCAGCGCGCGCCTCTGAAGCCCCAACCAAAGCGAACGGGCCGCGACGACGTCGCGGCCCGTGGGGTGCTCTCGGTCCTCCGGGGCTAGAGGCTGCGCTTGAACGCCTGGAGGGGGAAGTTGTTCCCCGGGCAGTCCGTGTGGCCCTTGCGCACCTGCTTGTGGGCGTAGACGCGGTCGGCGGTGATCCCGTAGCGCTTCATCAGCACGCGGCAGAGGCTGCGCAGCGCCTGCAGCTGCCGCTGGCTGGGGCGGGAGCTGTTGAACTCGCCGACGAGGCACACCCCGATCCCCCATTGGTTGTACTTCTTGTTGCCAGCGTGGGCGCCGTCGATCCCCTGACCCTGGCGCTTCCAGCGGGTCCCGACCTCGATCTGGCCGGCCTGGGTGTGGGTCCCGTTGCCGATCACGAAGTGGTAGCCGAGGCCGTTCTGCCACTTCTTGCGGTGCTCACGGCCGAAGCTCACCGCGCCGCCCGCGTCGGTGGCGCTGTGGTGGATCACGATGTACTTCCAGCGGCGCTCACCCTTCACCCGCCAGGCGGCGGGCATGGAGATCGCGGCCTGGTTGCGGCTGACCGCGCTGGGCTTGCTCCGCCGAGCGCTCGCGGGGACCCACTCGGTGAGACCCGGCTCGCGTCCGTCGAACAGATCCCGGGTCGACTTGACCGTCCGCACCGGCGCCCGGCGCACGTTCTCGGCCACGATCGCCCGCGCCTCGCCCGGCAGGTAGAGCACGCCGTCGCGCCAGCGAATCTGCCCGCTGAGGGGATAGCGACGTCCGTTGATCACCAGCGACTCGTCGCTGGGCATCACGATCAGCTCGTTCGTCCCCGCCCGGTCGCGGCACACCCGACGCCCGGTGACCAGGTCGATGGACACCTTGAGGCCGTGGGCCGCCGTCAGGTCGTAGAAGCGGACCATGTCCCGCTCCTCGGGAGTCAGCTCCGGGGGCGCCTGAGGCAACCCCTTGGTCGGGGACTCCGCCTCGGCGGTGGTCTGAGCCTTGGCGACCGGAGGTGCCGAGGCTGGGGTGGGCAAGGTCTGCGGCTGGTAGCAGGCGACGGTGGTCAGCAAAAGCGCGGCCACCCCTCCCAGATGAGTTCGTTGCACGGAGAGCCCCTCTCGTTGGACCCCGGGACGGGGTCGGTCTGCTGGGCTTATCGGCAGCTCTGCTCTCGGACTTGACGGCTAGCTTCTCGGCGAGGACAGGACTTAGGCCTTCCAGCGGGCTAAACTCCGCCGTGATCTGGGTTCTCCGCTACCTGAGCGAGCGCCCGCGCGGAGTCTGCGCGGTGTCCTTGCTCGTGACCTGCGTCGCCCTCGCCGGCGCCTGGGGGGGCCTGTCGATCACCACCGACCGCCTGGCGCTGATCGGGGAGGAGCACGCCTTCCTCCGCCACTACAAGGCGCTGCGCGAGACCTTCCCGGACCTGGAGGCGGTGGTCGTCGTCGCCGCGGCCGACGACCCGCGAGACGCGGCCTCCGCGGTGGCGTCCCTCGGCGCGCGCCTGCGCGACCACCCCGAGGCCTTCGAGGGTGTCTTCCACGGGGTCGACCCCGAGGACTGGGTCGGGAAGGCGCTCCTGTTCCTCCCACGGGAGGACCTCGAGCGGATCGCCGACCAGCTCGAGGGATCGAGCGCAGGGTTGGCCGCCCTCGCCGCACGCGGGTTGGCCAGCTTCTTCACCACGACCCGCGCCCGGATCGAGCTCGCGCTGGCGGCTGGCGACCCCGCCGAGTCGGACCTCGACCCCCGGGACCTGGCGTTCCTCCAGCGGATCGTCGCGGGCTGCGCGGCCACGGTCCGCGGCGAGCGGCCCTACGACCCACCCTGGTCGGACTGGCTCCTCCGTGAGGACGCGCTCAGCGGAGCGATCGTGACCGGAGACGGGCGGGTGGTGCTCCTGGCTCGCACCCGAGCGCGCGGAGGCGACGCGCGGGAGGCGCAGGTGGCGCTGCTCCGCCAGCTGGTCGCAGACACCGAGCGCGAGGCCCCCGAGGTGGAGCTCGGGGTCACCGGGAACCCCGTGCTCGAGGTCGACGAGCTCCACACCTTTCGCCGGGACGCCTGGACCGCCTCCTTGATCAGCTTCCTGGGGATCGCCGTGCTGCTGATGGTCGTCCAGCGGCGCGTCGCGCTCCCGCTCTTGCTCACCGTGACCGTGGGCGCGGCGGTGGCGTGGACGCTGGGGCTCGCCGCGGTATGGCCGGGTCGGCTGAACCTGATCTCGGTCGCCTTCTGTGTGTTCCTCGTGAGCCTCGGCGTGGACTACGGCTTGCACATCGCGCTGCGCTGGTGGGAGACCCAGGAGCTGAGCGCCGGGGTCGACAACCCACGGGCTGAAGACCTGAGCGTCACCGTGCACGCGATCTTCGCCGGCGCGATCACCACGGCCCTCGCGTTCCTCGCGACCCTGTTCAGCGACGTGCAGGGGATCCGCGAGTTTGGCGTGCTCGCAGCCGCGGGGACCCTGCTCTGCCTGGTGGCCAGCGTGGGGGTGCTCCCGGCGCTCATCCGCCTGCTCCCGACCCCACCCACCCAGCGCTCGCTGTGGTCCCCTCCCTTCGCGCGCTGGCTCGACGGCACGCTGCTCCGCGCGCCGCGGGCCGTGACCGTGATCTGTGCCGGGCTCGCGGTGTGGGGCGGCGTGTGCGGGGCGACGGGCTTGCGCTACGAGGCGAACCTGCTCGCGCTGCAGTCGAGCGAACAAGACTCCGCCCGTCTCGCCCGTGAGGTGCTCTCGGACGACGCGGTCGCCGGCATGTTCGCCGCGTGCGTGGTCCGCGATCGGACGCGGTTGGAACAGGTCGCGGGCGCGCTCGCCACGCTCCCTGAGGTCGGCCGCTGCGAGTCGATCCTCGACGTGCTCCCCAGGGAGCAGCCGGCCAAGCTCGCGCTGCTCGCACGGATCGGACGCCACGTACAGCTGCCCACCGCGGCCCCCGTCCCCGAGGGTCCGGAAGCCGCGCGAACCTCCGCTCGCCAGCTGTGCGCCAGCCTGGAGGCCGCGACTCAGCAAGCCCTCGGTCACGTCGCTCCCGAGGTCCTCGAGTCGCTGACTGCCCTCCTCGACGAGCTCGACGGCCTGGTCGCGGCCCTCGGGCAGCCCGACGCCGACGCAGGGTTCCTCCGCTATCAGACCCCCCTCCGCCGCGATCTGCGCGCCGCGCTGCTGCGCCTGGCCACCGAGTGCCGCGCCGAGCCGATCGAGGTCGACGACCTCCCACCCCAGCTTCGCTCGCGCTTCGTCGGACCTGGGGGCAAGCTCTTGCTGCGGATCTACCCGAGCGAGGACCCCTGGCAGCCCGAGCAGCTGGAGCGGTTCCTGCGCGCGATCGAGGGCGTGGTCGCCGACGTGAGCGGGGTCCCGGTGCAACTCCACGAGTCGGACCTGTTGCTCCGGCGAGGGACCTGGCGCGCGCTGAAGATCAGCTGCCTGCTGGTGGTGTTCTTCCTCGTGCTCCACTTCCGCAGCCTGCGCGCGACCCTGCTCGTGCTCGCGGTGCTCGCGGTGGGGCTCGCCTGGGCAGTGGGCGCGCTGACCCTCGTGCGCAGCACCGTCGGCCCCCAACACCTCATCGCGCTCCCGTTGGTGATCGG
>Ga0070727_10001472_pt1 | contig 24794 bp, 27 predicted proteins | sample tdAd472_FD_66722 | JGI IMG/M metagenome (GOLD analysis project Ga0070727, IMG submission 66722) | Marine sediment microbial communities from the Atlantic coast under amendment with organic carbon and nitrate - tdAd47.2 | ecosystem: Environmental > Aquatic > Marine > Coastal > Sediment | place...
GCAATCATACTGATGCTATTGTTCAGTATGGTGGCCGAAGGATTTGTAGATGGGGTCACCGAGGCGATAACACCCCAGGGTGCATTCTCCACCAATGACAAACCATGATCACCAGTGATCGCGGTTGGCACAAGCACTTCAGAACCCGGCGTTCTTTCGAGAACCAATTGGTTCTTGCGAATTTTGTCCTCCACCCGACCAAACCCGGTTTCCCGCACTGCCAACTCTGATAATTCTCGCACATGCTCAGCCGCCAATTTACGAATGGAGGCGATAATGGCGTCGCGCATGGCTAGCGTACGAAGTTGCGTTTGGGCGCGTTGTGCCGCCGCTACTGCATCAGCCAGCGTTTGAAACACGCCGTATTCTTCACCGTTATTCTGGGGTGAATGTAGCTGCTCAATGACACGCCGTATGATTGTCTCGATGTGCTTGGCATCTACTGCCTCTGTAGTCATGTCATACCCCCTTCAACCCGCCTGGTTCTTCTGGAACCATGTGGACTTGTCGCTGGTTACCTCGTCAACAATGCCAACCACGCTAAGATCAACCGGAGATTTCCCATGGTCGTCCACGGACATACGAGCGGAACTACCGCCTACTACCAGGACCCACTCGCCTTCGCCGGCACCTAATTTATCCACCGCCACGGCTACAGAAGGTTCCTCCTTGCCGGACTGATCGATAAACTTTATAAGCGCGAGTTTGTCCATGCCCAGCCGGTCGCTACGAACAGTCGCAACGACCTTACCAATGACTTTTGCGAGTTTCATTGTTCAGCCATCCACTTGTGTGTGTATCGCTGCTCTCAATCAAAAAGAGCAGACCTCAGCCAACTATCCTGCTGTCTTTTTGGCCGCAGGCTTGTTGCCTCCGCTTTGCTTCAGGCCGATCGGAAATATCGTTTCCAGATCTGCATGGGGCCGCGGAATCACATGTACTGCCACAAGCTCACCCAGACGCTGTGCGGCCGCCGCACCGGCATCTGTTGCTGCCTTACATGCGGCTACGTCGCCTCTAATCAAAGCTGTGACATAACCGTGGCCAATTTGTTGGTAGCCAACCAGCTCGACTCTGGCCGCCTTGACCATGGCATCGGAAGCCTCTATCAATGCGGTCAACCCTTTCGTTTCAATAATGCCTAACGCTTCCATCATGTGAATATCCTCTCTTTGGGTCAGTTGTTTCGAAAGCCGTCTAGTCGCCAGATTTAGATTTTCCATCTCCGGTTATCGGGAAGATCGCGTCCAGATCACCATGAGGTCGTGGTATCACATGCACAGCAACCAGCTCTCCCAGTCGTTGAGCTGCGGCGGCGCCGGCATCCGTCGCAGCTTTACAGGCAGCTACATCACCACGCACCAGTGCCGTAACTAGCCCGCTGCCGATTTGTTTGTAGCCCACCAGCTCTACCCTGGCGGCCTTAACCATGGCATCCGAGGCTTCTATCAGTGCTGTTAGACCTTTTGTTTCAATAATTCCCAGTGCTTCGTTCATCTTTATTCCTCCTCAGGAAAGGTACTACTGTTTCGCCAAGCATGAAGCGAGCACCGCTATGTCGACAATATCGTCGGCACTACAGCCTCTCGAAAGATCATGCATGGGTTTTGTTAAACCTTGCAGCAATGGACCCAGGGCCCGGTAATTGGCGAGTCGCTCCGCGACTTTGTAGGCGATGTTGCCAGCGTCAAGCGATGGAAAAACCATGACGTTCGACTTGCCGTGCAATGGACTCCCCGGAGCCTTTCGCTCTGCTACCGCAGGGACAACCGCCGCATCAAACTGAATTTCTCCGTCGATGATCAGATCGGGCAATTTGCTGCGTACCAGTCTAAATGCGTCCCTCACCCGTTGTGCTGACGGATGGTTGGAGCTTCCTTTGGTTGAGAATGACAGCATGGCGACACGGGGCACCTCCCCGGTTAGCTTGGCAAAACTGTGCGCCGCATCTATCGTAATGTCGGCGAGTTGTTCTATCGTCGGCTCCGGGATGACAGCCGCATCAGCAAACAGCCGCACATCACAACCGTCAGGGGATGACATCAAAAAAAATGAAGACACTGTTCGTTGCTGTTCAGCTAGACCAATGACTTTGAGAGCCGCACGCAATACGTCACCTGTGGTAGAAAGATTGCCAGCAATACACACATCGGCCTGACTACAATGGACCATCATCGCTGCGTAGAAAGTTGGTTTTCGCAATACCTTCTCCACGTTCTCACGCCCATCTTCTGTGTTGCTTCTTTCAATATAAGTGTCTACGAACTGATCAAAATGGCCCGAGCGTTCCGGGTCTACCACCGCAAAGCAAGGCATTGCCACCCCGCTGCGATAAGCGAAATCACGTACAGAAAAGGGATTACCGACCAAAATGGGCTCAGCCAACCCTTGCTTCTGTAGTTCGTTCGCAGCGTGTAAAACCCGCGGGTCCAGTGCGTCAGCAAAGACGATTCTCTGCGGTGATCGCCTGCAGCTCTCTCGGCTTTTCTCCATTACGTTCACAGCGACGCTACCTTTTCCAATGAGACATTCTTTCCGGACTCACTGACCAGGGTAATCAGCATCAACACATACAGCGCACTACTGAGCCTGTTCAGGCCCTTTACGATATCCTCACGTGTCAGACCGAACGTATCGTCAATGAAAACACTGCAGGCTTCCAACTCAACTTCACGGACTAACGCCCGAATCAGGTTTAGTGAGGCGACATTGGTACCGTGTTCCTGCTCAGGCAGAATATGATCATGACCGAGATACTTGAGCGGCTGGTGCGAAAGAGTGTGTATGGTCTCATCATTCAACTCACCCATACTTAGCGGCGACAATGCTTCACCTGTTACTTCGCAGCGCAGGATATTACCCATATAGGAACGCAAATCCGCCAGCAATTTGTGTAGTAGGGGGTATCTATGCGGCAAATCAAACAGTGTTTGCACTAAAACAGTCTGCGCTATTAGCGTGTCGAGCTTGCCTCGAAGACGAATACGCGGGTGTGTTTTCGGTACCAAAATCGTGTCATCGAGCAACGTTAGAAGCTCAGTCTTCTGTTCAACGTGGCTGTTACAAGCAGCGCAGTTACTATCAGGCCTTCTATTAGCGCTGGTCAAAGGATGCACGCGCGTCGACTTTTGCTTGTCATGTGCATCCTCGCCCTCTCCCTCACCCGCATGTTCACTTTCACCTTCAAGATATACTCGACCTTCATCATCTATATAGCGGGTTCGAATCTTTCGTTCAGCCAGTAGCTGAGCTGCTGAGGGCGTAAGTCTGGAATTGGCCGGAAGATGTATCTCACTACCGTGGCCCAACCCAAACTCCTGTCGCAGCCAGGATTCAGTGATAAATGAGGTCCCGCTCACAGCGTCACCTACCCTGCCCAATCCGCTGGGTAAGTGATGTACACAAAACGCACCTTATTCGGGGAACTGAACTCGACGCTCGAACCTTTAGGTATAAGCATCACGTCGCCAGGCTTACCAACTGACGTTTCTCCCTCACAAGTGATATGTAGCTCTCCTTCAAGAACGACATCAATCTCGTCGTAATTTAGCGTCCACGGAAAGCTCGATTTTTCCCACTGCATGAAACCGGCGGCGATAGAACTCTTGTCACCACTGCCAATTACATCTGTCAGTCCAATATCTTGATTCGGCGCGCCGTCAAAACGGCCGAACTTTACTGAACCGCCTCGCACCAATACAATTCCACTGTCGGAAACTTGTCGTTCGCAGTACTGACCACTATCTGCGTGTTGCAGTTCCCGAAGCGCCTTCTGCACCAATTGATCAAGCAGTCCCGAATCATGTTTTCCAGGGGGAAGTCTCGCTTCCACTGCGCTCCGTATTACCTGCGCTTGTCCCAGAGCATCCGTGTCCTTCGCTAAGGGCGTTCTCGTCGCTTCAGTCAGAGTCTCTGTAAACCTGATACCCAGCGATTTAGCGACGTCGCGAGCCTCTGGAGTGACAATTGTCGATGGCAGGACAATCTCCAGCGAAGTCCCTCCGTCATGGTGAATTTGCTTTACGTTCTCGGCAGTTATCAGAGTCTTCATTCGCTTTACCTTTCACATACAGGTGGCATCAGGTGTGTGTTCATGCAGCTCCAGAAAGTTCTCTGCGTGAGTTAGCTTCTGCGAGATTGGCCTGTAAACTGACCAAATATGAGCGGAGCTCGTCAACGCCTTCTTCACTTACCGCAGAAGTTGCAAAGTACGGTTCCTTGATTGCATTTTCGCGCAGAATTTGACGCGCTCTATCCAGGTTCGCATCTGGCAGATCAGTTTTGCTGATCACTCCGATAACGCGTTTATCGGGATATACTTGTAACAGGCCTGCCGGCAGAGAGAAGCTGGTTTGGTTGGCTGGCTGGACATGTACGATTGTGCCAACTTCAACGACTGTGGACAGGAGTGCGCCGTAGTATGACGGTCGAACACTGAACTCTCCGGGCGTATCAATCACATTGTGGGGGTGAAAAACTGTAGCCTGTGTTTTGCGAACCTCACTGTCGTCCTGTAGTAGCGCTTTCATCAAAGCCGTTTTTCCACAGCCCACCTCTCCCACCAGAACGAAATCCCCCAGTGACTGCGCTTCATCGACAGGTCTCATGTGCGCGTCGCTGGACATACGCTGTACCCCATTATTTTCTGCAAGGTCATAAGCACGGCATTTAGCGATTCATCAACGGCGCCAATCGATCCTGTCACCACCAACGCTCCCGAAAACCGGTCCAGAAACCCAATCTGCACCGATGCAAACTTGGTAGCGACATCACCAGCGATGATCGCAGTCTCGCCCGGTGTAAGTGTAAGAATGCCAATTGCCTCGGCATGCTCGACACCCACTTTGTGGCACAACTCCTCTGTCGGATTAGCCAGGAGGTGGGCCAACGTGACCTGCTTCCCTGGCACATACTCCTGAATAATGCGCTCAATGTCTGGTGCACCGTCATGACTGTATTGACTCACGGGCAGATCTCCGCGCCAGTGTTCCTGAACCTGCTTCTATTCGTTCGTTGATCACTGTCACCCGCCAAAATCAACATCATTGCTGTCGTCCACAAAAACGGAACATTCTGTAATCTGACGATCATGACAAACGGTCCTCTGAACACAGTCATTACTACAGCTGCAGGCGAGCGCTTATTGTCTTGAGTTCTTTGATCGTTTGATATTCTGAGAAACACCTAATCCTATGCGGCTATTACTTAGTGCATTCTTACAGCCGGGCCGTTAAGTTAGTGACCCAATGATTGAGGTTGTAGATTCATAGCCACTGTAAGATCGAAAGACTAAACACATAGCAAAACGCGAAAGCACACGATGGTGTCTGTTTCAGTAGAAACAACCTGAGCGAGGACCTTAGAGATGAATAAAGCGGTAGCGAATTCCCGGGGCAAATGCCCCGTTATGCACGGCGGCAGTACTACCGTGGGATCCCCCGGAATGGATTGGTGGCCCGACTCACTGAACCTGGATATTCTCCACCAGCACGACACCAAAACAAATCCGATGGGTCCCGAATACGACTACGCGGAAGAATTCAAGAAACTGGATCTGGCATCGGTCAAGAAGGATCTGCACACCTTGATGACAGACAGTCAGGAATGGTGGCCAGCAGACTGGGGGCACTACGGCGGCTTGATGATCCGCATGGCATGGCATTCGGCGGGCACCTATCGGATCGCTGATGGCCGTGGCGGCGGCGGCACAGGCAACCAGCGGTTTGCACCGATTAATAGCTGGCCAGACAACGTCAGCCTGGACAAGTCGCGCCGCCTACTCTGGCCGATCAAGAAGAAGTACGGCAGCAAGCTATCCTGGGCAGACCTGATTGTCCTTGCTGGTACCATGGCGTATGAATCCATGGGATTGAAAATCTATGGTTTCGCCGGTGGCCGCGCCGATATCTGGCATCCGGAAATTGATACCTCGTGGGGATCGGAAAGCGAGTGGCTGGGTAAGAGCGCCGAGCGTCATACCACAGACACCTCTGATACGCTCGATAACCCGTTAGCTGCAGTGCAAATGGGTCTTATATACGTCAACCCCGAAGGCGTTGACGGCAATCCAGACCCCTTGAAAACCGCCAAGGATGTGCGCTTAACCTTTGCCCGTATGGCCATGGACGACGAGGAAACCGTCGCGCTCACTGCAGGCGGTCACACCGTGGGCAAGTGTCATGGCAACGGCGACGCCACTTTACTCGGACCCGACCCCGAAGCTGCGGATGTCACGGAACAGGGACTAGGCTGGCACAATCCCACCGGCAAGGGATTTGGTCGCGATACAATCACCAGTGGCATTGAAGGTGCTTGGACAACCCACCCGACGAAATGGGACAACGGCTATTTCTATCTGCTGTTCACTTACGATTGGGAACTTAAGAAGAGCCCGGCAGGTGCCTGGCAGTGGGAACCGATTAACATCAAGGACGAGGACAAGCCGGTCGATGTCGAGGACCCTTCGATTAAATACAACCCCATAATGACCGATGCTGATATGGCCATGATCAAGGATCCGGTTTACAGGGAAATTTCCGAACGATTCTATAAGGACCCGGCACATTTCTCAGAAGTGTTCGCCCGTGCATGGTTCAAGTTGACCCATAGAGATTTGGGCCCTAAGAGCCGTTATCTTGGACCGGATGTGCCCAGCGAGGATCTCATCTGGCAAGACCCTGTCCCTTCGGTTGACTACGCCCTGAGCGATTCAGAGGTAGCCGACCTCAAAACCAGGATACTGGACAGTGGCCTGAGTGTGCCGGAGTTGGTCGCAACAGCCTGGGACAGCGCTCGGACATTCCGTGGTTCAGACTATCGCGGTGGAGCCAACGGTGCACGGATTCGATTGACGCCGCAGAAAGACTGGGAAGGCAACGAGCCCGCGCGGTTGCTAAAAGTTCTGGCGGTACTCGAGAGCATTAAAGCGGGCCTGAGTAAAGATGTGAGCATGGCTGACCTGATAGTACTCGGCGGTACTGCCGCTGTAGAGCAGGCTGCGCGTGATGCCGGTGTCGAGATCACGGTACCTTTTACCGCTGGGCGCGGCGATGCGACGGATGACATGACCGATGCTGAATCCTTTGCCGTACTTGAACCCTTTCACGATGGGTATCGCAACTGGTTGAAGAAAGACTATGTTGTATCAGCTGAGGAATTACTGCTGGATCGCACTCAACTGATGGGTTTAAGCGCTTGTGAGATGACGGTGCTGATTGGTGGTATACGTGTTCTGGGGGCTAATCACGGGGGCTGCCGTCACGGAGTATTTACTGACCGCGAGGGTGTTCTGAGCAACGATTTTTTCGTGAACCTGACTGACATGAACTACAGCTGGAAGGCAGTGGGAGGTAACCTGTACGAGATATGTGATCGAAAGACCGCCGCGGCCAAATGGACAGCTACCCGGGTCGACCTGGTGTTTGGTTCAAACTCTATCCTTCGCTCGTACGCCGAAGTGTATGCGCAAGAGGATTCAAAAGAGAAGTTTGTCCAGGACTTTGTTAATGCCTGGGTTAAGGTGATGAATGCGGATCGATTCGATATGAAATAGGTGCCGTGCGCGGAGCGCGCTCGAAAACCTTTTCATTTTGTCAGCGAGGAACCGACTCGATCAATACACAAGCGACTTACTATGTTCGGTTTAATCCTGATCTTCAGTATATTGGGCAGTTTAGGCGCACTGCTTATCAGTGCGCTGTTTCTGCTTTTTCCAGCGGGTATCCGTCAGCGATTGGTACCAAATCTAGTAAGCTATGCCACCGGTACCCTGCTGGGTGCTGCCTTTCTGGGAATGATCCCTGCAGGTTTACAAAAGGCTGTGCCTTTTCATTTTTCTCTCGCTTTGCTTTTCGGCATCCTTCTTTTCTTTCTGTTGGAAAAACTCGTACTTTGGCGGCATAGTCACGATGAGAAAGGAGTTGCTGAACCTGCTTCCGCCCCGCTTATTCTGATTGGAGATGCCTTCCACAACCTGGTGGATGGTTTTGTGATTACATCCGCCTTCCTGATCTCTATACCATTGGGGATCAGTGTCTCTCTGGCCGTGATTGCTCACGAAATTCCGCAGGAGGTGGGTGATTTCGCGATTCTCCTCGAAAATAAATACAGTTCTCGCAAGGCGTTACTGCTTAACGGACTGTCTTCTCTCGCCACAGTACCGGGAGCAATTTTCGCGTATCTGTGGCTGGATCGGGTCAGTACCATGGTGCCCTACATTCTTGCACTCTCGGCCGCGAGCTTTATCTATATAGCACTGTCTGACCTGATGCCAGTGCTGAGCAAACACGTGGGTGGCGGTGCCACGATCCGGCAGATGTTGTTGATCCTGGCGGGCATTAGCACTATAGCGATATTCCATCATGGCCAATGACATCACTACCGGAGCACGTGCATGAGCAATCTGACTGACGAAGAAATACGAGTTTTGCTTGAGGCGCTGGACGATGAGTATCGCGCCTATGCAAGCTATGACCAGGTTATCAAGGATTTTGGTCTCGTCAGGCCCTTCATCAATATTCGTGAGGCAGAGGGCCGCCATATCAACGCATTACTGGGTCTTTTCGACCGCTACGAGCTCTCAATACCTGATAATTCCTGGGTGGACCGTGTAGAGCGTTTTGCCTCCCTGGAAGCGGCTTGCAAAGCCGGTGTTGACGCCGAGATTGCCAATGGTGAAATGTATGATCGACTGATCCAAAACACCCGACAACCGGATATCATCACGGTACTGAAAAACTTGCAAGCGGCTTCCCAGCAGCGTCATCTGCCCGCTTTCCAGCGCTGCGTACAACGCGGCGCCGGAGGGCGTCGACAGCCAGACGTTGGGCGCTGTGCTGGTGGGCGCGGGAGGCAGCGCCCCCACTAATTTGGCAGGTGACTGCGTGCTGACACTGGATCTAAACTGATATTACTACCGGCACATACAAGGCATGGATTGCAGGACCTAATACTCTTCCAGCCGCTGCGCGTCCCTCACCGTACGCATTTCTTCCTGCTTTTCCATCTTGGCTAGCGTCTCGAACAATGTCTTGACGGCGTCGTTGCTTGCGTTTTCTTCAAGCACCTTGTACATGTCAATCAACTGGTCGTGGAATTTGATAACGTTTTGGATGATTTCGTCAGTATCCTTGTCGGCCAAACTGTCTTGTAACTGAGTGACAGAATCCGGTATGTCGAATTCGGGGCACTGGCTACACCACGTGGCCAATATTTTGTCCGCTGCATCCTCGGCGTACTTACCTACTGAATCGGCAAGTAGCTGCTGATGCTCCGACAAGTATTTGAGTAGCAGCGCAGTCCTCTCTTTGCTCGTCCCGTCAGCTAGAACCAGATATTTTTCAGCCAACGTCTGGTGATACGTACTTACCCACGCCAATAGTTCTGAAACCCTACAAAATCGCATAATAATCCTCCTTTACACTGCCAGCTTTACTTATCTCCAAATATACGATTGCTAGAAGCTTGCACAATGATGCTTGTCAAGAAAAAGACAGTCGGCGCTACACAGGCTTTGTTTAATCGAATTTACACTAGTCTCAACGCGCAGCCTTCATTCGCCGGAACGTGAGTCTAATCTGCTTTTCGAGTTCAATGATCGTAAAAAGCGCAACGCCGACACCAACTATTAGCAATCCATCCAGGAACGGTATAGCGACAGTAGCGAATACGGCTTGTAGTGGCCCCAAATAAGTGACAGCAAACTGTGCAGCTGTGATCAGAATGACCACTGACCATACGGTTTTGGTACCTCTAACCGCCTTCCATGTGAGTGAAGTACCATAGATATTACGGACAAAAAATAGATGAAATATTTCCATCACCACTAAAGTATTTAGTGAAATAGTGCGGGCGAGCTCCACTGAATAGCCCTTGTCGATGGCGTATTGGTGAATACCAAAAACGCCACAGAGAAACAAGAAAGATACTATCACGACATGCCAGACCAACTCACCACTCAACAACGGCTCATTGCGAGCGCGTGGAGGTCGGCGCATGGTGTTTTCCTCTGTTGGCTCAAATGCCAGCGCAATACCGAGTGTAATCGCGGTAATCAGATTGACCCACAAAATCTGGATGGGCGTAACAGGTAGCGTCATTCCGAGCAGCAAGGCCAGGACTATTGTCATTGCTTCTCCAGCATTGGTCGGTAACGTCCAACTGATCACTTTCTTGAGATTGTCATAGACGGTACGCCCTTCGCGCACTGCAGCAACAATGGAGGCGAAATTATCGTCCGCCAACACCAGCTCCGCTGCCTCCTTAGCCGCCTCACTGCCTTTTTGCCCCATCGCAATACCCGCATCGGCCCGTTTTAGCGCTGGGGCATCGTTCACGCCGTCGCCGGTCATGGCCACTGTCATGTCCAGAGATTGCAGCGCCATGACAAGCCGTAGCTTATTTTCGGGGCTGGTCCGGGCAAAGATGTCGCAGTTGAGTACTGCCTGGCGCAGTGAAAAATCATCCAGATTATCCAGATCTGCGCCAGTTAATACTTTCTCGGCGTTGTGTAAACCAATCTGTTTTCCTATCGCGGCCGCGGTTTTGGTATGGTCGCCGGTAATCATTTTCACCTGAATACCAGCGCTGTGGCATTCAGCAACAGCGCTCACCGCTTCGGAACGGGGTGGATCAATCATCCCAACCATGCCCAGCAGGATCAGCGAGCCTGCCACATCCTCATGCTCAAGCACGGTATGCTGAGGTGGTACCAGCTTGATGGCGAAAGCCAGTATGCGCTGGCCAAGCGAAGCAATAGACTCTGCCTGCTCATTCCAATAGGCGGTGTCCAGAGATTCAATTGCGCCGTTTTCGCCGCGTTGATTTGCACACATCGTTAGAATCTGTTCTGGGGCACCTTTAACGAAAATGCAGGCGTGACGTTCATGGTCGTGGTTCAGTGTCGCCATGAAACGGTGCCTGGCATCGAAAGGAATGACATCCGTACGTGCCCATACGGCCTGCTCCTGGCGGATGTCCATATTCATCTTGCCAGCGAAGGCCAGCAGGGCACCTTCCATAGAATCACCCTCCACGACCCAGTCAGTGCTATGTTCGAGTAGGGCGGCATCGTTACACAATGCTGCGGAGCGGGCGAGATCTTCGAGTATAGAGTGGTCTGAGGGAGAGACCTCGGCAGCGTCTAGCTTGAGAGCACCGTTGGGTTCGTAGCCGTTACCTTCGACAGTAAACAGGTGGCAGTGTGTGAGCACCGAGGCCACCATCATTTCGTTGCGAGTAAGTGTCCCGGTTTTATCCGTACATATCACCGAGACCGACCCCAGTGTTTCGATGGCAGGTAAGCGCCGCACAATGGCATTGCGTCGCGCCATGGACTGTACGCCACTAGCTAGGGTTATGGAAAGTACCGCCGGCAGCCCCTCTGGAATCGCTGCCACCGACAAACCCACTACCGCCAGAAACATCTCGGTAAAATCGTAGTGCGCAACAAAATATCCGAAAGCGAGCAGGATCACGGCGATAACCAAAATCAAAATGGTCAGCCATTTGGCGAATACGCCCATCTGGGCTACTAACGGCGTCGTCAGGATTTGCACTTCTGACAATAGGCCACTAATGCGCCCGATCTCTGTGTCTGAGCCGGTTGCAACCACCACACCTTTACACTGGCCGCTCGTGACAAGGGTACCGGAAAAAACTATACAGGATCGATCTCCCAGCGAAGCATCCTCATCCACAACCTGGGTGTGTTTTTCCACCGGAACGGATTCACCGGTCAGAATTGCTTCCTGTACTGTCATGCTGTGTGTGGTCAGCAGTCGCAAATCCGCTGGTACTTTATCGCCGGCTTCCAGCAACACAATGTCGCCAGGAACCAGCTGTTCGCCGTCGATTGTGGTGCGTTCTCCATTGCGAATCACATTGGCGCGCGGGGCCAGCATATGGCGAATGGCGGCCATAGCCTGCTCAGCCTTACCTTCCTGAATGAAACCAATGATGGCGTTGGCAATGACCACCGTCAGTATGACGCCGGTATCAATCCAATGACTGAGAAAGGCAGTAATCACAGCGGAACCGATCAGCACATAAATCAGAATATTGTGAAAATGCTGAAGGAACCGGATAAAGGAGTTGCGGCGGGCCTCGTGTGGCAAGCGGTTGGGGCCACAGTTTGAAAGGCGCGTTTCTGCATCGGCTTGAGTCAAGCCAGAGGCACTAATTTGTAGCTTTTCCAGTGTCGCGCTTGTAGAGATATTGTGCCATGTATTCCGAGCTCCGTCGGATTTCGCTTCTTTCATGCCAGGTTCCCATTGTGAATTGACCACCGAACATCAAGAAGGTCGTCCGCTTGTAAACGGTCCAGACCGTTTTGGCGAACATAATTTCCGTACCAGTAATATGAATTCCGGAGCTGACCAGGACGGTTGATATATGTACGTTTGGATATCCTCAGGGTACTTCCCGCGAGGGTGGTGGCTGCATAGACATCTGGTGTGAGACTACCACCGAGTTGCTACGCTCGCACCAGACCAGATGGCCAGTAAGGCAAGACACACTAGCGGCCGTTGCGGTCGACATCAGCGACCTCGGAGTCCACCGTATCGATTGGCGCTCCCTTCAGTATTTTGCGTCCGTTGATCATAGCCGAGGTTAAACCGCTGCCCTCACGCAGTTCGGTGATCACCACTCCGGAAATATGGATCACAATGCCGATGCCCAGTAGATAAAAGCTATAGAGATGTACCAGAGCGAAGGGCGCGCGTACCGATCTCATATCGGCATAGGATGTCTCGTCATACATCTCGGGTGAATACGGCACCAGCGTCGCGGGGTCGACACCAGCTGCTGCGATCCAATGTGCAATCCACGAACCAAAAGGCGGAAAGTATATGTCGGTTCCGGCCAGCAGCAGCCCGGTCGACGCCTGCACGATCATGACCAGTAGCAATCCGCTGACTGCAATGCGTCCAAGAGGATTGTGCCCAAGATAGGGCTCGGGATTACCGGTGGCAAGCGACGCGCCGTAACTCCGCAGACGTCGGACGTAGCCCCTACCACCAGGCAACACCTGGCGCCACCGTGCGTGGCGGTTGCCCATGAAACCCCAGACAAGACGCACGGCGATATTAAGTACGAACACATAGCCCACACAGACATGTAAGGTCTTCAGCGAAATCTTACCCGCATTGGAAACCTCCAGTGTACCTGCATTGAGGATTACCAGACCGAACCCGGCTAACAGAAGCACACATAGCACATTGACCCAGTGAAAACAGCGCGTTGTGACATCCCATACTTTGTAGGAATTCAGCTCGGTCGCTACAGGTTCGTACTTCATGGAAGAACTCCCTTCTGAGATCGCTGTTTCCGTCGGTACCGCCATGGCGTTCCACGTATTCCAACAATAGGGTTTCAACAGTTCGTAATCGATCGTTTCCGGGTCGGTTCGTGAACCAACATTGAGGGTTGGCTCATTGGCTGAACGATGCCGTTATACTGGCAACAAGTCGCCCATCCACTTGATCGGCTCCAAATAAGTCATTCGCAGCGGAGTTGGTATCGACATAAGCGAGCCTCAATGTAAACATACCAATATCCAATTCCGAGCCCAAACTCCAATCGGTATAGCTATCATTCAAGGCATCGTCCAAATCGTAATAGCCTACGGACGCCGTTAAGCGCATATTCTCCGCGACCGGCCAATTGCCAGATACGCTGTAGTAAATGCCCCTATCATCAATATTGAAGACTTCGTCTGAGTATCCAACCAGAAAACTGACGTACTCTTTGTAATGCAGGCCGACTAACAGCTCATTCCAATCGAGATCGGAATCATTCGACGTGCCGGGTAAAATGTATCGAATGATCGTTGCATCTCCCGACCAGTCCTCGCTAAAGTCCGTTCCATAGCCGACATAAACGTCAACTTCCAGATCGGCCTCATCGTCGGATGGCCCGCCGTCTTGAAAGTCCACATTGGAACCCCAAACACCGGCGAAAAAACCACTCGAGTGGGTGAAATCAAATGCTGCATGCACAGCCGGATCATCTTGCGTTTGCGTTACACCACGAAACATATAGTCTGAGGCGAGTGTTGCGGTCGCAGTCAATTCGTAGCTTTTATCAACAGAATCCTCCTGTCCCGCTAATGCATCTTTTGCCATAGTCAAAGTCGACAGCAGAATTGCAGTCGCAGAAAGGACTAGGATATAGCTGGATCGGATGAACATCGTCACACACTCCTATTAACGTAGCACTAATTCAACAATGCCATTATCGTGAGTTATTATGCGTTTCGATATTCTGACAAATACCTAATCCGATGCGGGTGATACTTAGTGTCTCGCCGTGCCTTCAATGTTGCGGGAGCTGCGACTTAATGGATAGTAGCCCCACACAGCGCAACTGATGATATCAGGAGGAAAGCGGTGACGATTGCATATGTTTGTTTGTAGGGTGTTGTCTATAATGAGTGTATATGACGACACGCAAAGCCAACAGACTGCTAGGCACTCAATATCACTGCCATAAAGCCGACAAATAGCGACACTGGTCCCGCCAGAGTAAGCACTTCCAGGCGCGGCTAGATAATCGAATCGCCAGAGACTATTGTACTGGATTCGGGATTCCACTCCGCTCTATTCAGCGGATGCGCAATGGTACCGATCAATCTCGCGGCCGCGTTTGCGCTGGGAGTGTTAGAAATCCTGTGTAAATCCACTAATCTCACTATGAGAGGATTGACCTATGAGCGACGAGTTCGATTTTGACAAGGCCCTGAAGGCTCTGCAATCAGGCAAAGCGATAACGGGGAAGGACGGCGTCCAGACCCCGCTGATCAAGAAACTCACCGAGGCGGCGTTGGAGGGCGAGCTGGATTCCCACCTGGCCGAAGACGTTGTCCCCAACCGCAAGAACTGCAAGACCCGCAACACGGTCATGAGCACTGCCGGCCCCTTCGAACTGAACACCCAGCGGGACCGTGCAGGCACCTTCGAACCGCAGCTGGTCAAGAAGCACCAGACCTCTGTCAGCGATGAGATCGAGGCCAAAATCCTGTCCACGTACTGCCTGGGCATGAGTTACCGCCATATCGCCGCTCAGGTCGAAGACCTTTACGACATCAAGGTCTCCACGGCCACGCTGAGCGGCATCACCGATAAGATTATCGCCGAGGTCCGGGAGTGGCAGCAGCGACCGCTGGAGAGCCTGTACCCATTCGTCTGGCTCGACGCCTGCACTACAAGGTTACGGATAACGGGCGCTACAAGAGTAAGGCGGTGTACACCGTTCTGGCCGTCAACCTGAAGGCAAGAAAGAGATTCTCTGCCTCTACCTGTCCGAGAGCGAGGGTGCCAATTTCTGGCTCTCGGTGCTGACCGATCTCAAAAACCGCGGCGTTGACGATATCCTGGTTGCCAGCGTAGATGGCCTGACCGGCTTTCCGGATGCCATCGCGACCATCTACCCTGATACCGAGCACATTCGCGTATTTTCACCTCTTCAATTCAAATTGGCACCACAATTGTATTTCTACCTCCATATCGGTATAGCGATCTTATAGCTGCAGGTGCAGCGTCCTTTCACCTAGAGGCAGTACACTCGTAGCTTCGAAATCCAGTCACGAGATGCAAGAATGCCGATCGACCCCGCATGCTCCACGCCCGCCTTGTGATAAAACTCTTTAATGGGCGTCGATACATGCGAGACTTACCGCAAAAATACAATTCTTCCGTTAACGTGCTGCCCGACTATTCATGAGCTCTCGGTATTTTTGCCTTCTGCCAGGGATGCGCGAAAATCAATAAGTTCAACTGGGTAGGCATTGGCATCGCCATAGGTGAGAAAGGACTCGTAACGGGGGTGCGCGTCCAGTATTTCGCGCGCATGCTTGATTGGACACCAGTATTGCTCGGTACGCGAAAGTATTTCCCTAGAATAGCTAATGACGCCGCTGCCATATCCGCAATACATACAATTGAGTTTTTCAACGGCATTAAGATAGGCCAGGTGTTGGCGGTCAATCACAATGTAATCCGAACGCACGACTCGCGGTATGCCGTACAGGCGAAAACATACCCATTGGTAAATGGTAAGCGACAGGTCGAAAAAGGCAATCGGCAAAACCATCGCGTAAATAAACGGTGCCGACAGAAAACTCTGCGGACGACTATCACGCAGCCACGTCAAAAGCCCCGTTTTCACGCGCTTGTGCGCGGATGCGACAGCCTCATCAAATTTGATCCTGGACCCCTCAATGCGGTAGGAGATTTTGGCCTCCTGCCCCTGGATTGCGCTCCGGAGTTCATCCTCCAATTCCCGGATCTGGTTGATCAGCTCCTGTATTCTTTTATTCATCAGCCATTCCTTAGGATATTGAGATGTACCTGGATTATGGTGGCGTATTTCTCTGCTTTGTATATGTACAGGACCAATTTAACGCATCCATGTACAAACGAATACCCAAAGCCGGTGCTACCCGGTGTGTTCCTGTTGCGGCGGGGAGGTTGTCGTAGTGTTGCGGCTCCTCTTTTTTGAAGCGATAGTAAAGCCAGACAGCATACCTAGAGATATCGGTCGAAAATCTGTGGCGCCTATAGATATTCATGAGCCGATTCTAGAAATTTCGGCGATGGAACTTGGAGATACCCTGACCTGCGTAACATTGTTGCTTGCGCTCGACGCTTTTGGGCCGACAGCACCCTCCGGGCTGATAGCTTGTACCGCACAACCTGTGGTCCATACGGCCAGTACAACGGATATGAAATAGAATTATCATGTCAACCTCTCTTCTCGTTGCAGGTAGTCGATGTACGATGCGCATGCACCGACTCGCTGTGATGACACGATTAAGTCGACCACTGACAATCGAGTCTTCGCAAACAGGCTGCAATGCACACTCATGCCGGCTTCCCGGTAGAGACCGATCTACTCAGCGACCGGTTTGTATCGCAAGGACTAGCAAATGGCTGTACTCAACTAACCGGAAGGACAGAATGCAGTTCGCATTGCGTGTTACACAACCTTGACTAATTCGCCTGCGCCACAATGAAGTTAACCAGAAGCACCATCCCACCGACAAAGCATACCACCAAGAATATGCCGACTATGATGAAGTGGACAGCTTTTCCTTGGGTGAAATCACGCTTTCGGTTCTTGTACGCTTGTACACCAAAGGCTGCCGCAAAAGAGCTAACCAACACTTGCCAGAATGTCAGCGGATTCTCCTCGTCCTCTTTGTGGGGTTTAGACATGTTCATGACCTCTTGAATTAAAAACCCTACTCCGACCGGCGTGTACCTTGAGGCCCAGCGGAGTGCATTAAACTTCAATCTCGGTCCATCACTCTTCCGCTGTATTCGCTGCCGAGAATGCTGGTACGACCCTGAGGGTGTTAAACGCTTCAAATACCGTCAGGAATACTTTGCCTGAAATACGGCTGAGAAACCCTGAGCGCTCAAGGGCATCCATCACTGGACCCTTTATTTCCGAAAAATGCAGCCGAATCCCTTGTTGCGTCAACTGCTCGTTAATCTCTTCCAGTATCTCCAGTGCACTGGTATCGATTTCGTTGATGGCGCTGCACAGCAATATGACGTGCGCTATGCGGTCTCGTTGAAAGACACAGTCGTATATTCTGTTTTCCAGGTGGTGGATGTTGGCAAAGAACAGGCTTTCGTCCACACGAAGTATCAAAATATCCGGTGAGGTGCTGACATGGTGGCGCTGTACGTTTCTGAAGTGTTCTGTGCCCTCAACCAGACCGACCTCGGCAATGTGCGGCGTTGACGTGCGGTAGAGATGCAGTGCAATGGATGCCAACACACCGCAGCCAACTCCGATTTCCACGCCGAGCAGCAGGGTGGCCAGAATTGTGACCAACACCGCGACAAAATCGCTTTTGGCGTAACGCCAAGTTTTTCTCAGGATATCGATATCAATCAAGGACAGGACTGCAACGATAATCGTCGCCGCAAGAGTCGCTTTGGGGAGATAGTACAGCGCTGGTGTCAACACGATCGACACCAGGGCAATTCCCAACGCAGCAAAAATACTGGCTGCCTGAGTGGCGGCGCCGGCATCAAAATTTACTACCGAGCGAGAAAAGCCTCCAGTTACCGGAAAGGCGCCGGAAATGGCTGAAGCCACATTGGCGGCGCCAAGACCAATCAGCTCTTGATTCATATCAACTTTCTGCCGGCGCTTGGCCGCCAGTGTCTTACCTACTGATACGGACTCTACATACCCGATAATTGAAATCATGATGGCGGGAATATAGAGCTGTTCCACCATCGACCAGGTGAGCTGAGGAAAAACCAGGCTTGGCAAGCCGGCGGGAATGCTCCCGACAACAGCAACGCCTCGATTATCCAGCTCCAGAAACTGCGTCAACCAAATTGTTACCAGCACACCCACCACGGGAGCGGCCTTTGCAGCCAGGTCCGCGTGACTGCGTTGTATAGAAAACCTCATCAATAGTCGCGCGGCACCGTTTCGAGACCAGACCAGAAACGCAATGACCAGAGCGCCCACCAGTAGGGAGTAGGTGTTGGTACTCGTCCATTGCGCTGCTAACGATCCGGCCATGGCAACCAGAGTTTGCCCCTGTAAATTGATACCCAATACGTGTTTCAGCTGACTGAAGGCAATCAGTATCCCTGAGGCAGTGATAAATCCTGAAACGACCGGATGAGACAGAAGATTAGCTAGAACCCCCAGCTTGAGCATGCCCAGGAGCAGCAGAAAAAGGCCGGATAATAGGGCCAGCACGATGGCACCTGCCAAATACTCCGCCGTACCTTGCTGGGCAAACTCCGCTAATGCGGCTGCGGTCATTAACGAAGCGACTGCGACCGGGCCTACCGAAAGCGTTCGGCTGCTACCCAATAGAGCGTAAACAACTAGTGGGAGTATGCTCGCGTATAAACCGACTTCGGCGGGTAACCCTGCCAGCAGAGCATATGCCAGTGACTGAGGGATAAGCATGACCGTCACGATGCCAGCGGCCAGCAGGTCGGCTACCAAAGTCTGCTTGTTGTAGCCGCGAGTGGATTGCAGGAACGGGATAGCATCGCAAATCTTCATGTGCGCAATACTCGCTAGCTGTCCAGTTTTCGGGGCGCTACCAGCCATTCCCGTCCTTTCAACATACCGTGCCAGTATATGGCAGGTAACAGTCTGGTTTTGAGGAGCCAGGCACGTGTCGTCGGCTTGGTGCCATCGTTAATCCAGTTCGGAAAGGTCGGCATCAATTTTCCGCCATATCCGAACTCTGCGAGTACAATTTTTCCCCGTTCGACGGTAAGTGGACACGAGCCGTAGCCGTCGTAGCCCATGGTGGGCGAACTTCCCTGCAATACGTCACAAATATTATGCGCAACAACCGGGGCCTGTTTACGCACGGCGGCCATCGTTTTGGCGTTCGGCGTATTCATCACGTCACCCAGCCCCCATATGTTGCTATAACTCTTATGTTGCAAAGTGTGTTGATCGACACTCAGCCAACCGGCGTCATCAGCCAGCGCGCTATCGCGAACCGATTTGGGGGAGCATTGGGGCGGGCAGACATGCAGCATATCGAATTCCGTTTCGGTAAGGTGCTCCTCTCCGGCGCTATCCAGCGTTTTAAACCAGGCCCGCTTGCCCACGCCGTCAACTTTGAACAAGGTGTGGGAGAAATGCAGCTGCGCGCGGTACTTTTCCATATAACTCATCAAAGCAGGAACGTAGGCCTCTACGCCGAACAAAACGCCTCCGGCGTTGTAGAAATGAAGATCAATATCCTTTAATGCGCCCTGTCTAAACCAATGGTCGGCGGACAAGTACAGCGCTTTTTGTGGCGCGCCCGCGCATTTGATCGGCATGGGCGGTTGGGTAAAAACAGCCTTGCCCTTTTTTAAGCCCTGTACAAGTTCCCACGTGTAGGGCGCTAGATCGTATCGGTAGTTTGACGTAACACCATTTTTACCCAAAGTATCAGACAGTCCCTCAATAGCCTCCCAGTTGAGTGCCAAACCCGGCGCTACGACGAGCTGCTGATAGTGTATCTCCCGGCCATCTTGCAAACAGACTTTGTCTGCAACAGGTGCGAATGATGCCACTGACTGCTGAATCCACGTCGCACCGTCAGGAATCAACTGTTTCGTCTTTCGCCGCGTGCTGGCGGCATCGAATACGCCGCCGCCGACCATTGTCCAACCTGGTTGATAGAAGTGCTCGGTTGCCGCGTCGATGAGAGCGATGCGCAGCTTGGGATTTCGTTTCAACAGGCTGGCCGCTACCGCAATACCGCCAGTACCCGCCCCAACCACCACAATTTCATAATGGGTTTCCCTGTTTGCACCGGCATGAGCTGTTTCCTGCTCACTGATGCCTAGCACACTCGCCACGTCAAAGCCTGCTTTACTCGCGGTAGCCACTATACTTTCCGATGATTCGCCCTGAGCCTGGCGTGCCGTTGCCCACAGTGCGCTTGAACGGTTGCCGGTTCGACAAAACGCCAGAATCTTTCTATCTCCGTTGGTCAGTTCAATAAATTCATCTCGATGGCTGGCCGTCAATTCTCCCGCGCGAAAGGGAATGTGAATGGCCTCCATACCATGTGCTGCCGAAGCTGCTTGAAGTTGGGAGAATGTAGCTTGATCCCTTGACTCTCCATCTGGGCGATTACAGACGAGCGTTTGAATACCCATCGCCGCCAACTCGGGCAGGTCACTGAGTGAGATTTGGTCTGATACAAAGACCTTGTCGTCCAGTCTCTTTACTTGCACATTAAATCTCCCGCTAGTTTCATTGAAGTAGAAGAACGCTATTTGAACGCGTTCAACGGAATTTTCAGGTAGGTGATGTCATTGTCTTCGGGCTCCGGAAAATGGCCCGCACGCATATTCACCTGCAGCGCCGGCAGGATAAGTCGTGGCATACCGAGGGTTTTATCCCGCGCTTCACGCATTCTGACAAAGTCGCTTTCCGAAACTGAGTTGTTTACATGGATATTCTTTTGGCACTCCTCAAACACCGTAGTTTGATATTCCACTTCACGACCGTTTGGCGCGTAGTCGTGGCACATATACAGACGTGTTTCAGGCGGTAAACTGAGCACTTTATGTATGGATTGAAACAGCGTGCGGGCATCACCGCCAGGAAAGTCCGCGCGGGCCGTCCCCCCGTCAGGCATAAACAATGTGTCACCAACAAAGGCCGCGTCACCGATTACATGGGTCATACAGGCTGGCGTATGACCTGGCGTATGTATCGCGCACCCAGTCATATTGCCAACTGTGTACGTTTCACCATCGCTGAATAAGTGGTCAAACTGCGAGCCATCGCGGCGAAAGCGGCTACCCTCATTGAAAATGATCCCAAATTTTTCTTGAACGGTACTGATATGCTCACCGATACCGAGCTTCCCCCCCACTGCCTCCTGAATATACGGCGCTGCAGAAAGATGGTCTGCGTGCACATGCGTTTCTATCAACCATTCAACGTGCAGGTGGTGACGGAGGATATACTCAATGATTTCATCAGCGCCTCTGTAATCTATCCCCCCCGAGGAAAAATCAAAATTCAACACCGAATCGATCACGGCACAACTATCAGAAGTGGGATCTTTAACGATATAGGAGAAGGTATTCGTCTCCTGGTCGAAAAAGGCGGAAACCTCCGGGTTGAGATTGATGCTTTCTTTTGTACTGTTGTCATGGTTAGTAGTCATAACGCTAGCTCCTCCGGCTACTCGTAACTCAATGAATTGGCCTTGCCATAAAATATTCTGTAGATGAATATCGTGTAGATAAATATCATCGGTACAGCTACTACAACGCCCACGAAGGCAAATTTTAGTGACGGCGTTGACGCAGCAGTTTCGTGGATGCTGAGCTTGTCGATGACGATGTCGGGGTAAATGCTGTATGCCAGACCGAGAGCAAGCATCACACAAATTACCAGCATGCTGGCGAACACGAGCCAGCCATATCCGGCAGCAAGAATGCGGTCATGGCCTGCCACCCAGTAAGCCAAGGCGTAGGCGATTGCTGTGGTCACCGGAATAGGTAACAATCCGATGGCAGCTGGCAGGCTAAACCACTTGTCGGCAATGTCTGGACTGGCGATAGGCGTGGCAATAGAAATCAGAAACAATCCCACTCCCATGGGAAGAATGGCGGTACGCGCCCAGCGCCCAGCTTTGTTGTACAAAGCACCGTCCGTTTTGACAAACAACCAGCCACAGCCAAGCATCACATACAGCGCAGGTAAGGTAAGCGCAATACCTAGAGAAAACAGCTTGCTAATCAAATCCTGATTCAATCCCATGACGTAGGCTCCTAGCATCCACCCCTGCGACACGGCTGCGGTGACCGAACCGACAAAAAATAGTCGATTCCACATGTTTTTGTATTGCGCCTGTGCTTTGACTCGAAAGTCAAAGGCGACACCGCGTAGTATTAACCCGATTAACATCAGCGTCACGGGCAGATAAAGTGCTGTCAGCACCATACCGTGCGCCTTGGGGAAGGCGATTAACAACACACCAATTCCGAGCACCAACCAGGTTTCGTTCGCATCCCAGAACGGGCCGATGGCGTCGATCATCCTGTCCTTTTCCTCGTCTTTGGCCAGCGGCAATAGCATCCCGATGCCCAGATCATAGCCGTCGAGTATCACGTAGATTAACAATGCCAGTCCCATTACACCGGCAAAAAATAGGGGTAGCCACTGCTCCATTAGTTGACTCCTTTTGCGGTAGAACCGGTGTTGTCGGGGAATTGCTGTTGCATGGCTATCAATGAACGTGCTGGTTTGGACGACAGGTACCGCAACGTCGCGATATACGAAGCAAGCAAGAAGACATACAGTAATAGATACGCAGTCAGTGTCGTGAACAGCATGCCTGCAGGATGGTCCGCCACCACATCAACACTCTTAATAACGCCGGATACCACCCAGGGTTGCCTGCCAATTTCGGTTACGTACCAACCAGCCAGCACGGCGATCCATCCCGAAAATGTCATCCACGACAGGGCCCTGAGCGCAAACGGACCGCAGGTACGCTGTTTGAGCAAGGAGTAGGCGCACATCCAGGCGACGAGGATCATTAGCAAACCGATGCCAACCATGATGCGAAAACTCCAGAACACCATGGCCACCGGTGGGTGTACGCCATCGAATTCATCGAGACCCTTTACCTCACCATCCAGCTCATGGGTGAGAATCAAGCTCGCTGCTTTGGGTATTTCTATGGCGAAGTGGGTGGTTCTATTCGCTTCGTCCGGGAAGCCGAACAAGGTGAGCGGAGCGCCTTTTTGCGTCTCCCAAATACCTTCCATCGCGGCTATTTTTGCCGGCTGATGCTCCAGAGTATTCAGTCCGTGCAGGTCACCCAAAATCGCTTGCAGCGGCGCGAATACAGCCGCCAAGAAGACCCCGGTGCGGATCACTTTCCAGGTGGCGGGTCCATCCACATTCTGACGCACACGCCAGGCACTGACGCCGGCAATAAGAAACGCAGCCGTCAGCAGTGACGCAACCAGCATATGCGCCAAACGGTAGGGAAACGACGGATTGAAGATAATGTCCCACCAGCTTTCAACCATTAACACACCGTTCTCAATCCAGTAACCATCGGGTGTTTGCATCCATGAATTCAAGCTCAAAATCCAGAACGCTGATAAGGTTGTGCCTATCGCAACCAGGGCGGCAGAAACCAAGTGTAGAGTGTTAGACACGCGCGCTTTGCCAAATAACATGATGCTGAGGAAAGAAGCCTCCAGGAAAAACGCGGTCAACACCTCATAGCCTAAAAGCGGCCCGGCAATATTTCCCGCTTTCTCCATAAAACCCGGCCAGTTTGTGCCAAACTGGAAACTCATGGTTACGCCGGACACGACGCCCAGCGCAAATGTCAGCGCAAAAACCTTGACCCAGAAATAATAGGCATATTCCCAATCCTCATCGCCGCTAAGGGTAAATCGCGTGCGAAAGTACACCAGTATCCAGCCCAGACCGATGGTGATGGCCGGAAACAGAATGTGGAAACTGATGTTGGCGGCGAATTGAATTCGCGACAAAATGAATGGGTCAAAATCCATGCCTACTCCTTACGACTCCCAGAAATTGACGGTGGGCAGTAAACACCCACCGTTCTCCACCTATGGCAACGATCTCGTGCAAAAGTAAAAGTCGGTGTATTCGTACTCATCCGACTCCGCTCTGCGATTCGCCTCATCGAGCGTCTTTGCGGGGGGCACGATAACGCTTTCTCCAAGTTGCCAGCCCTCCGGTGTTGCAACACCGTGCTCATCGGATGTTTGCAATGCTCTCAACAAGCGAAGAAACTCCGGAATGGATCGACCATTGGACATGGGGTAGTACACCATTGCCCGCAGTACGCCTTCGGGGTCGATAATGAATGTTGCACGAACTGCGGAGGTATCGGCCGCACCAGGGTGGATCATGCCATAAGCCCTGGCCACTTCCATTTTCAGGTCTTCGATGATCGGAAAAGGGATGTCTACACCAAAGTTATCTTTAATGTTCCTCATCCAGGCGATGTGTGAATGCGTGCTATCGATCGACAGGCCGAGCAATTCACAATTGAGTTTTTCGAACTCGGGTGCTGCATTGGCAAACGCTATGAACTCGGTGGTACATACGGGCGTGAAATCTGCGGGGTGGGAGAAGAGCACCAGCCAACGCCCTTTGTAATCCGAGAGTGATTTTTCCCCGTGCGTCGTCTGCGCGGCGAATACCGGCGCAGGTTCGTTCAAACGCGGCATTGACGGTGTGTCTGTCTGGCTTTCCATGTTGAATTCCTCAAAGTAAGTTGTGTTGTATCG
>Ga0070727_10001473_pt1 | contig 24792 bp, 20 predicted proteins | sample tdAd472_FD_66722 | JGI IMG/M metagenome (GOLD analysis project Ga0070727, IMG submission 66722) | Marine sediment microbial communities from the Atlantic coast under amendment with organic carbon and nitrate - tdAd47.2 | ecosystem: Environmental > Aquatic > Marine > Coastal > Sediment | place...
TATCAGAACTCGCTGCGCGGCCTCGGCAACGTCGACGTTCTGCGCGTGCCGACCAAGATCGTCGAGGACATCGTCCTGCCGAACCTGCCGCCGAGCCAACTGCCGCCGCCCTTGGTGCTGGACAAGCCGGAGGCGGAGTCGATCCAGTCGATCACCCAGGAAGGGGCGGGGCTGGACACGGGCCTGCTGGAATTCCTGGTCGAAAACCGGATCATCAACGGCCGGGCCACGATGCTGATCAACACGGACCGCTGCGTGCGGTGTGACGATTGCGTCCGGGCCTGCGCGGCGGCGCATGACAACAATCCGCGTTTCGCCCGTCACGGCCGGCGCTACGGCAATGTCATGATCGCCAATGCCTGCATGCACTGCACTGATCCGGTCTGCATGATCGGCTGTCCGACCGGCGCCATTCACCGCAGTTCGCTGCAGGGGCAGGTCGTGATCAACGACATGGCCTGCATCGGCTGCGCGACCTGCGCCAATTCGTGCCCCTACGACAATATCCGGATGGTGGCGGTGCGCGACGAGAGCGGCGAGTTCGTCCTGGACGAGGCGAACGCGCCGATCATGAAGTCGACCAAATGCGACCTTTGCGTCGATCAGATGGGCGGGCCGGCCTGTGAACGCGCCTGTCCGCACGACGCCCTGCGCCGCGTCAATATGAGCGACCTGGGCCCAATTGCGGAATGGCTGAACCAATCATGACGTTGACCCGAAAACATGTTGGGCGGTTCGGCATTGCCGTCCTGGCTGCCGCCGCGATCTATTTGATGCATGGCGGCATGGACGCGGCGCTGCGGGAACCCGCCTTCGTAACCGGCTGGATCCTGTTGGGAACGATGCTGGTCCTGGCGCTGTTGAACACGCGCAAGAAACTGCCCTTCCTGCCGCTGGCGAAAGTCCGCAACTGGGTGAAATTGCACGTCTATCTCGGCTGGTTCGTGGTCGGCGTGTTCTTCATCCATATCGATTTCAAGATCCCCAACGGCTGGATCGAGACGACGATGGCGGTCCTGTTCGTCGTGGTGGCGCTATCCGGCGTGGTCGGGGCGTTCCTGTCCAAGTCCTTGCCGCCGCGGCTGACCCGCCGCGGGGAGGAAGTGATCTTCGAGCGGATTCCCGTCTTCATGACCCAGTTGCGGGAAGCGGCCGACGACCTCGCCGTCTATTCGGTGGAACAGACCTCGTCGACATCGATCGCCGATTTCTACACCGACCGGCTGCGCGAATGGTTCATGCGCCCGCGCGACTATTTCGAGCACATGCTTGAACTCGGCGGCCGGCGCTTCGCGCTGAAGCAGGAATTCGACAGCATGGAGCGCTACCTGAACGACACGGAAAAGGAAGTGTTGGGCGAGCTGCGCGCGCTGACGGAGAAGAAGAGCGATCTGGATTATCACTATGCCCTGCAGAGGACGCTGAAAGGATGGCTGTTCATCCATATTCCGGCGACCTATGCGCTGCTTGCGCTGGCCGTGGTGCACGTGATTTTGGTTCATGCCTTTTCGGGCGTGAGTATGTAATGGGGGCTGGAACGTGAATTTGAAACTTCAGCGTTTTGATTATCGAAGCAGTCCCTACGAGCGGCCGAACCAGGAATGGGTCTGCGGCCGTTTGGCGGAAGGCAAACCCTGTCTGGTAGGACCCGGCGGCAACGGCGTTTGCCGGGCGCAGGCGGAATGCCGGCCCCTGAACAAGGACGGCCGCTGGTTCTGCACGCGCAGCGACGCGGCCGGCGGGAAATGCTCGCAAGGGCCGCTGCCGGACGGCAGCTGCTGCAATCCGATCCCGAAATGCTCGCCGCAACCCAGCATCCGGCGCAAACGCGGCATGCTGTCCCGCTATGCGGTGGCGGTGGTTGTCGGCCTGTTGTTGGTTCTGGCCGGCGGCATGACGGGCGAGGCGGTGTTTTCGCCGGGGCCGCTCTCCGCGGCGCATTCCGAACTCGGCGGCTGCGCGAGCTGCCATACCGCTTCGGGCAAGGGCATGGTCTCCTGGGCGCATTCGATGTTCGCCGGCGGCAGCGAAGCCGCGGACGTTCAGAATTGCTTGAGCTGCCACCAGAACCGGGGCGGCAACGCCCATAATCAGACCAGCGCGTTCCTGGCCGCGGCGTCGGAAGACGCGAAAGCGCGCGGCATTGGCGACGGCGGCCCCTTGATGACCAAGGTTTCCGCAACCTTGGGCCTGACCGTCCGCGAAGCGGAAGGCGGCGGCATCGCTTGCCGGACCTGTCACCAGGAACACGGCGGCCATCAAAACGACATCACGCTGATGGCCAACGCGGAATGCCAGGCCTGTCACACCGGCAAGTTCAACGCGCTCGGCGACGGCCACCCGGAATTCGGCGACTATCCCTATCAGCGCCGGACCAGGATCCGCTTCGATCACCAGGCGCATATCGGCAAATATTTTGTCGATCCCACCAACGTGGACAAGGCGCCCGGCACCTGCCGCACCTGCCACACCCCGGACACGCAAGGGAAACTGATGGTGTTCGCCGGTTTCGACACCGGCTGCGCCTCCTGTCACGAACCGTTCATCGCCGACAAGCCGCTTCCGATCCTGCGCCTGCCGGGCATGGACGTGGATTCCCTGATCGATATGGAAGCGAATACCGGCGAATGGCCGGTCGATGCGGAAGGCGAGGAGTTCCAGGCGATCGGTGACGCCCTGATGCGGAGCGACGAGGGCTATGTCGCCGCCCGGGCCTATATCGAAGAAGAGGATCTCGATCTCTTCGACCTCTCGGAAATCGACGAGGAAGGCCGGAAGCATGTCGAAAACCTGATCTGGGCCTACAAATCCCTGATCTACGACATCCTGACGACCGGGCCGGAGGCGATCCAGGAGCGGTTGAGCGCGGCCGCCGATGCGGAACTGGACAAGAAACAGGTCGCAGCCCTGCTCGCCAATATGCATCTCGACGGCATCGCGATGCTGCAGCAGCGGTGGTTCCCGCGCCTGTTCGAGGAAATGGCCGCTCATCAGGACGGCGAGGCGGTTCCGATGCCCGAAGACGAAGCCGAAATCCCCGAACTGCCGGACGACATGCTGGACGAGGCGAGTTGGGCCGCAGGCGGCGGGTGGTACGAGGACTACTACACGCTCTACTACAAACTGACCGGGCATTCGGACCTGTTCATGCGCGATTGGCTGCGCTTCGCGATCGGCACCAGCAAGAACGACGAGTTAAGCGCTTCCCTGATGGAGGCGATCGGAACGGCCAAGTCGCCCGGCGGCTGCGTCGGTTGCCACAGTGTGGACAAGACCGACGGGCCGGGCGTGGTGAACTGGAAAGCCCGTCAACCGAACCCGTCGGTGGTCGGCTTCACGGACTTCTTCCATTCCAAGCACTTCGCGCTGATCGGGGACAAGGGCTGCTCGACCTGTCACACCTTGGACCCGCAGGCGGACTACGCCTCCGGCTTCGCGGATTACGACAGCTCGACCTTCACCAGCAACTTCTCACCGTTGAAGCAGGAGGTTTGCGCCGATTGCCATACGGCGGAGGTTGCCGGCAACGAGTGCACGATGTGTCACAACTACCATGTCGGTGAATTTCCGCCGGCGGCGGTGGATACGAAACTGACCGCGAATCAGTAACCCGTATTCGGACGGAAAAGGGGCGGGCCTCCGGTTTGTTCGGGGGCCCGCCGCCGTTTTCCCGCCGGGTGGGCCTGTCACGGAAACATCGCCCCCTGATCACGCGAACGTATTGATTCGGTGATGGTATTCTCATTCTTTCGTCATAAAGAATGGCCCAATTGAGAGCGGTTCGCGGTATCCTGTTGCATATTGGTCCTAGCATTGAGCCAAACGACAGGAATGTGGCGAATGTTAGGCGAGCTTCCTTGACGAACGAAGAAGTGATACGGTTTTATCGACTCCAAACGAGGGGATCCGGAAGGGTTCCGTCGGATTTGGCAAAAGTCCTTGGTTTGTGGGGGGCAGCACAGCGCCTCAAGGACGGAAGTTGCTGTAGAGGTCGTCCTTCCCCGGACGGCCCCGCCTGTTTTCGCATATTGTTGCGGCAGGTGGACTGAAACTGAGGAGCAAGACGTGACACGTTCTCGACTTTCAGCGCTGAACATTGCGCCCCTTGGCGTTGCTATCCGCGGTGCGATAGCGATTGCCGCCTTGGTAATCCTTGCGGTCTCGCCCGCATCGGCTGAGGACAATGCTCTTAAACTGGCGACCGATCTCGAAGATCCGCATGCGGCGGTATATTCGGAAGACGCCTATCCGACGGCAAGCCAGTGTCAGCCCTGCCACCAGCAGATTTATACGGAATGGTCCTCGTCGAACCACGCGTATGCGTCGATTTCGCCGATGTTCCATAAGTTCGAGCAGACGATCACGGATTTGAGCCAGGGCACGATCGGCTCCTTCTGCGTCCGGTGCCACCAGACGGTCGGCACGCAGCGCGGCGAAAAGCGGCATATGCCGCTTTGGGAGCGCAGCCAGGTCGCGCGCGAAGGGATCACCTGTATCACCTGTCACCGACTTGCCGAGACTTACGGCAAGGTCAACGGCGAACGGAACATCGCTCCGGGGAACATTTACGAGCCGATGGTCGGCGCCCTGCGCGAATCCAAGTTCGACGAAACCATCGAAAAGAAGGATGACCTTCGGATTGCCGTCAGCGACGAAGAGCGCGGCAGCAAGATTCACACGAACGTCATCAAATTCTCGAACATCAGTGAATCCGAGTTCTGCGTTTCCTGTCACCAGGTCGCGGTGAACCTCGGCATCAAGCTCGAAGTCGTTTGGGACCAGTACAGGGACTCGCCGGCCTTCAAGAAGGGCGACACCTGCCAGGATTGCCATATGGGCAAGGTGCCGGGTGTGGCGGCCGGTTTTGCGACCGGCCCGTCGGCCGTCGTCAACGGTGTTGAAATCAACCCGGGCCGCCGTCACAGCAACCACTCCTTCTATGGGCCGGGTTATCCGATCGCCCATCCGGGTATCTTCCCGCACAATCCCGACGCCGAAGCCTTCGACATCGAAGACTGGTTGGCTTTCGACTATCGCGGCGGCTGGGGTACGGAAGAGTTCGAGGATGAGCACGAAGACCTGACCAGCGCCTATGAGGACTTCCATCTCGCGATCGAAGCCCTTGGCGGCGGTCTGGAAACCTTCAACGGCTTGGAATCCATCGAGCGCAACATCGCGCGCGGGACCGTCGGTTTCGAAACCGAAAAGGGTCTGGCGCGGATGCTCGCCCGGTTGGAGCCCTTGGACGGCATTCTGGACGCCGATGGCGCCGAAGACGCCCTTGCCGAAGCCCGCGAGGCGCTGGACGCGGTCCGCGAAGCCACGGTCGACATGGGCGGCGACGCTTCCCTGGTCGATGCGGTGATCGCCGGTCTGTCCGCCGTCGAAGCGAATGTCGGCGCCACCGACGGCTTCGACGACGCCTATCAGGCGGTTGTCGAAAAGCTTGAGAGTTTCAAGGGCAATACGCCCGATGAAGACGGTGTGGCCGATCTGGCCGCCAAGCTGGCCGCGCTGAATGCGACCATCCCGGCCGCTTCGCCGGAATTCCGGGCGGCGCTGCACGCAGCGAAGGACAATCTCAACGTCGATTTCCCCTTCGCTTGGTCCGATATCGGCGATCGTGAAGACGCTTGGGCCATCATCGAGGTCAACTTGGCCGCGTTGGAAGATAAGCGTGAACTTCGCAAGCAGGTCATGGAAAACGGCAGCCGGATCGACGGCCCGTTCTTCGACGGTGACCGGCAGGTCGGTGAGGATCTGGATTTCGCCTATGTTGTGAACAACATCGACGAAGGCCACAACCTGCCCTCCGGTTCGCTTGGCGCTCAGCCTGAAATTTGGCTGAACGTCGCCTTGACCGATCCGGATGGCAACCGGGTTTGGGAATCCGGTTATGTCGACAGCAACGGCGATTTCGCGGATATCCACTCGCTCGACGTGGCGGCCGGAAAGATCGCGTATGACGACCAGATATTCAACTTGCAGACCAAGTTCCTGACGACCAACGTCAAGGGCACGGACCGTGAAATGTATCTGCCGATCAACCTGGATATCGACCAGCGTCCGTTCCTGCGTCCTGCTCCGCAGCCGACGACGGTCCTGAACCATGCACCTTTCGTTCGCATGGAAGGCCGTTCGATCCCGCCGCTGGGCAGCAAGACGGCCGATTACTCGGTCCCGGGTGAACTGCTCACCAAGCCGGGTAAGTACAAGTTGTCCGTCCGGTTGCGCAGTCGCGCCGAGCCGATCTACTTCATGAAGTTCGTCGGTTCGACCGTGGATATGGAGCAGTCCATGAATGAATGGATGCTCGACTTCCACGCCTACACCGTTGAATTCGACGTCAATTAAGGGTCTGGGGCAATCCAATGAAAAGAACTGGAGAGAGTAAGTTGGTCTCAGACGCGTCTTTTGGGCGTCATGGTGCCGGAATATCGGTTCTGCTGGCGGCGACGGCACTAAGCCTGTCGTTGCTGTCGGCGGATGCTTGGGGTGCCGCGGAGGGGGTCAAGACGGAATCAATCATTCCGCCGGAAGCAACGAAGGTAGAGCACGACCCGAGTTTGTTCGGCGAGGATCCGTCCTACGAAGACAAGCCTTACGATCCGCAAGCCCAATACGAAATCTACGGTGCCAAGAGACCGGCGCCGACGCCGCGTCCGCTCCTTGAACTCGGGCGTCCGATCTATACGGAAGGTCCGTTCGAGCCGGGGATCAACATCATCGGGGAGCGGAACCTCGTCTTCCCGGCGTTGAGCATCTACGGCGACGTCAAGACCGCGGTTGAATTCAACGACAACGGAAAGGACGAGCGGGGACAGATTGCGGTCGACGCCAATTTGGACATCGATCTCAAGCTGACTGGCACGGAGCGCTTCCACGCCCTTGTCGAGCCTTTCGACCGGGACGGAAACGCCACCCGGTACGAATTCTTCGGGGATGACGCCGCGCAAGGCGAAGAGCAGATCAACGGCAATATCGAGGCCCTGTTCTTCGAAGGGGATATCGGTCAGATCGCATCCGGTCTGATGGACCGGGATGCAGGTTTCGACCTGCCCGTTGCGCTCGGGTTCATGCCGATCATTTTCCAGAACGGTGTCTGGGTCGACGAGATCTTCACCGGGGCGGCCTTCACGATCCCCGCTCTGAACAGTCCGGCTCTGACCATTTCGAACATGGACTTCACCTTCTTCGCCGGTATCGATCAGGTGGAAAACCCTGCGATTCTGGATGCCCAGGGAAAACGCGCAAAGCATAACCTGGATGTTTATGGCATTGCCGGTTTCGTGGAAGCCAATGAAGGTTATTGGGAATTCGGTTACGGTCGCCTGGAAGGCAATGACGGTTTCTCCGATCAATCCTTCAACAGCCTGACCGTGGCGTTCACCAAACGCTACAACCGCTGGCTCTCGAACAGTGCCCGTGCGATCTGGACCTTTGGTCAGGACCGTAACAACAATGCCGATCAGACGGCCGACGGTTTCGTCCTCCTGTTGGAAAACTCGCTGATCACGCATTTGCCGTCGACGCTTGTTCCCTATGCCAACTTCTTCGTTGGCTTGGACCGTCCGCAGCCGCTGACCGACAATACGGGTCTCCTGAAGAACACGGGCATCACTTTCGAAAACCCCGGCATCACGAACTTCCCGAAATTGAACGACAGCGCGCAGGATGCATTCGGCGGCGCCATCGGCGTCCAGTACCTGTTCGACCTGCATCAGCAGATCGTCGTGGAAGCGGCGACGTCCCAGCGGATCGGCGGTTTCAGCCGAAACCGCGCGGTGCCGGATGACGAATACGCGGTCGGGTTCCGGTATCAGCTGCCGATTTCTCCGGAATGGATTGTCCGGGCGGACGGTATCTACGGCTGGCGTACGCAGAACGAAGACATTCGCGGCGTTCGCTTGGAACTCCGCCGGAAATTCTAGAAGACGGTTTAGGCGGGAAATAAAATTTCGCCGATAACCGACTGATAACGAAAATAAAATAGCGGCCCCTGCAAATCGCCGGGGCCGCATTTTTTTCGTTCAGTTTTTTGTGAACTGCGGTAGATAGGAATTAATGGTCGTTCCTTGCATCGGATTCCGGCAAACGTTAGTGTTGTGGGGAACGGTGCCTGGAGATGCGTGGAGAGCGGAGAGCTCAACCATGCGCCCGGTGCGACCGAAAGAACACGGTCACAATCGTGCACTATGGTGTTTTCGTGATGTGATCCAGCTCCGTCGGTGAGCGACGGGGCGAACAGTGGAAGCCCAACTGGGCCCAGGCAACAACAGTCGGGGACAAATGATGATCCAAAGACTTTTCCGGGCGGCATTCGCGGCGGCCCTCCTTACCGCCGTGTTCGGGACCGCCGGTGCCCAAGCGGCCGACAAGGTCGGTCCGGACGCATGCAAGAAGTGTCACACAGCCGAACATGAAGTTTGGGAAGGCACGCCTCACTTCACGTCCTTCAAGGAAATCCACAAGGACAAGAAGGCGAAAGAGATCGTGGAAGCGATCGGTGACAAGCGGATGAAGCGGTCCGACACGTGCGATATTTGCCATTACACGGTTATCGACGGTAAGTCCGAAGCAGGCCCCTCCTGTGAAAGCTGCCACGGTGCGGCCAAGGAATGGATCGATATCCATAACGACAAGAAAAATCCGAACGCGATTCAGGACGCCATCGCGAAAGGCATGATCCATTCGTCGATGATCTACGACATCGCGGCGAACTGCATGTCCTGCCACGGCTTGGCCAATCCGGAACTGGCGGGCGACAAGGCCGCCACGATGCTGGAAAACGGGCATCCGCTGAATCCGGCTTTCGAACTGGTCGAATACAGCCAGGGCGTGGTTCGTCACCGCTTCTATCCTCCGGATGTGAAGACCAACCAGGAAATGACCGATGCGCAGAAGTCGGTCTACTATCTGGTGGGTCAGGCGGCTGCCTTGGTCAGCGCGACCGATGCGATCAGCAAGACCGACAATGCGAAATATGTCGAAGCGCAGAACAAGCGCATCGCGACGGCCAAGGAAGTCCTGGGCGGCATTCCCGAAGCCGCTGCGCTTCTGGGCGCGCCGACCGAGGAAAACGGCCGTGCTTTCGGCGAAGCGATCAAGGGCAAGGATTTCACCGCTCAGGTGGGATCCAGACTGCCGGCGAAATACAAGTAGGGGCGGTCACGCACCCTAGCTTGTAGGTTGATCGGAACGGGCGGTGCTGGAAACGGCATCGCCCGTTTCCTGTTCGGAGGGCGGGCGCTAGACTTGCCCGGTCTTTATTGTGGTGAAGGGATTTTACGAATGGGTCAGGTGAAGGTCGCTCTCGCGGGTCTCGGCGCCGTGGGGCTGAAGGTTGCGCAATGGCTGGACGGCGCGGAAGCGCAGGCGTCGGGACAGGGGCTGAGCTTGGTGGCCGTCTCCGCCTCCAGCGAAGCATCGGCACGCCATAAACTGGCGGGCCTCAAGAACCAGCCCGCCTATCTGCCGCCGGCCGGTCTGGCCGATGTTGCGGACGTGATCGTCGAATGCCTGCCGCCGGAATTATTCCGCGATGTCGCCGAACCGGCGATCAGGGCGGGCAAGATCCTCATGCCGCTCAGCGTCACGCAGTTGCTGGTGAATTGGGATTTGGTGGACTTGGCCGCGCGGACCGGCGCGCGCATCATCGTGCCGACCGGCGCCCTGTTGGGCCTGGATGCGGTCCGCGCCGCCGCGGAGGGGGATCTGCGCTCGGTCACCATGCGCACCCGCAAGCCGCCCGCGGGCCTCGCCAAGGCGCCTTTCGTGGTGGAGCAGGGGATCGATCTCTCGAATCTTTCCGAGCCTCTGCGGCTCTATTCCGGTTCCGTGCGGGACGCGGCCCAGAAGTTCCCGGCCAATGTGAACGTGGCCGTCGCCCTGTCGCTCGCGGGGCTGGGGCCGGACAAGACGCAATACGAAATCTGGGCCGACCCGGGCGTCACGCGCAACACGCATGTGATCGAGGTCGACGCGGCGGAGGTTTCCTTCGAAATGTCGATCGCCGGCGTGCCGACGCCGGAAAACCCGGCCACCGGCAAGCTCACCCCGCTCAGCACCATCGCCGCGCTGAAAGCGCTGGTTCAGCCGCTGAAAATGGGAAGTTGACCGGCGGGTCAGCGCAACATCTTCCGGATGAGGTGGACCCGCCGAACGGTCAGCCCGGCTTTGCCGCAACCGGATGTGGGGTTCGGAACGCGATCGAAACCCGGTTCCAGACATTGATCGCGCCGATCAGCATCGTGAGGTTCACCTTTTCCTCATCCGTGAAGTGGGGGGCCAAAGCATCGTAAACATCATCGGGCGCTGCGTTCTGCGCGACGAGGGTTAGTGATTCGGTCCAGGCCAAAGCGGCCCGTTCGCGCGCCGAGTAGAGTGAGGATTCCCGCCATGCCGGCAGCAGGTATAGGCGTTCCTCCGTCTCTCCAGCGGCGCGGGCGTCGCGTGTATGAACGAAGATACAATAGGCGCATCCATTGATTTGCGAGGCACGCGTCTTCACGAGTTCGATCAGGCTATATTCCAGACCGCTGTTTCGGACAGCCTGCTCCAGGCCCACCATGGCCTTCATGACTGTCGGCGAGGCTTTGAAATAGTCTAGGCGTGCTTGCATCATTCGGTTCCCGGAAATCGATCGCGGCAGGCGCCGCCGTTGGTCAGTTCGCCCCCGTTTCGATGAAATCGAAGGCGTCGTTCAAATCATCCAGGACTTGGGTTTCGCCGACCGCGGCGCCCTCGCGCCTGGGATCCGCGCCGCCCAGCAGCTTGCCGTCGCGCTTGACGATCATGTGCAGCCCGCTCGTCATGTCGCGTTCGCGAACCGTGAAGCCCAGAGTCTTGAGCTGTTCGACGGTGGCGTCCGGGGTGCCTTCCTCGACCTCGACGCCGTGGTTGCGGCTCAGATAATGCCGGGCCGAGACCGCTTGCTGCGGGTCCATGTCCCAGTCCACCGTGTTCAGGATGGATTGCAGCACATAGCCGATGATCCGGCTGCCGCCGGGGGAGCCGAGGACCATCTCCAATTCCCGGTCCTCGTCGAAGACCAGCGTCGGGGCCATGGAACTGCGCGGCCGCTTGCCGGGCGCCAGACGGTTGGCGACGGGCTTGCCGTCCCGTTCCGCGACGAAGGAGAAGTCGGTCAACTGGTTGTTCAGCATGAAGCCGCGCACCATCAGTCGCGACCCGAAGCCGGATTCGATGCTGCTGGTCATGGAAACCGCGTTGCCGTCGGCGTCGATGATCGAGATATGGGTCGTCGACGGCAATTCCAGGGAATTGTCCGCCGCCGCCCGTTTGCCGCGCGGATTGCCGGGGTCCTTCGCCGATTTCTCGCCCATCGCCCGGTCCACCAAGGCTGCGCGGGCGCGGATATAGGCGTTTTCCAGCAGCGCGGCGGCGGGGACGTCGACGAAATCGCTGTCGGCCAGGTAATGGTCGCGGTCCGCGAAGGCGAGCGCCGAAGCCTCGCCGACCAGCGAAATGGTGCCGGGCGCGCCGGGCCGGTATTCGTCGAGCGGGAACCGGTCCAGGATGGCGAGCGCCTGAAGCACCGTGACCCCGCCGGAGGATGGCGGCCCCATGCCGCAGACCAGCCGGTCGCGGTAGCGGCCGCACAGGTCCGGGCGGCGCTTGGCTTCATACAGGGCCAGGTCGCGGCGCGACATTACGCCGGGATTGCGATGCGCGTTATGGATGGCGTTGACGATGTCGCGGCTGATCTCGCCGTCATAGAAGACGTCGGGGCCTTGCTCGGCGATCAGCCGGAAGGTTGCCGCCAGGTCCGGATTCTTCAATATCGTGCCGATCGCCTTCGGCGCCCCGGTGAAGGTGTAGAAATAGTCCCTGGTCACCGGATTGCCGCGCAGGCCTTCCGTGCGCACCAGAAGGCTATAGAGCCGCTCGCTGACCGGGAAGCCGTCTTCCGCTAGCGCAATGGCTGGCTGGAACAACTCGGCCCAGGGCAGCTTGCCGTGCCGCTGATGCGCCATATGCAGCATCTTCAGCAGGCCGGGTACGCCGACCGACGCGCCGCCGATCACCGCGTCCATGAAGCGTTTCGGCTTGCCGTCGGCGTCCAGGAAGGCGTCCGGCTTCATCTTGGCAGGCGCGGTTTCCCGGCCGTCATAGCTGTCCAGACGGCGTTTCGGCGCGTCCCAATGCAGCATGAAGGCGCCGCCGCCGATGCCCGAGGATTGCGGCTCCACGACATTCAGGACCATCTGCGCGGCGATCGCCGCGTCGACGGCGCTGCCGCCCTTTGCCAGGATCTGCGCGCCGGCCTGCGCCGCGGCCGGATGGGCGGCGGCGATCATGAATTTTTCCGCCTCCACGGCGGGGGTGGAGATCGCGGGGGCGGCTTCCTCGCCGGTCGGCGGTTCCGGGGCGACGGCCTCTTTCGCGGTGCCTTCCAGCGGCGTCACGCCCGCGGTTTGGGCCGAGGGCGGCGCCGCCGCCTGCCGCGGGGCGGGGGCGGGCGAAATCAGGGCGGAGATCGCGGTCGCCAGCAGGATCGATCCGCCGCCCAGAAGGCAGGCGCCGAGAACCGCCGTGACCGGTCCGGGAAGTCGATTCATGATACCTTTTTCCGCCATTATCGCCTTAACTCCGTATCATATCACGTGGCATTCCGGGACGCCCGGAAGGTATCGTAGTGCCTAAGCCGATCCGGAACAACGGCGGCCCGGCGTCAAAGATCCGTCACCGCCGGGAAGCCCTGTCACAGCGCGCGGATTCTGCGCTCATGCGAGGGGGGATGCCCGAACAGCGTCTTGAAGGCGCGGCTGAAATGGGCGGCGTCGGAAAATCCGTTGCCGAGCGCGATTTCGGTGATCGGCTGTTCGGTCTGCTGCAGCAGGGCGCGGGCGCGGCGCAGGCGCAGGTCGCGGTAATAGGCCGCCGGCGTGGTTTCCAGCCAGCGCCGGAACAGGCGCTCCAGCTCGCGCAGCGAAATCCCGACCCGCCGGGCGAGCGCGCCGATCGGCAAGGGGGATTCCAGGTTCTGCTCCATCACCGCGATCGCGGCGGTGAGGTTGGGACTGCCGGCGCCGTGGTTTTCCGCGAAACGCTGCGGCGCGTCGGCGGGGCGGATGCCCGGCAGCACGAATTCCTCCGCCATGAAGGTCGCCAGCGCCGGGCCGTGCTTGGCCGCGATCAGCGTCATCGCCATATCCATCGCCGCCGCACCGCCCGCGACCGTGATCCGATCCCGGTCCATCACGAAGACATCGCGCTTCACCAGCACGTTGGGGAAGGTTTCCGCCATGCTGTCCAGCACTTCCCAGTGGCTGGTCGCCTGATAGCCGTCCAGCACCCCGGCGCGGGCCAGCACCAGACCGCCGGTCTCGATCCCGACCAGGATCGCCCCGAACCGGGCCTGGCGGCGGAGATAGGAAAGCACGGCGGGCGTCATGCCGCGTTCCGGCGCGTAGCTGGCATGGACGAAGAGCATGTCCAGCACCGGGGTTTCCGCGATCGAGGCGGTGACGTTGTTGGAAATCCCGTTGCTGGCCTCCACCGGTCCGCCATCGGCGGAAACGGTCATCCATTCATAGACCGGCCGGCCCAGCTGCGTATTGGCGAGGCGGAAGGGTTCCAGGCTGGAACTCAAGGCCAATTGGGAAAAGCGCGGCAGCAGCAGATGCCCCAGACGCACCGGTTCCCGTCTGTCCAGGAAGGCCTGCACGGTAATTTTCTCCCCTGGCGGCGGTTGTCGTTTTCCAACAATGATTATGCGGATCAGTTCAATACCGGGCAAGGCCGATCACTAGAGTCGCGAGACCTGAACTCACCACCAACGACCCGAAGCGAATTTGGGCGGGAGGCATTCCATGAATTACGACGTTGTCATCACCTGCGCGGTCACCGGTTCCGGCGACACGGTCGGCAAACACCCGGATATTCCGGTCACGCCGAAGCAGATCGCCGCTTCGGCGATCGAGGCCGCCAAGGCGGGCGCGGCGGTGGTTCACCTCCATGTCCGCGACCCCGAGACCGGCAAGCCGAGCCGCGACCCCGAACTGTTCCGCCAGACGGTCGAACTGGTGCGGGAATCGGATACCGACGTGGTGATCAACCTGACCGCCGGCATGGGCGGGGACCTGACGCTCGGCCCGCCGGACGATCCGATGAACTACGACCGGGAAGCGACCGACATGGCGCCCTGGCATGAGCGCGTCTCCTATGTCGATCAGCTGCGCCCGGAGATCTGCACGCTCGACTGCGGCAGCATGAATTTCGGCCATGGCGATTATGTCATGACCAATACGCCGACCATGCTGGCGAAAATGGCGGAAGCCATGGACTCCTATGGCGTGAAGCCGGAAATCGAGGTTTTCGACGCCGGCCATGTCGCGCTCGCCCGCCACCTGATCGACCGGGGGCTGATCAAGAGCCCGCCGCTGTTCCAGCTCTGCCTGGGCATTCCCTTCGGCGCGCAGGCCTCGCCCAACATGATGCGGGCGATGCGCGACGAACTGCCGGCGGACGCCATCTGGTCCGGCTTCGGAATCAGCCGCATGCAGATGCCGATGGTGGCCCAGGCGGTGCTGCTGGGCGGCAATGTCCGCGTCGGTCTGGAAGACAATATCTACCTGGACAAGGGCGTCTTCGCGACCAATGCATCCCTGGTGGAACGCGCGCGCGTGATCATCGAAGCGATGGGCGCCCGGGTACTGACGCCGGAACAGGCGCGGGTCAAGTTCAATCTTACCAAGCAAGTTTAATATCGCGTCACAATAGGCTGAAAATAAGCCTTAAAACCAAGGAAGAACCAGATGCGTAAAATCGAAACGGTCGGGCTGGTCGGCGGCGGTGTGATCGGTGCGGGCTGGGCCGCGCGGTGCCTTGCCCACGGGCTTTCCGTCATCGCCTGCGACCCGGGTCCGGATGCCGAAAGCATCATGCGCGCCAAGATCGACAACGCCTGGCCGGCCTTGACCAGGCTGGGCCTGGCGCCGGGCGCGGACAAGAACCGCCTGACCTTCGCGCCGAGCGTCGCGGAGGTGGCGTCGAAGGCCGATTTCATCCAGGAATCGGCGCCGGAACGGCTGGACCTGAAAACCAAGCTGCATGCGGAAATAGACGCCGCGGCCCCGGCGGACGTGATCATCGCGTCCTCCACATCCGGCCTGCTGCCGAGCGATTTCCAGGCCGATTGCGCCCATCCGGAACGGGTCATCGTCGGCCATCCGTTCAACCCGGTCTATCTGCTGCCGCTGGTGGAACTGGTCGGCGGCAGGAAGACCGCGCCGGAGAGCATCGAGGCCGCGCGGGAATTCTATACAAGCATCGGCATGTATCCGCTGCACGTGCGCAACGAGGTCGAAGGTTTCCTCTCCGACCGGCTGCAGGAAGCCCTGTGGCGGGAGAACCTGCATATCGTCAACGAGGGCATCGCGACGACCCAGGAACTGGACGACGCCATCGTCTACGGCCCCGGCCTGCGCTGGGCCTTCATGGGCGTCAACCGGACCTTCGCGCTGGCCGGCGGGGACGAGGGCATGCGCCACATGCTGCGCCAGTTCGGCCCGGCCCTGGAACTGCCCTGGACCAAGCTGAAGGCCCCGGAACTGACGGATGAGCTGATCGACAAGATGGTGTCGGGCACCGAGGAACAACTGGCCGGCATCACCATCAAGCAGATGGAGCGCCTGCGCGACGACTGCCTGATCGCGATCATGGAGGCGCTGCAGACCTTCAACGAAGGGGCGGGCCGGGTGCTGAAGGAAAACCGGGCGCGTCTGTCCGCTGCTGAATAAGCACAGAAGAAGAAGAAAGAGGGGGCGGAAATCATGGATTTCAGTCTGAGCGAAGAACATCGCCTGATCGTGGAAACGGCGCGCCGTTTCGTGGAGGAGGAGCTGTATCCCTACGAGGCGGAGGTCGAGGAGACCGATACGCTGCGCCCGGAACTGGCGGCGCAGATCCGCGAAAAATCGTTGGAACTGGGACTCTATGCCGCGAACATGCCGGAAGAACTGGGCGGCGGCGGGTTGGATACGGTTTCCATGTGCCTGCTGGACCGGGAACTGGGCCGGGCCAACATGGCGCTGAACTACACGGTCGCGCGGCCCTCCAACATCCTGCAGGCCTGTATCGGCGAGCAGCGGGAGAAATACCTGTTCCCCTGCATCCGGGGCGAGAAGGTCGACTGCCTGGCGATGACCGAGCCGGGGGCAGGGTCCGACGTGCGTTCCATGTCCTGCAAGGCGGAACGCGACGGCGACGATTTCGTCATCAACGGGGTGAAGCATTTCATCAGCCATGCGGATTGGGCCGATTTCGTCATCCTGTTCGCCGCCACCGGCGAGGAGCAGACACCGCGCGGGCCGCGCAAGAAGATCACCTCCTTCCTGATCGACAAGGGATGGCCGGGCTTCACGGTGCGGCAGGGCTACAAGAACGTCTCGCACCGCGGCTATCACAATTTCATTCTGGAATTCGACGATTGCCGGGTGCCGGGTTCCCAGGTGCTGGGGGAGGTCGACAAGGGCTTCGACGTGGCCAATGACTGGCTGGGCGCGACGCGGCTGCAGGTGGCGTCGCTGAGTCTGGGCCGATCCCACCGGGCCCTCGAACATGCCCTTGAATGGGCGGTGGACCGCAAACAGTTCGGCCAGCAGATATCCAAGTTCCAGGGCGTCAGCTTCAAGCTGGCGGATATGAAGATGCGGCTGCACGCCGCCGAATTGATGACCCTGGAAGCGGCCTGGAAACATACTCAGGGCGCCATGGAGGACATGGACGCCGCCATGGCCAAGCTGGCCGCGACCGAGGCGCTCGCCTTCATCGCGGACGAGGCGATCCAGATTCACGGCGGCATGGGGCTGATGAGCGACCTTCCCTTGGAGCGGATCTGGCGCGACGCGCGCGTGGAGCGGATCTGGGAAGGCACCAGCGAGATCCAGCGCCACATCATTTCCCGTTCCCTTCTGCGGCCGCTCGGCGGTTAGGGAGACGTCCATGGATGGACAGTTTGAGCCTTCGGAAATGGGTGATGGGCCGGAGGGTGATCGGCCGGACAAGCGCGGGGAAGAAAAGCGCCGTGCGGGCAAGATCGAGGGGCTGCGCCGGCTGCTGCGCCCGCGCTCGCTGGCCGTCATCGGCGGGTATGAGGCGGCGACCGTCGTCCAGCAATCGCTGAAGATCGGTTTCGACGGCGAAATCTGGCCGGTCAGCGCGCGCCGCGCCGAGATGTCGGGCATTCCCTGTTTCGCCGGCGTCGACGACCTGCCGGGCGCGCCGGACGCGGCCTTCGTCGCCATTCCGCCGGACGCCACGATCGACGTCGTGCGCAGCCTGTCGGCGATGGGCGCGGGCGGGGCGGTCTGTTACGCGTCGGGCTTCAAGGAAGTCGGCGGCATCGGCATCAAGCGGCAGGACGATCTTCTGGCCGCCGCGGGCGCCATGCCCTTCGTCGGCCCGAACTGCTATGGTGCGCTGAACTACCTGGACGGCGCGGCCTTGTGGCCGGACCAGCATGGCGGGGCGCGCGTCGCGCGCGGGGCCGCCATCGTCGCGCAAAGCGGCAACATCTCCATCAGCCTGACGATGCAGCAGCGCGGCGTGCCGATCGCCTATGTCATCAGCGTCGGCAACAAGGCGGATCTTGGATTCGACGCCTATGTGGATGCGCTGGCGCTGGACGAGCGCGTGACCTGCATCGGCCTGATCGTCGAAAGCATCGATGATATCGCCGGTTTCGCGCGTGCAGCCTCCCGCGCCAAACAGGCGGGCAAGCCCATCGTGGTCCTGAAGGCCGGACGGTCGGACAAGGGCGCGCAGGCGACGATGAGCCATACGTCGTCTCTCGCCGGATCGGACGGGCTGTATCAGGCCCTGTTCGACGCCTTGGGCATCGCGCGGGTGGCCGACCTGTCGACGTTCCTGGAAGCCCTGAAGCTGCTGTCGGTCATGCCGCCGCTGGCCGGGAACCGCATCGTGTCGATGAGCTGTTCCGGCGGCGAAGCCTCCCTGATGGCGGATTTGGGGGACGACCTGGGGCTGGTCTATCCGGATTTCACGCAAGCCGTCCACGACCGGCTTTACGAGGTGCTGGGCGACAAGGTCGCGATCGCCAATCCGTTGGACTACCACACCTATATTTGGGAAAACCGGCAGGCGATGACCGACTGTTTCGGCTCCGCCCTGGCCGCGGATGTCGATCTCGGCGTCCTGGTGCTCGATTTCCCGCATCCGGACCGCTGCGACCTTTCAGGGTGGGAGCCCGCCATCGCCGCCTATATCGACGCCGCGCGGCTGAGCGGCCGCCCCGCGGCGGTCATGGCCAGCATTCCGGAGAACATGACGGCGCAGGCCGCGACGCGGTTCCTTGAGGCGGGCGTCGTGCCCTTGCAGGGCATGCGCGAGGGCCTGGGCGCGATCGCCGCCGGTGTCGCGGCGGGCAAACGGACCGACTGGCTGCCGGACCCGGCCGGGCCCGAACCGGCGGGGGCGGCGGCGGTGCTGGACGAATGGCGGTCGAAGCAGCTGGCGCGCCGGTACGGCCTGCGGACGCCGGAAGGCGCGCTCGTCACCTCGCCGACGGAAGCCGTCGCGGCGGCGGAAGCGCTGGGATTCCCGGTCGTCGCCAAGGCGGTGTCCGCCGATCTGGCGCATAAGACGGAGGCCGGGGCCGTGAAACTCAACCTGCGGGACGGCGACGCGGTGGCGGCTGCGGCGGATCATCTGTTCACGCTCAGCGACCGGGTCATGGTCGAAAAGATGGTGAGCGGCTGCGTGGCCGAACTGCTGGTCGGCGTCAGCCGGGACCCGCAATTCGGCCTGCATCTCGTCGTCGGCGCCGGCGGCGAGCTTGTCGAGCTGCTGAACGATGCTGCCATCATCCTACTGCCCGCGACCCGTGAGCGGGTGGAGGAAGCCTTGTCATCGCTCCGTTGCGCGCCTTTGCTGCGCGGCTACAGGGGGCGGCGGATGGCGGACTGGGACGCTGTCGTCTCCGCCGTCGAAAGCGTCGGGTCGCTGGTTTCGGACCTGGGCGATCGATTGCTGGAAGTCGATATTAATCCGCTTATGGTCCTGCCCCAGGGCGAGGGGGCCATTGCGGCGGATGCATTGATACGTTGGGTGGAGGAGACAGGACAATGAGCGACTCCGTGAAGGTGGAACGCCGCGGCGCGATCTTGGAAGTGACGCTGGACCGGCCGAAGGCGAATGCCATCGACGCGCCGACCAGCCGCGCGATGGGCGACGTTTTCGCCGCCTTCCGGGACGATCCGGAATTGCGCGTCGCGATCCTGACCGGGGCGGGGGAGAAGTTCTTCTGTCCCGGCTGGGACCTGAAAGCCGCTGCGGCGGGCGAGGGGCCGGACGAATATTACGGCGTCGGCGGCTTCGGCGGCTTGCAGGAACTGCCCGGCCTGAACAAGCCGGTGATCGCCGCCGTCAACGGGATCGCCTTCGGCGGCGGGTTCGAACTGATGATCAGCGCGGACATCATCATCGCCGCGGATCACGCCATGTTCGCCCTGCCGGAAATCCGGTCCGGCACCTTGGCGGACGCCGCGACGATCAAATTGCCGCGCCGGATTCCCCATCACGTCGCGATGGAGATGCTGTTCACCGGCCGCCGGTTCGACGCGGCCGAAGCGAAACAATGGGGCATCGTGAACGAGGTCGTGCCCGCCGCCGAGCTGATGACGGCCGCGCGCGCGAAGGCCGAGCTGCTGGCCAGCGGCCCGCCGCTGGTCTACGCGGCGATCAAGGAAGTGGTGCGGGAAACCTCCCACCTGCCGGTGCAGGAGGCTTTCGATCTGGTCACCAAGTCGAAACTGCCGACCGTGAAGACGCTCTATACCAGCGAAGACCAGAAGGAAGGCGCCATCGCCTTCGCGGAAAAGCGCGACCCGGTCTGGAAGGGGCGGTAGGAAGCCGTTCCATCGATTCTAAAAAAATGAACGGGCCGGAAAAACCCGGCCCGTTCATTTAAAATAACCGTGTTGAACCGAAAGCCAGACACCAACTTTGGCGTATGGCGGGGTTTCCCCGGTCTCAGGCTTTCCTGCGCGCCCGGGTCATGCCCAGACCCGTCAAGCCGGCCAGCAAGAACAAGATCGATGCGGGAAGCGGAACGGCCGAGACGTTGCCGGCAATACCTTCGAGGTACCAACCCTGCTCGCCACCGCTGCCGGCCGGACCGGCGGCGGCCAGAATGAATTGCTGCGATGAGAAACCCGCTCCGAAGGTCAGGTAGTCATCGACGGAGAGGTCGCCGGAAGTGACCAGCGTGAAGGCGGTGCCGGCGCCATTCAGCGCGTAGATGTCGACAAGGCCGCAGGAGCTTGCGCCGCAATTCAGCGAGTGGTTGCCGTTGGTGAAATCCAAGCCCAGCAGGTTGACGGTTTCGCTGAAGTCGAGGAGCAGGAATTCGTCGTAGGCGCCTTGGCCGGTGGCGGAATTGACCTGCTCAACCGACGTGTTGCCGTTCTCGATCGTGGACATCACGCCGATACCGTTATTCGTGCCGCCGAAATCGTGGCGCACGCGCTCTTCGATGCCCGAAATGTTGCCGGAAACAGTGCCGGCACCGGCGCCGACAATGTTCAGGCCGGTGAAGCCGCGGACCGTCAGCCCAATAAGGGGATCGCCACCGATCGGCGAAATGTAATCCAGGCCGCCTTCGCCGACGAAAGCGTCGAAATCGGTGTTCGTCGATTGAGTGCCGTTGTCGTCCGACGCGATGTGGTGGTTGTTCTTTCTAGTGAAATTGAAGAACCAAGCGTTCGCTACATCCGGTTCTCCAAGGAAATCCAGCCCCAACGTGGTGGGAACGGCATTCGCCGTGCCGCAGAACAGAAGCGCCATGCCTCCGACCGCTAGACCAAGTAACTTGTTTCTCATCTGTCCCATCCCTGACTTTTAGAGGCCCCTCATCAATGCCATAGCACCACAAGTCGGACGTCATATTGTCAACGGAACATGGATATCTGGTTACCCTGATAAACAACCGTTAACAGTTCTGGATGGGATTTCGTCATGCCGATACAACCGCCGCCGCCAAGCGCGACCCGGTTTGGGGCGGCAACTAGTCGCTGATGACGACGGTGCGGTGGTTGGCCGGCTGGACCGGACGGTAATTGTCGGGATAGAGGGCCTTGAAGGTCTCGATCTGCTGTTTGCTGGCGGTGACGGCCTCGGCCATCACATGCCAGGTCACGATTTCCGAACACGGCGGCGTGGTCAGCGAACCGCGATAGCGGAACGCGGCGCGGTCCCCGGGCATCAGGTCGCCGGGATCGATCTCGTGCGTTCCCTCATGCGCGTGGCCGGCTTCGGGGATATGGGCGAACACCTCTTCAAGCACGGTATTGGCGTCGCCTTCCTGGATCATCACGCCGACGACGAACAGGTCGCCATGCGCGGATTTGTGCACGAAATGCACTTCCAGCGCGCCGTGCTTGCCGTCGATCGTGTGTTCCGAAAGATGATGGAAGTGGAACTGCAGCAGGTCGTAACGCCGGCCGCCGGCGGAGAGCGAGCCGCCGTGACCGTCGGTATTCACCTGGATGGTATGGCCGTTATTCACCACTTCCGGCGTGAATCCGTGCCAGTCCATCCGGGGAACGGATCCCCCCGAACCGATCGCGGCGGCGGGGATGATGTCGATCGGGGATTGCGATTTGCCCGCGCAGGCGGCGTTCTCCGGTGCGAGCTCGGCCCAGTGTTCGGGGCCTTCCTGGCCGCTGTAGCCCCAATGCGCCTTTCCGCCGGCGGCGTGAGCGCCGATCGGGGCGAGGGCGGCGCAGGCGGCAAGGACGAGGGCAGAGAAGGTCTTGCTGGGCATGATCGGGGATGCTCCTTCCGTTGATCGCCCCGGCTGCCCGGGACGGAGGGAGACTAGCCCCCGAATGCTTACAGACCGGTTAAGGTTCAAAACGCCCCCCTGGACCGCCACGTGCCAAGGCAAGGCGGGTCTTATCACGACTTGGCGGCGACGGCTTCGACTTCGATCTTCATTTTCGGGTCGGCGAGGCCGGAGACCACGACCAGGGTGGAGGCGGGCGCGTGATCGCCGGTCAGGACCTTGTCCCGCCCTTCGCGGTAGGCGGCGACGTAGCGGGCGTCGGTGATATAGGCGTTGACCCGGACGAGATCCTCCAGGCCCATCCCCGCATCCTCCAGGATCGCCTTCAGGTTCCGCCAGACGTTTTCCGACTGCTCTTCCGCGGAGTCGGCCATGACCCCGTCGGGATCGATCCCGACCTGGCCGGAAATGAAGAGCGCCCGGGCGTCCCGCGGGATTTCCACGGCGTGCGAATACCGCGCCAGCGGCGGCGCGACGGTGGACGGATTGCGGATGATAAGCGTCATGATGGTCCTCCCGAGGGTGATTCTTGATTGTGTATTACCAATGCATTAGGTCATTTTTCTGACAAAAAACTTCAGGTTCCGGCCAAGGGATGCCAGGTGCGGGCGAAATTCTCCGCATCGGTCCGGTCCTGGAACCATAGCGTGGCCGCGCCGCCGGCGGGAAGCACGATCAGCCAGCCGGATTTGCAGCGCTTGTCGCACCAGCCGACATATTTGCGCAGCAGCGGTTCGCCCAAATCAGGGGCCGCGCCTTTGGCGCCCGGCTTGGACAGCGCGCCGGCGGTCGGCGCGCGCACCGGCGTCCAGCCGCGGCGGACCTCCTCCTCGGGCGGGGGGCGGTCGCCCTCGAACTTGCCGCCGAACCGTTTTGCGCCCGTCCAGTCGTCGGACACCGTCGCGTCCATCGCGATTTGGCGGCGCATGGCGCGCATGGCGCGCTGGATCACGGCCGCGGCGGCAAGGCAGATGACGGTGACGATGATGGCGGTCTTGATCATGGCGGCGTCATTGGCGCGGTCGGTCCCGAAACGGCTCGTGCGCCATCCTGGCGGGGCGATCAGCGGCGGGCAAGGATGCCGTCCAGCGTATCGAAGACCGCGTCGAACATGTCTTCGGTCAGGCGTCCGGTATTGGTGTTGTAGCGGGAGCAGTGATAGCTATCGACCAGCAGCGGGCCTTCGCCATCGGCGGCGCCGGGAAGGCGATGGACCTCGCCATGACCGAACTTGAAGGCCGATTGCCGGTAGCCGAGGCCCCGCAGGGTCGCGTTATGGGAGAGCAAGCCCAGGCACAGCATGGCCTTCAGGTTGGGCATGGCGGCAATTTCGCGGGCCAGGAAGGGCAGGCAGTTGGAAACTTCCGATCCGACCGGCTTGTTCTGCGGCGGCACGCAGCGCACCGCGTTGGTGATCCGCGCATCGACCAGTTCCAGCCCGTCGTCGCGGCGCTTGTCGTAGGAACCCCGGGCATAGCCGTATTTGGCCAGCGTCATGTAGAGCAGGTCGCCGGCATAGTCGCCGGTGAAGGGCCTTCCGGTCCGGTTCGCGCCCTGCAGGCCGGGGGCCAGACCGATGACCAGCAGTTTCGCGGAAAGCGGCCCGAAACTCTCGACCGGGCCGTTATGCCAGTCCGGATGGGCGGCCCGGTTCTCGGCGCGGAAGCCGGCCAGCCTGGGGCAGAGCGCGCAGGCGCTGTCCGGGCCTGAGAAAACTGCTGTCACGGCGTTTCCCGGATGACGGAGTGAAGGGAGAGGCGGGGCGCCGGCCCGGAACCTGAGAAGCTAGACCCGTTCCACGACCGGCTCGTCGTCCTCGTCGAATTCCTCGTAGTCTTCGTAATCGTCCTCATCGTCCAGATCTTCCTCGACCACTTCTTCGTCGCGGAAATCGGCGGCGCGGTAGTTGTCCTTGCGCGGCCGCGGGGCCGGCCGGGCGCCGTCGTGGAAGTTCCGCGCGACCAGCTTCGACAATTCGGAAAGCTCGATGAAATTGTCGCATTGCCGGCGCAGTTCGTCGGCGATCATCGGCGGCGAGGTCTTGATCGTGCTGACCACGCTGACGCGCAGACCCTTGCGCTGCACCGCTTCGGCCAGGCGGCGGAAGTCGCCGTCGCCGGAGAACAGGATGATGTGATCCAGATGCTCGGCCATTTCCAGGACATCGATGGCAAGCTCGATATCCATGTTGCCCTTCACCTTACGGCGGCCCTGGGCGTCGGTGTATTCCTTGGCCGGTTTGGTGACCAGCGTATAGCCGTTGTAGTCGAGCCAATCGACCAGCGGGCGAATCGGCGAATATTCCTGCTCTTCGAACAGCGCCGTGTAGTAGAACGCGCGGACGAGCTGGCATTCGCCGTGAAATTGGTCGAGCAATTTCTTGTAGTCGATATCGAACCCCAAGGTCCGTGCGGCGGAATAAAGATTGGCACCGTCAATGAAGAGCGCGACGCGCTCTTCCTTGTACAAACCCATATTCATAATCGTGGCCCCCAATACTATAATACTCTGAAAATGACTTGTACCCGAATGACTTAGAACAATGATCGTGATCAAGCCCCAACAAGCGGAATTTCTTACATCCTGGAATTAGTTCCGACAAGCGGCTATCCGCAACGGACGGCCCGTATCTTTGACCTGGGCCGAAAAACGGCGGTTTCAAGCGGGTTTCAGGGCGCCGCTGCGCTTCAATTCGGAAGTAAAACCTCCATCCAAAGGGTTGATGTTGCATTGCGGGCGCTCGGACAGTATATTTCGCGCCTCAAAATTACCGAAAACTCCTGTCGTTCGGTTGGAAAGTTCAGGCCGGGCCCACTATATCGTTGGGTGTCGGTCCTTTCTTGTGCGGCCTAGGGCCGTGAACCGCCGGCGACTGCGACGAAAGCTTGATTGAAGGACGTTTAGGCATGGCGCGCGTTACCGTTGAAGATTGCGTAGATAAGATTCCGAACCGGTTCGACCTG
>Ga0070727_10001475_pt1 | contig 24786 bp, 18 predicted proteins | sample tdAd472_FD_66722 | JGI IMG/M metagenome (GOLD analysis project Ga0070727, IMG submission 66722) | Marine sediment microbial communities from the Atlantic coast under amendment with organic carbon and nitrate - tdAd47.2 | ecosystem: Environmental > Aquatic > Marine > Coastal > Sediment | place...
CTGACCGCACGCGGGTCGATGCGCACGCGCGGTTCGCCCTCGAACCCTTCGAAGGGCGCGGCGTTGTCGAGCGCGAAGTTCACTTCCTGCTCGTCGAGGATCTGGAACAGGATCGCGTCGTGCCGGCGATGTTTGATCCGTGCGAGCGCGGTCCGGATGTGTTCGGGGTCCGCGAAGAAGTCGCTGATGATCGCGATGATGCATCGGTTGTTCAGTTTGGCGAGCGTCTGATCGATGACGCGTCCGAAGTCCGTCGGTCGATCGACCGGGTGAGTCGCGAGCGTCGAGACGATCCGGCGCCACTGGCCCTGGCTGGACCCGCGATCGACCGCGTCGACGAGCGCGTCGGCGAACATCCCGAGCCCGACCCGGTCGGACTGGCGCAGGGCCATGAAGCTGATCGCCGCCGCGGTGGCGGTGGCGTGGTCGAACTTGGTCCACGTCGATCGTCCGTCGTGGCTGGTCTTCTGACCCGTGCTCGACGCGCTCGAGTACGAGCGGCTGCCGAAGTCCATGGATCCCGACGAGTCCACGAGCAGAACGAGGTCGAGGTTGGTCTCCTGCTCGTACTGCTTGAGATGCAGCTTGTCCGAGCGCCCGTAGACCTTCCAGTCGAGGTGGCGGAGATCGTCACCCGGGACGTAAGGGCGGTGCTGGGCGAACTCGACGGAGAAGCCGTGGTAGGGCGAGCGGTGCATGCCGCTCATCACGCCTTCGACGATCATCTTCGCGCGGAGTTCGAGCGTCCCGAGGCGTGCGAGCGTCTGCGGGTGCAGAAAGACCGTCGGATCGACCGCCTGCGCGGGGTTCGGTGACGACGGCATGGACTGCTCCGGGGAAGCCATCGGTCGATCAGCGCTCCGATTTTCGTGGGGTCGGGAAGACGGGACTGTGGCAGAATGAGCGTGTGCACCGCTTCGTGCCCAACCGATGGTGGCTGATGGCGTTCGCCGCGACAGCGCTGTCGTCCGGCGCGCTGTGGCTTGCGCAGGGCCGATCGCTGTTCAGCGTCGAGCCCGGTACCCGGTCGCAGAGGGATGCACCGCTCGACGACTTGTTCGCGCCGACGGGTGTCCTGGACGGGTTGGGCAGAGTGGATGGCATCGGTCGCGGGTTTCGTCTCGGGCTGCTTCCGTCGGGTTTCGGGCTCGGCCTGATCAGCGTGTCGACGCTGCTGTGTCTCGTCGCGCTCGCGTGGCTGATCAGTTCAGCACGGCGTCCATCTGGCGCTTGTCGCCGGGACCGGTGCCGTCGATCGGCGTGTCCTTGAGCAGACGATCGATCACATCGTCGGTGGAAACGCCGTCGGCCTCCGCGTTGAAGTTGCAGATGATGCGATGGCGGAGCACGGGCTTGGCGACCGAGCGGACGTGTTCGGGCGTAACGTGGAACGAGCCGGAGAGAACCGCCTTGGCCTTCGCGGCGAGGATCAGGTTCTGTCCGGCGCGAGGACCGGCACCCCATGCGAGGTAATCGCGGACGATCTGCGGCTTCGGGTTGTCGTCGGAATGTTCCTTGATGCGCGTCGCGCGAACGAGCCGCAGCGCGTAGCGGATGACGTGGTCGGCAACGGGTGCCTCGCGTACCAACTGCTGAACTTTGAGCACGTCCTCGGAGGTGAGGCACGGCTGGGGCTGTGCGACCTGTGTGGAGGTCGTGCGCCGGATGATCTCGACCTCCTCTTCCTCGCCGGGGTAACCGATGGTGATGTTGAACATGAAGCGGTCGAGCTGGGCTTCGGGCAACGGATAGGTGCCCTCCTGCTCGATCGGGTTCTGCGTCGCGAGCACGAAGAACGGCTCGGGGAGTTTGTGCTGGACGCCGGCGGTGGTGACCTGGTGCTCCTGCATCGCTTCAAGCAGCGCGGCCTGGGTCTTCGGGGGCGTGCGGTTGATCTCGTCGGCGAGAATGACGTTCGCGAAGATGGGGCCCTTCACGAAGCGGAGCTCGCGTGAGCCGGTGGTCTTGTCTTCCTCGATGACCTCGGTACCGGTGATGTCCGAGGGCATGAGGTCGGGCGTGAACTGGATGCGGCTGAAGCCGAGCGAGAGGCTGCGAGCGATCGTGGAGATCAGCAGGGTCTTCGCGAGGCCGGGAACACCGACGACCAGGGCATGCCCGCCGCAGAACAGCGTCATGAGCATCAGGTCGACGACCTCGTCCTGGCCCACCACGACCTTGGCGATCTCCGCCCGGAGTTTGGCGTGGGCATCTTTAACCTGCTCGATGGCCTGCTCGGGCTCGGTGGCCTGGATGGCTGGTTGCGAAGCGAGCGGATCGGGCATGGCGAGGCCTCTCTCGGGCTGGGAGTCGGTTGAGCGACGATCGGATCGAACCCGAACCGCCTCCGGATCATACCGGTCCCGATCCACACGGTTGTCCGCTCCGACAGTCTCTCCACGGGCCAGAAGCGGCCATACCATCGGCCGATGCCAGAGCTCCCGGAGGTCGAACAGGTTCGCAGAACCATCGCGAAGCGAGCGGTCGGATGCCGTGTGGTCGGCGTGACCGTTCATCGGCGAGATGTCGTCACCGGTCCGGAAGATCCGATCGGCGGCTGGAGCCGGGCCCCGGCCGACCGGCGCGACGCCCCCAAGCCGCGCGTGGACAAGCGATTCCTGCTCGAAGGGAGCGTGATCGAGCAGGTCGCTCGTCGCGGCAAACAGCTCGCGATCTTCGGCGACCGCGCATCGACCGGCATTCACCTCGGCATGACCGGACAATTCCTCTTCCGCGCCCCAGGCGAGCGACTCCGCCGGCGCGACCATGTGCACGTGACTTGGCGAGTGGAAACGCCCGATGGGCGGCCGGCGGGTCGACTCGTCTTTCGGGATCCGCGCCGCTTTGGCTCTGTTTCTGCCCATCAAAGCCGCGAGGAACTGGTTCGGACCCGCTGGGACGCTCTTGGACCGGACGCCCTGACGGTCTCGGAGGACGAGCTGCGCGAGCGGTTGCGACCGAAGCTTCGGTCAAATGCGACGGTTCGCAATGTGAAAGCCGCCCTTCTGGATCAGGCGACGCTGGCGGGCGTGGGGAACATCTACGCCGACGAATCGCTGTTCCGGGCCGGGATTCTGCCGGCCCGTCGCGTCGATCGGCTCTCGGGCGACGAAATCAGGCGGCTCGCCGCTTCGATCCGGACGGTGCTTCAGGAGGCCGTGGACTCGGGCGGTTCAACCCTGCGGGACTATGTGGACGCCGAGGGCGTCTCGGGTTCGTTCCAGCTCAGGCACCGCGTCTACGGGCGATCAGGCTGTTTGTGCATAACCTGTGGGGAGACACTGGTCGGTGACTTGGTGGCCCAGCGTACGACGGTGTGGTGTCCCCGCTGCCAGCGTTAAGCCCAGATGAAGGCGGGTTCATGGTCCGAACTTATGCACATTTCCAATCGAACGGATTCCGGGTCGATTCGCTCCGTGCCAGAGTTGTCCGGAGCCAAGCACAAGTGTCGGGTCAGGCGATCGGGTCTTTCCAACCCCTTTGTTCTATTTCTCTTCTCCGTCCCTCTCTTGTCCCTGTCAGTTCGTGGACACCATCCATACAATGGGCACAAGTTACTTCCGCATAAACACTTATCGATTTTCCACAAAGCCGAACAAGTTGTCGGAAGAATGTCGGCCGGTGTTGGAGTTGTCGTGCGAGTTGTCGCTCGGCGCGAGGGGGTTTGGCGGCAGGGATCGCGGCGATACAGACATGCGCCCGATTACGGCGCTTTCTTCACACCTTTTCCACAGATCGCGCGACAAGCTCTCGGCTCGCCCTATCTTCACAGAGGTTGTGTGCTGCCGCACCCGGTCCGGCCGCGCTGCAGAATGTGGATAAGCCGAGGAAATCGTCGAAATCCTGCGGTGTGATCGGGATCTCTGGAGATTCGCAGTCAGGCGCCGGCGGCGAAGTGACGTTCCAGTGAGTCGATGACCCGGTCGAGCTCGGCATCGAGGTCGCGCTGCTTCTCGATCGTCTTGACGGCGTGCATGACGGTGGTGTGGTCGCGTCCGCCGAAGTACCCGCCGATCTCTTCGAGGGAGTATCGCGTGTGCCGTCGGGCGAGGTACATGCAGACCTGGCGGGGACGGGCGATCGATTTCTGGCGCCGCTTGGACTGCAGGTCGGTCAGTTTGACGCCGTAGTGGCCCACCACGGCGTCGATGATGCCGGTGATGGTGACCTCGGGCTTCACCTCGGCGATGGAGCCCTCGAGGGCGATGCGGGCCAGATCGGTGTCCACCGGGCGTCGGTCGGCGAGGTGCTGCATCTGGACACGGGTGATGGCGCCCTCGATTTCCCGGATGTTCGTGGTGATCTTGCCGGCGATGTAGCACGCAACCGACTCGTCGAGTTTGAGGCCCCGGATCATGGCCTTGCGCTTGGCGATCTGGACGCGGGTCTCGTAGGAGGGGGGCTTGATGTCGACGACGAGGCCGGACTGGAAGCGGCTGACGAGCCGTGCTTCAAGGTGGGGTATCTCGTGCGGGGCGGCGTCGGACGAAAGGATGATCTGGCGTCCGTTCTGGTACAGGGCGTTGAAGGTGTGGAAGAACTCTTCCTGAGTCCGCTCGCGTTCGGCGAGGAAGTGGATGTCGTCGATGACCAGGACGTCCACATCGCGGAAGCGGTGGCGGAAGTCGATCATCTGATTGGCTTCGACGGCCTGGAAGAACTCGGTCGAGAAGGCCTCACAGGACACGTAGTGGATCTTGGGCGTCCGCTCGCGATCGAGCATGCGCAGGCAGATCGCCTGGAGCAGGTGGCTTTTCCCGAGCCCCACCCCGCCGTGGATGAACAGCGGGTTGTACGCGGCTCCGGGGGCTTCAGCGACCGCTTTGGAGGCAGCGAGGGCCAGACGGTTCTCCGGGCCCTCGACGAAGTTCTCGAACGACGAGTCCGGGTTGATGACGAGCGAGTCGTTGTACGGACGCTCGGTGTTGGAGTCTCGCAGCGTCGGGCGATGGACCGGGCGGGGCTGACGGGAAGCGCTGGGGGGCATGACGTCGGACGCGTCCAGGGGTTGAGCACTCGTGCTCTGCGACCCGTTCATGGAACTGAGCGGGCGACCCGGCGCGGAGTGCTCGGGTTCTTCGTTGGGTCCGAGGAATCGAACAGAAAGCAACCGACCGGTGACCGACTGCAGGGCCTCGGAAAAGTCCTCGGAGCAGTTGCGCTGCAGGTAACGGTTATGGATGTCGGAGGTCGTACGGACGCTGAGCACGCCGCCGTGGGTTCCGAGAGGCTGGAGATCATTGAACCACTGACGGCACTTGTCCGGGTGGTGCGCGGTCATGTAGCCGAGCACATCCGTCCAGACCGTGTGGTCGGGGTTCGTCATCGAACAGCGCCTTTCACGGGCCGGTCGGGGCCCGGTGCAGCGGTGAGGTCAGCGTCCACATTTCCGTCGATCCCTCGTGCGCAGAACTCCGGCGAACTTCACGGTTGCCACACCGGGCCGAAGAGCGTTGAGGGACTTTGGGAAATCCACCAGTCCCGGGCGCGAGCGCTCGGGACCGCGAAAATTACAGACGCGCGACGCGCGCTGTCAACAGGAGAGATTGTGATTCGCGATCGTGCCGAGAAAAACAGAGCGCTTTGATCAGGTGGCGCGTGCGTGTTCGAGTTTCTCCGCTTCCGCGACCTGCTGCTCGTAGCGCGCGCGGTTTGCTCGAAAGTCCATGAGAAATTCGACTTTCTCTGCGAGTTCCGGCTTGACAGCCTGCCGAAGTTGTTTTCGAGCCTGCGCGATGTTGGAACGGCGCGACAGGTGGATGAGGACCAACTTCTGGCACTGCAGGACCGGGAGCCACTCGATGATATGGCTCAGGTGAAGGTGTTTACCTATTCTCGCGCGATCGCCGTGATCCGGTTCCACAAACGTGCATTCGGCGATCACGATCTGCGACTTGCGCACATCTTCGCGCAGCATCGACGCGCCGGGTGCCGTGTCGCTCAGGTAGGAAACAAGGGGAACTTCGAGCGTCCGGGTGATCTGTTCGCCACGATCTTTGAGTTCGCGCAGCTTTTCCTGCGGCAGTCCGACGAGGTCTTCACGGAGCTTCGATCGCTTCTCCACGATGCAGTACCCGGAAGCGGGGGAGGTGTGTTCCAGATCGAAGATGCGCAGGTGGGTGTTGTTCTTGATCTCGATGGACTGCTCGGGATCGAGCGCGATGAGTTCGTAGGGCATCTTCTGGCCCTCGAGGTCGCGATAGCCCTTGAGCATGGTCTCGATGGCGGGCGCTATGGCGGTCGAGCAGACGATCGTGCCGGGACCCATGCCCTGGAAATTGCGCTGGCTGCACCAGTACGCGAGACCGCCGATGTGGTCCATATGCCCGTGTGAGATGGCGAGGAACTTCGACGCGAGCGACGCTCTGGGGCAGTTGCCCATGTCGAAGCAGATGTCGAGCTCGGGCACCATGACGCAGGTCTGTTCACCGGCGACGGAAGTGCCCTGGACGCGGAATGGCGGGATGAGAAGGAATCCGAGTCCGCTCTCGCGGGGCGGGGGCTTGGGAAGCATCGGGAAACTCCATACAACGGGCTTTCGCCCGGCGCGGGGGTCGGTTTCAGGCGGCGCCGTGTGCCGCGGCCGGTCATGCTAACGCGGATCGATTGAGGGAGCGCGATCCGTCGCGAAGTACGAGCGTCGCGGCTATTCTCGGTCTCGATGTCGAACGGGATTGAACCCTCATCTCTGGACGGATCGGCCATCAGCGCAGACGGAGTGCGCCGCGTGGCGCGTTTGGCGCGCCTTATGCCGACCGACGAGCAGGTCGAACGGTACCGGCGGGAACTCGGCGATGTGCTCGCCTGGGCCTCGGCTCTCAAGGAGGTGGACGCGGAGGGTTTGCGACCGATGGCGGCTCCCGCGGACGCGGAAAGTCACCCTCAAGTGCGGCTCGACCCGGACGTGCCCGGCGTCATGCTCGACCGTTCCGTGATCGATGAGATCGGGCCGATGGTCGACGACGGCTTCTTCGTCGTCCCGAAGGTGTTCGGCGACGGGGGAGCGTGACGGTGGTCGAGCGTCCGCTGTATCAGTGGTCGGCCTCGGAGATCGCGCGTGCGGTGTCTGCGGGCGAACGGCGCGCACACGATGTGGTCGAAGCGTTCCTCTTGCGCATCGACGACCAGAATCCACGGCTGAACGCGCTGCGGGCGGTGTACCACGAAACGGCTTGCGATCGAGCCAGAGCTCTCGACCAACGCCTCGCGTCGGGAGAATCGGTTGGTCGGCTCGCCGGTGTTCCGGTTGCGATCAAAGACAACCTGTGCCTGCGCTCGGATTATGGCAGCGGCGATGAATCGCCGACGACCGCCTGCGGCTCACGCATGCTGGCGGGGTATCGGTCGCCGTACACCGCGACGGCGGTGCAGCGACTGCTCGATGAGGACGCGATCGTTGTCGGTACGGCGAACATGGACGAGTTCGGCATGGGCTCCTCGGGCGAGCACTGCCACTTCGGTGTCACGCGGAACCCGCACGATGAGGAACGGGTGCCGGGTGGGAGCAGCAGCGGGTGCGCCGCGGCGCTCGCGTCGGGCATGGTGGCCCTCGCGCTCGGGAGCGATACGGGCGGGAGCGTTCGCCAGCCGGCTGCTCTGACCGGGACGGTCGGCTTCAAGCCGAGTTACGGCCGTGTGTCGCGCTGGGGGCTGGTGGCGTACGCGAGTTCGCTGGACTGCGTGGGGCCGATGGCTCGGAAGGTGGAGGACGCCGCGCTGGCGCTGGAGGTGATAAGCGGTGCGGATGCGCTGGACTCGACCTGCTCGACCCGGCGTGCCGGGTCGGTTCTCGATTCGATCGATCTGCCGCTGGATGGCCTGCGCATCGGCGTGCCGGTGCAGGCGCGTGATGAAGCGAACGATCCGTCGGTCAACGCGGCGCTGGATCGCGCGATCGAGTCATTCCGGTCGATCGGGGCGGAGGTCATCGACGTCGAGTTCAAGCATGTGCACCAGTCGGTGCCGGCCTACTACATCGTCGCCCCTGCGGAGGCGAGCTCGAACCTCGCTCGCTACGACGGCGTTCGATACGGGCACCGAGCCTCGATCGACCGGTCATCGAGCATCGAGGATCTCATGGCCCGGTCGCGCAGCGAGGGGTTTGGCGCGGAGGTGCAGCGCCGGATCATGCTCGGCACGCACACGCTTTCGTCGGGTTACTACGACGCGTACTACAGCCGCGCGATGAAGATGCGTCGGCTCGTACAGCAGGAGTTCGCCACGCTGTTCGCGACCGATCCCGGGCCGGGTTGTCACGCGGTGCTGATGCCGACGACGACGGGTCCGGCGTTCCGGATCGGTGAAAAGATGGACGACCCGGCGCTGATGTATCGCGAGGACCTCTACACCGTCGCGGCGAACCTCGCGGGGCTCCCGGCGATCAGTGTGCCCGCCGGACACGCTGAGGTCGAAGGCAAGCGATTGCCGATCGGTGTGCAGTTGATCGGTCCGGCGTTCGAGGATGCCCGCCTGCTTCGGATCGCGCGTCGGCTTGAGGTCCAGCTGGCCGGCTAACCGATCAGTCTTCGTCGGTGTTGAGTTTGATGAATTGCGCGTAGAGGTCCTTGTAGGGTCCTGCGCGTTCGATGAGTTCGTCGTGGTTGCCCTGTTCAACGATCTCGCCGTGGTCGAGTACGACGATCCGGTCCGCGTTCTTCACCGTGCTCAGACGGTGCGCGACGACGATGGAAGTGCGTTCGGCCATCAGGCGCTCGAGCGCCTTCTGGATGCGGTACTCGGTGAAGGTGTCCACCGCCGAGGTGGCCTCGTCGAGGATGAGGATGCGCGGGCGGGCGATCATGGCGCGGGCGAAGCACACGAGCTGGCGCTGGCCGAGGCTGAGGTTCGTGCCCCGCTCGCCGACTTCGGTGTCGAGGCCATTCGGCAGCGACTCCAGGATGTCGAGGCAGTCGAGGTCGGCGCAGGCGCCTCGGACTTCGTCGTCGGTCGCATCGGGACGCCCGAAGCGGACGTTGTCGGCGACGGTGCCGGCGAACAGGAAGTTGTCCTGCGGGACCAGCCCGAGGATGGACCGCAGCGATTCGAGCGTGATCTTCTCGATGGGGGTGTCGTCGATGCGGACGTTGCCGCCGGTTCGGTCGTAGAAGCGAGAAATAAGGTTCACGACGGTGGTCTTGCCCGCGCCGGTGTGTCCGACGAGCGCGACGGTCTCGCCCGGCTTGGCCTCAAAGGAGATGCCTCGGAGTACCTGGCTGTCGGCGTTGTAGGCGAAGCGGGTGTTCTCGAACTCGATGCGGGCGCCGCGATCTGACTTCGGGAGCGGCTGGGCGTCCGGCCCATCAACGACATTCGGCTGGTTATCGAGCAGGCGGAAGATCCGCTCGCCGCCGGCCATTGCCTGGAGGGTTGTGTTGTAGAGCTCGGCGAGGATCACGACGGAGATGAAGAACACGCCGCTGAAGAAGAGGAACCCGAGCATGTCGGAGATGGTCATCGCGCCCGATTCGATGCGGTACGCGCCGACGACGAGCACGATGACCGCGGTGATCTGGGCGGCGAGGTCGAACAGTGGGATGTACAGCCCGTGCTCCCGAGCGGCGAACATGTTGACGCGCCGGTGCTTGTCGAGCAGCGACACGAACATGCGTTCGTTCTCGGGTTCGCGTGCGAACGCCTGTGTGACGCGGATGCCGCTGACGGTCTCGGCGAGGTTCGAGGTGATGCGGCTGAACGACTCCTGCACGCGCCGGTAGGCCTCGCCCATGCGACGGCGGAAGTGGTTGTTGATGAAGTAGAGCATCGGCGCGAGGATCGAGATGACCAGCGCCAGCACCCAGTCGTACCAGATCATCGCGGCGAAGCAGCCGACGATTTCCAGCCCGTGGATGAGCACACGCGGGATGATCTGCGCGACGGCGTTGCGGACCGCGTTCACATCGCTCGTGCCGCGCGACAGGATTCGACCGAGCTTGGTGCGGTCGAAGTAGCTGATGTCAATTCGGTGCAGGTGGGCGAAGATGTCGTGTCGCAGGTCGAAGATGACGCGCTCGGCAAGCTTGTTCACCGCGATGATGCGGATGGCCATGACGATGTAGTACGCCACCGCGAGGCCGGCGATGATGCTCGCGCCGAGCACGATGCCGTCGACCGGTTCGCGACCGGTGAGGTCGCGCCAGAGCTGGGGCTGATCGATGGTGTAGCGGATGGTCTCCGTGAGCACATACGGCACCCCGAGCGTGATAAAGGCGAGCATCACCGCGTAGATGGCGATGGCGGTCTGCAAGCCGGGGTAGCGCAGCATGTACTTGAGCAGACGGCGCGTGATCGCCCAATCGATGGGCCGGTACTTCTCACCCTGCTGCTCGGCGACGGTCGGTGCGGCCACGAGACTCTTCGCGGCTTCCCGGCTGTCGAGACGGTGCTCGTTCGAGTCCTTGGGCTCGGGGATCGGGTCGGCGCGGTCCTTCATGAGCCACCCCCTTGCGCGGTTTCGGCGTCGGGGTGCTCGTCCATGGCGAGCTGGATGAGCGCGGCCTCGCGGTAGTGGCCCTTCTCAGACATCAATTCGCGGTGCGTGCCGATACCCACGACGCGCCCCGAGTCGAGCACGACGATGCGATCGGCGCGGCGCAGCGTCGAGAGGCGGTGGGCCACGATGATGGTCGTGCGATCGCGGCGCAGCGGGTCGAGGGCTTCCTGGATGCGGGTCTCGGTGATCGGGTCCACGGCGGTGAGTGCGTCGTCGAGGATGAGGATCTTCGGGTCGTTGGCGAGTGCTCTGGCGATGGTGAGCCGCTGGCGCTGGCCGCCGGAGAGGTCCATGCCGCGTTCGCCGATGATCGTGTCGAAGCCGCCGTCGAGTTCGTTGATGAAGTCTGTGGCCTGGGCGGCGTCGGTTGCTGCGCGGACCGCGTCGCGCTCGAGCTGGACCGGGCCAAAGGCTACGTTGTTGTGAACCGTGTTGGAGAACAGGAACGTCTCCTGGAAGACATAGCCGAGATGGCCGCGGAGCGCGTCGAGCGACCACTCGCGGACATCGACGCCGTCCAGAAGCACGCGTCCCTCGGTCGGGTCGTGAAAGCGTGCGATAAGCGAGAGCAGCGTCGACTTACCCGAGCCGGTGCGCCCGACGATCGCCACGGTTTCGCCCGGGTGGATGGTGAAACTGACGTTCTCCAGCACCGGTGGCCCGTCGGGGTACGCGAAACCGACGTTCTCGAATGTGATCTCGCCCTTCGGTCGCGCCGCGTCGACCGGGCGCGAAGGCTGATCGATGCGGACCTTCTCGTCGAGGAAGCCGAAGATCCGGTCAGCGCCGGCGAAGGCCTCGGGGGCCTGAGCGAAGACAAAGATAATGGTCTCGACTTGGCCCGAGAGCTGGAGCAGCAGGCTTCGGAAGACCCAGAGCGCGCCGAGCGTGATGCCGACATCGCTGGCGCGCACGCCCCCCGAAGCGGCCGCGGCCTCGGCGGCCTGCTGGTTCTGGAGTACGAGCCAACCGCCGACGCCGAGGAGCACGGCGGCGGTGAGCATGCCCCCGGCCTGGATCATCGGGATGTGCGTGCCGACGGATTTGGAGAGGCGGATCCGCTGGTCGCGGGCTTCGGCGGCGGCCTCATCGAAACCGGCGGTCTGCTCCCGGGCCCTGCCGAAGGCCCGGATCACGCGGATGCCGGCGATCGCTTCCTGCAGCTTGTGGATCAGCCCGTCCACGAGTTCGGCCTGGACCTTGAACTTGGGCTTGGTGGATCGTCCGTAGTGCCAGATCACGATGAACTGGATCGGCAGTGCCACCATGCACACGACGGTGAGCAGCACGCTCTCGCGGAGCATGAAGACGAGGAACACACCGAGGGTGACAAGGGCGATGACCAGCCGGATCATCACACCCTGCATGAACGCGCGGACCGCCTGTACGTCGGATGTGAACCGGTTGATGACCTGCCCGGTGTCGTGGTCGTCGAAGAATGTGAAGTCGAGGCGCTGGAGCTTTCGGTAGAGACGGGTCCGCAGGTCGATAACGCATCGCTGGCTGAACCACTCGTCGGTGTAGCGTTGTGCAAAGCGTCCGGCACCGGAGACGATCGAGAGCAGAAGGACGACCGCACCGATCGACGCGATCGTCGCCGTAAAACTCCACGACGTCGGGGCCTGCAGGCCCAGGGGCCAGTTCGGCTCCGGGGCGCTCTCATCGGCGGTCGCCCGGATCACGTCGATAGCGAGGCCCTGACCGATGGCGCTCGCGAGCATGAGCAACTGCGTTGCCACCGTGACGATCAGGACGGGGATCGCGCTGTACTTGTGGTCCCAGGCGAGCGCCATGATCCGGCGCAGCAGCACGAGCACACCGAGGGAGGGTTCCTCCGGCGCGTCGTCAGTCTGGGGTGTTGCTGGCTTGGTCGTTGGGCGGGGCAAGGAGGGGATGGTACGCTGAGGGTCCGGCGATCAACGCCGATTTCGAAGAACTCCGGAGTGTACCCATGCCAGAGCGGGCCAGCGTCACAGCAGCGATCACAGGTGCGGTTCTCGCGAGTTCAGCGATCACGATCGGTGGGTGCACGTCGACCACGCCACCCCGGCTGTCGGTCTCCGATGTGTCGATCCAGGCGGAAACGAGCGACGCGATGGTCCTCAGTTTCGCGGTCGAAGGGGCGAACCCCAACACGTTCCCGCTTCCGCTCGAGGAGGTTCGTTATCGGCTGCAGCTCGACGGCGATCGGGTGTTCTCCGGCGTCCGTTCATCGCAGATCACGATCCCGAGAAGCTCAACGGGGGCGGTTCGGCTGCCGGTGGCGTTCGAACTGGCGGACCTCGGAGGCGCGCTCAACGGCCCGGCTCCGTATCGCCTGAGCGGCAGCGTGCGATACAGGCCGGCCGGGACCTTGCCGGGCGTGCTCTTCGACTCCGGCGTGTACCGTCCCAGCGCATCGTTTTCGGTCAGCGGGGTGCTGGACTTCACACCGACCAACCGTACCGGTCCCTCCCCGGAGGGCGAGACCGGCGGAGCGGTGCGGATCGACGAGGCCGGGAGCGAAGGCTAGCGCACCGATTCGGTCCTCACGGTCCCGTCCCGCTCGATGACGACCGAGATCGCGCCGTCGGTTGCGGTGGTCCACCATTCCCGACCGGCTCGGATATCGTCCCAGCGGTCGTCGAGCACGCGGCTCGGCCCGGTCGATTGCAGCAGGATCTTCGGGTTGAGCCATTCGACAAACGGGTAGGCGAACGAGCGAGCGCTACCGTGGTGGGGAACCTCGATGATGTCCGCTCGTAAACTCGGCTCACGCTGCTCGAGCAGTTGCATGGCATCGCGTTCGATGTCGCCGAGAAACAGCACAACCGGCGAAGTCGGTTCGGTCCCGGCGCGCAGGCGCAGAACGATCGAAGCGTCGTTATCGCCTTCGAACGCATCCTCCGGCGCGGGGTGGAGCACCTCCAGGTCGAGCGAAGCGAGCGCCAGAGTGTCGCCGCGCTTCACGGTTTCCACGCGGATGCGAAGTTCGCGCAGCCGGTCGATGAGCAATCGCGCCGCGCCGTCCGGCTGTGCGTTGGCCTGCTTGACCAGATGACCTGTCACGATCACGCGGCGCACGCCCAGAGGCCTCGCGGCGTCGACCAGCCCGGAGAAGTGGTCGATGTCAGCATGAGACACGATGACCGTCTCTACCCGACCCGACCCGAGAGCGCGGATCGCCCGTGGCAGTTCCCGCTCGCCGACGCCAAGCCAGCGCGAGCCGCAGTCGTACAGGATCGACTCACGACCGGATCGGAGCAGGATCGAGGTGCCGTCGCCGACATCGAGCATGTCGATGCGCACCATCTGGTCGCGCGGAAGCGATGGGCCGATCACAGCGCCGTAGAGCAGCGGAACGCAGATCAGGACGCTCGCGATCCAGCGTCGGCGCTCGGTGGCGTACGACGGGAACAGCCACCAGACGGTCACCGCGAGCCAAGCCGCCGTGAATCCCCAACCGATCGAGGGCAGGTACCAGGCAACGCCCGGAAGCCGATCGATCCAGCGGACCGTTTCCGCAAGCCAGAACGCCGGCAACAGGCTGAGACTGATGGCAAGGTCGGAGATCGCGGGAATCAGTGTGCCGAGCGCGATCGCGGCGTAGCCGATGCCCAGCACGAGCGCGACCAGTGGCATCAGGAGCACCGAGAGCGGAGCGGCCAGCGGCGAGAACACGCCGAAGTGCATCGCGATCAGCGGCGTCGAAACCGCCGACGCGCAGATCGACACCGCCGCGGCGTCCTTCAGCCGGTGCGCGGCGACCGACCATCCGTGCAGTTCGTCCGTCGCCGGCGCTTCTCCGAACATCCAGACGCGCAGCGGCTGGGCGCACACGATCAGCGACGCGACGACGAGGAAGGTGAGTTGGAAGCCGGGGTTGAACAGGTCGATCGGACGAGCGATCAGCAAGCCGCTGGCGACAAGAGCCAGCACGCTCAGCCGGTCGTATGACCTTCCGGTGGATTGCGCGAGAACGAACGCCAGGGCGATCAGCACCGCGCGCAGCACCGGCGGGCGAGCCGGGATGAGGATCAACAGGAGCACGCACGCACCGAGGACAACCGCGAGTTCCAGACGAGGCCGATCCCCCGTCAGTCGGACGAGCATCGCGAGGCCAACGAGCACCATCCCGACGTGCAGTCCGCTGATCGCGAGAAAGTGCCCGACCCCGGCGCGGGCGAACGCGTCCTCGAGCGGTCCGAGCGCATCGCCCTCTCGGTCGCCGAGCAGGAGGGCGTTGAGCAGAGCGGCGCTCGACGAGCGATCCGATCGCTCTCCGGCCATCTCAATCTGCCGAATCGTCGAACTGCGCAAGGCGGACGCCGACGCTCTCATGCCTCCCGCGGAGCCGACCGTCTCGATCAGTTCCGCGCCGTCGACGCGAATCCGTCCGACGATCCCCCTCTGCATCGCGCTCGGTCCCGGTTCGTGCGCGCCGGGGTTCCCCGGTCGAGGCAGTCGTGATGCTAAACCGGTGAGGCGTACCCGGTCGCCGGCCGTCGCACCGATCCGGTCCGTCGCCGACACCGAGACGTAGAGGGTGCCCGAGGCCGTTGCCCAATCCCCGTCAGTGGTCCTGACGGCGCGGGTGTCCAACCGAAACCGGACCGACGGCGGGGCGTAGCGAGCGGCAGGGGCGAGCGCACCGGATGCACCGGCCGAACGCGGCGCATCGAGCAGGACGCCCTCGACGCTCGCCACCCTCGGCTCATCTCCCAACCCCCGGACCAGCGAGTCGCTCGGCGCGTGGCCCACGCGAGCGACGGTCCAGGCGCCGCTGATCAGCACCAGCGCTATCAGGGGGGCGGGCAGCCACAGAAGACGATTCCTGGAGCGAGTACCGGCGATGAGCCCGAACAGCGCAAACGCCGCCCCGGACGCCGCGAGCGCGAATCCGAAGCGGTAGTCCAAGCTGGATGCCAAAACGATTCCGAGCGCCAACGCGATGAAGACCTGTACGGCCCGCCCGCCGAACGCCGCCTTGGCCGGGAACGAGTCGGGGATGTCCGGAGCGAGCGGATGCATGCGTTGGTTCCGCTCCGATCGGTCAGTTGCTGATCGCGTCGAACCAATCGGTTGTGAGTTCGTCGATGAGCGGGCGTCCCTCGGCGAACCGTCGGATGTTGCGACAGATGACCTCGGTCGCGTGCTCCCAGTAGTGTGCGCTCGCCGCGGCGACGCTCGGTGTGATGATCACGTTCGGCATCGTCCACAGCGGGCTGGCCGAGGGTAGTGGTTGGGTTTCGAACGCGTCGATGCCCGCGCCCGCGATCCGCTGGCGTCGGAGCGCGTCGAGCAGGGCGATCTGGTCGACCACGCCGCCGCGACTGACATCGATCAGCACCGTTTGGCCGCCCATTTTGCTCAGTTCGCGGCGCCCGATCAGCGGTTTGGAACCGGGGTGTCGCGGCGACGCGACGATCACAACATCGGACCGCACGAGCAGGTCCTCGAGACGCGACAACTCAAGCATCTCGTCGATGTGGATATGGTCGTCATCGGGTCGCGCCGATGTGGCGAGGACCTGCACCCCGAGCGCCTTCACCCGTTGGGCGATCTCGTCGCGCATCGTTCCGAACGCGACGATCCCGACCGTGCTCCCGTGCAGCGAACGCATCGCCGGGGCGATCTCGGTCGCGGCCCACCGGTGTTCGGTCTGCGCGAGCACGGCGTCGTCGATCCGGCGCAGCAGCGCGAGTGTCAGCGCGAGAGCGTGTTCGGCGATCTGCGGGCCGCGGATCGAGGCGGCCGTCGCCACACGCACGCCCCTCCGCACCGCCGGCAGCAGCGAACTGATCGCGTCGCCGAGCGGGCCGGTCATCTGCACCCACTCGACGGATGCGCCCATTTGCTCGAACTGGTCATAGGTCAAGGGGAACCCGACGAGCTGCGTGGTCTTCGGGAGCACGCCGAGCAGTTCCGCACGGCTGGCGACGGTGCGCACGACGGTTCCCTTCGCCGCGGCACGGATCGCCTCGACGTGCGCGTCGGGAAGGCGCCAGCCCTCGGCTTCCTGAAAGATTGCGAGCGTCAGCGTGCCTTCGGCCATGCGCGCCAGTCTACACCGTGCCCATGCAGCAGGCCCGCGCGAGGTTCTCAGTTCAGCGGAACAGGGCGAGTGCCACCATCACCGCCAGCGCGAGGAACATGGTGACCAGACTCAGCCAGCCGATATCGTCACGGACCCGGGGCGGGACGACTTCCAAGGGCTTCGAGAGCACCCGGGCGATACGCACCGCCAGCGGCTTGAAGAACTCGACGGCGCGCAGTGCCGGTGCGAAGCGGGACGGTTCGCATTGCGCCGATGAGGCCGCGCGATCATCGGTTGTCCGGGTCGTGGTCTCGGGCTTGAGAGCCGGGGCTTTGCTGCTCGCGTCGGCCTTCGGGACCTTCTGCTCGGCGGAGTCGCCCGACTTCGACTTCGGATTCACCTCGCTGGGGGCCACGCCCATCTCCGAGCTCGCCGGCGACTCGGCCATCAGTTGGGCCAGAGCATCGGCGTCCTCGACCGATTCTTCAGCCGCGTCCTCCGTGATACTCGCGTGCTTCTCGATGACCTTCTCGACGACATCGTCGCTCGAGCGGAACGCGTCATCGTCGGTCTCGGCCGCCGAAGAGTCGTTCGCATCGTCCGTGGCCGGCTCCGGGTCGGCTTCCGCGGTGTCCTCGGTCGCTGTTTCAGCCTGTGCTGCCAGATCGGCATCGAGGTCTTCGATCGAACGATTCGCGCCGGGGCTCGAACTCCCGGGATCGGCCAGCGCGGCTTCTGGTTCCGTTACCGGTTGCGCCGCAACTTCGACCGGCTTTTCCGCATCGTCGACCACGGTGTCGCTGGCGCCGGGGCCGGTTTCGTCGCTGCCCGGCGATGCTGCCGCGGGTTCAGACGCCCCGTCCGCCTGTTCCGGTTCGGCTCCCGCGGGGTCAGCGACGGTTTCGTCGATCGCATCAACTGCACTGGCTCCGGCCTCCGCATCGGCGTCCGGCGCGTCGTCATCGTCGATCAGCGCCTCGGCCTCCGCGAGCAGAGCGTCGAGTTCATCGTCGATCTGCGACCGCTCTTCGCTGGTCGGTTTCTCGGCATCCGGCCTGATCGTGCTGCGGCCGTCGACCGCGTGCTCCGGGGCGTTCGGCGGGGCGGCTGTGTCCCCCGACGCGACCGCCTCGGCCACTTCCGGCGGGATCGACTCGATGAGGCTATCGAGTTCGGCATCGAGCGTGTCTTCGACACCTGTTGCCGCTGGCGCCGCGGACGTCGCACTCGACTCGGCCGGAGGCGCAGCCTCGTCTGCCGGAACTCTCTCGGACGCTCCGTCGGCAGCCGCCGGTTCATCGGCCTCGTCCTTGCCTTCGACCTCATCGTTCACGCGGTCGCCGGCGTCGGCCAGATCTTTCGCCGCCGCGGCCTGCTCCTCGAGATCACCCGTCGGGTCGAGTTCGTCGACCGCGATCTCGATGTCAGCAAGCAGCCGGTCGAGTTCCTCATCCAGATTCTCTGGCGCACCTTGAGCCCCGGCGTTCGAGCCACCGCTTCCATCGCCCGAGGGCTTGGGGTTTTTCCCCGGCTTGTCGAAATCCGTGTCAGGCATTTGCGTCGAGATACCTCATCGGCCATGATCGACCCTCGGGCCGATCGACTCAAGACGCAACGACGGATTTCGCCCTTTAGACGCTCTTTTATCGGGATCAGCATCAGCCGCCCGCCCGAGACTCCCCTGAACGCAATGGTTCTCGGACCCTTGCCGAATCCGGCTCACCATGGCTCGCCACACCCTCGTCATCGATGACCGCTCCCTCCCCGATCAGCCGGGTTCTCCCATCGCGATCGAGGGCGATGAAGCCAAGCACGCGATCCGCGTGAAGCGAGTTGCCGAGGGCGACATCGTCCGACTACTCAACGGCAAAGGGCTCGTCCTGACCACCCGCGTCACCGAGGCCCGGCGCACGCTCCACCTGGCCGTCGAATCCGTCGAGGAAGAGCCCCGGCCGTCCGTCACCCTTCAGGTGGCCACCGCCACCCCGAAGGGTCCGCGCCTCGACAAGATGATCGACATGCTCAGTCAGGTCGGCGCCAGCGCCTGGCACCCGCTCTCCACCAAGTACGGCGTGGTCGAGCCGGGAGCCAACAAAATCGACCGGATGGAGCGCATCTGCCGCGAGTCCGCAAAGCAGGCCCTGCGCGCGTGGCCCATGCAGATCGGCGCTCCGCTTGCGCTTAGTGATGCCCTCGAGACCGAAGCAGGTGAACGACTGGTCATCGCCGATGCTTCGGGTGGGGAATACCAACCCGGCGGACCCGGGACCGTCCGGGCGCTGGTGGGCCCGGAAGGCGGCTGGACGAGCGAGGAACTCGATGCCGCGCAACGTGCCGGGGCTCAGGTGATCGGGCTCGGCCCGCACGTGCTGCGCATCGAAACCGCCGCGGTGGTGCTGGCCTCGACCGTCGTGCGCAGCGAAGCCGCGACCTAGCATCGCGGTAGACTCAGACACGGACGACCCCCGATCACCTCGTCTCCGAGAGGAACGACCATGCGCCTGACCCTTCGCCCGCTCTCGATGATCGCCGCCGCGACCGGCTTCGCGCTGCTCGGTGCCGCCCCGACCGCTCAGGCGATCGATGAGGAGCACTATCGCAAGGCCCGCCAGATGATCGAGAAATCGATCGACTACCTGCGCACCCAGCAGGACGCCGAGACCGGCGGCTGGTCCGTCCCGGAGCAAGGCCCGAACATCCCCGCGATCTCCGCGCTGGTCCTCAACGGCATGCTCATGGAGCCCGGCATCGACCACACCGACCCGACCGTCGCGTCCGGGCTCGAATACCTCTACAGCTTCCAGCAGGACGACGGCGGCATCTACGACGTCATCCTCGCCAACTACAACACCGCGATCACCGTCTCGGCGCTTTCCCATGTGAACACCGCCGAGGCCGGCGAGGCCATCGAGCGGGCCATCCCGTTCCTCAAGCGCCTGCAGTGGTCCGAGGACGCCATCCCCGGTCGCGAAGACACCGCGATCGTCGATCGCTCGCACCCGTTCTACGGCGGCGTCGGCTACGGCGGGTCCGGGCGACCGGACAACTCCAACCTCAACCTCATGCTCCAGGCCCTGCACGACGCCGGCGTCGACTGCGAGGATCCCGCGTTCCAGCGCGCCCTCGTCTTCCTGCAGCGCACGCAGATGCTCCATAAGGACAAGGACGGCAACGTCATCAACGACATGCCCTACGCGGAGGGCTCGCAGCAGGGCGGCTTCATCTACGCGACCTCGCCGGATCAGGACAACGTCGGAGCCGGTGAAAGCAAGGCCGGCATGATCGAGGAGACGCTGAGCGACGGCACGGTCGAATCGCGCTTCCGCGCGTACGGATCCGTGACTTACGCCGGCTTCAAGAGCTACATCTACGCCGATCTCGATCGGGACGACCCGCGCGTGCAGGCCGCCTATGACTGGATCCGCGAGAACTACACCCTCGAGGAGAACCCGGGCATCGGCTCCGACGGCTACTACTACTTCCTGATCATGATGAGCCGTGCGCTGGATGCTTGGGGGCTGGACCAGATCGGCGCGCTCGGCATCCCGGTAGAACTGACCTTTTCAACGGGAGAGTACACCGTGCGTGAGGGCGAGCAGATCGAGGTCGCGCTCGACACAGGTGTCGATGCGAACGGTGTCGAGTACACGTTCGACCGCCCGATTGTGTTCGGTACGCTTGGTCGCGTGGAGTCGAATTTGACGTTCCAGAACGCGAAGCTCGCGGACGGTCGCTTGTACGAGATCGTCGAGATCCCGGGCCACACGAGCCAATCCGAGGGGGATGAAACCGCCAAGTCCGGTTCGGAGACCTTCAAGATGGTTATCCGGCTTGAGGATCGTCGCGACTGGGCCAACGACCTCATCGACAAGCTCGCCGAACTCCAGAACGAAGACGGCTCGTTCCGTTCGATCGATGACCGCTGGATGGAGGACAACCCGGTCCTCATCACCGCCTATTCCCTGATCGCGCTGCAGCACGCGATCAACTGACCGTCACTCGGGCGAACCTGATTCTTCTTCCGACGCGCCCGACTCTTCGGGCGTGTTCTCGTTTTGCCCGGTCGCGTCCTGAGGTTCGGGCGCGTCGAGCATCACACGCGGTCGCACCAACAGCAGCAGCGGACGCTCGGTGAAGTCGCTGTGCACCACCGGGATCAGCACCGTCTCGTCCCGCCCGACGATCACCGAAGCCCGCTGCGTCACCGTCCGCATCACCGGCTTGCCGACGTGCTTCATGTTCAGGCCATCTACCCGCTCACGCTCGGCGATCTCCCTGAACTCGAACTCGATCGGATCCATCAGCACCGAGTAGTCCGCGCGGAGCTTCGGCGTCACCGTGAACGACACTCCTTCGTTGGCCTCTTCGCTTGTCACGACGCGGAACAGACCCTCTTCGCCAGCCGGCTCGAGATACTCCACGGCCTTGCCGATGCTCACCGAGGCCGCCTGCCCGTCGAGCACGAGCACCTTGGGTGCGCTCAAGACTGTGAACGGCGAGTCCTCAATGCCATCGTTCGGCCCACCTACGGTGTACCGCCACCCAGCGACTTCGATCGTCCCGCCGTCGGTAAGTGTGACGTGCAAGTTGCCCGACTTCAGGGAAGTGGATCGCAGGCCTCCCCCGCCAAGCTCCATCCTCCCGTCGTTCGAGAACAGGATACTGGGCCCGGATTGCTGTTCGGCGGGTCCCGCAACCCAAGTACGACCTGTCGTCATATCCGCTTCGAGCAGCCGGAACTCCACCATGATCTGTGCCGGTTCATCCAGCGTCGGCTGAGCCGTCATCGCCGCGGCCGCCAGGCACGCGCTCGTCATCATCGCAAGCATCATCAACTCCTTCGTTAGTGACCCATCGTCCAGCGCGACGGATCGATCCCCGTCCGCCCCGGCCTCTCGAACAACGACCGATCCAGGCGCACCACCTCCACGACCGGCTCCGATCGCGTTGTCTCTTCTTCCGCCGGTTGCGCGGGCTCGGTCACCACACGGATGCGCTCCACCGTCTCGACCGGCTTGATCCACCACCCCAACACGCCCGCGCCGCAGGCGAGCAGCAGGCTCGCCGCGAGCATGCCCCACACGGGCACGCGTCGCTTGAGCAGGCCCGGCTTCGGCTCCATGACCGCTGGTCCGAGCACCGCCTCCGCGGCGAGCGCATCCTCGATGCGCTCGATCGCGCCGAGTTCCATCGCCCGCCCCGGCAGGTCCATCAGCTCCCGCTCGATCGGTTCGTTTGTCTCGTGTTCAGCCACGACTCGTCCCTTCCAAAATCATCTCCCTGAGCGCCGCGATCGCGCGGCTGTACCGGCTCGACACCGTCCCGACCGGCTCGTCGAGCACCAGCGCGATCTGCGGAAAACTGAGCCCGCAACGCGTGCGCAGGGTCAGAACCTCCTGCTGGTCCGCGGGCAGCTGCTCAACCGAAGCAAGCAGTTCGCTCGCCCGATGCGACCCCGCCCCGCGATCCGCGACCGTCGCTCGTATCGAGGCGATCGCGTTCCGGTGAACACCCGATCGCTTCAGGTCGCTGCGTCGTCGATTCAGCATCGTTCGCATCACATAGGCCACCGAATCGTCGATGTTCCGGGCCGAGCGAGCGAGCTGGATCAGGGTGTCCTGCATCAGGTCCTCCGCGTCCGCGGTTTGACCGCACCACGCCATCGCCGCACCGAACAGCGCGTGATGCTCCCGCCGAAGCACATCGCTCCAGAACCGCGCGCGACGGGATGGATCGGGGTCGTCAGGACGCATCGGCTACCAGTCTGACACCCGGAATCCGCTGATCGCTGCACGCGATCGGAAGATTCGAGAAAAAGTCAGCCCCCGTCGGGCGACGGCGGTCCGATTTCCGGCGGTCCACCGGGGATCGCTTGCAGCGAGTCTTCGAGGTCTTCCATCAGCATGATCCGTTTGTGGTCCACGACCGGTGAGGTCGGTATGAACTGCAGCGGGTTCAGTCCGGTCTCGCCGAGCCAGATCGCGAGTCCCTGCGTGCGCAGGCTCGCGCCGCGGACCGTGCCGGTGCTGAGCACCGCGAACAGGTCGCTCGTGAGCATGATCCGCGTCGACGGATGCCAGCCGACAAGATACGACTCGGTGTACGCCGAGCGTTCTCCGATGTCGTAAACCACCAGACGGTTCTCACCTTCGCCGAACGCCCTCTCGCCGTCGACGAGCACGATGTCGTCGTCACCCACCTCGACCGACGGGGCTTCTGGCACCAGGCGCGTCGGCGTTTCGAGCACCTTGCGGATATACAGTTCGTTCTGCGGCGTCGTGACGATCTTCGCGCCCGACGCAAGGTAGGTCCGGAGCCCTCCGGAAAACCGAGGGTGGAAGGTCGCGCACACCATTCGGAGTACCGGCTTTTCCGGCAGGTTCTTCTCGACGGATCGCAGCACCTGCGAAGCGAGTTCATCCGTCAGAGGGCTGTTGAACACCGTGCATCCGTCGGCATGCTCGATGACGACCACCTGCGTGTTCGCTTGTTCGCTGAGGTCTACCCAGTGCACGCCCGGCGCGACCGTGTTCCAGGCCGGCGCCGGAGCCGCCGCTCGGATCGGCGACTCCGTGACGCTCCATTCCGGGGCCGCGAAGCGGAACTGCACCGGGATGTTGAAGATGTTCGCCGGCAGGATCGTCTCGACGCGCAGGTCGCCGAAGCGCATCTCCGCCTCGCGGATGAACCGGCCCTCCACACTGCGCTCGCGCCGCACCATCGGCAGGCGGTGCCCGCCGATGTCCTCGTACTCGTCGAACTCGATCCAGCCCGTCGCATCACCCTGAACGAAGTGGGTCGTCAGGCGCTCCACTCGGCGCAGTTCTCCGGTCTCGGGGTCGAACAGCAGTGTGGCCCCGCCGTCGGCGTCGGCGAACGAAACGCCGGCCAGCGTCTCGCCGCCAAACTCGCCCTCGCCGAGCCATCGCAGGCTCTCCCGCGCCGCGTCCGCTCGCCCGAGCCAGTGGTAGGGCAGGAGCAACTCGACCATCGTCCGTTCGGTTTCGAGGTCGGGGTCCTCTTCGGGCACCTCGGTTCCCGGCGCGAAGCGGAACACCTGATCACGCGAGATGATCGTGTAGCCGCGGAACTGCTGATCGCCGACGCGGATCTCCTCGATGAACGAGAGCGCATCGAAGAGGCCGCTGAACCCGACCGCCCCGCGCACCTCGTAGTCCACCGTTTCGCCGACGAACCGCTGCGACGCCGTCCGAGTGCCCTCGCCGGCGAAACTCATCGCGATATCGGTATAGGCTTCGTCGATGCTCGATCCGCCGTGGACCTCGATCGCCCGAGCGACGGCATCCCAGGCCCTCGCAAACCGCTGGTAGGTGAACGAGTCCGGCTCGAGCGCCCGCTCGCGCTCCCAGCCGTCCAGCCGCTCCGCGTCGGACGCACCGTCCTGCGCCAGGGCCGGCGCTCCGAGCAGCAGACCCGCCGACAATCCCAAAACGCCGATCGAAAACGAACATCTGACCATCGGTGCGGCCCTCCTGTCGCCAAACCCTATCATGCACGCTCGCCCGCTTCCCCGGGACGCTTCACGCAGATTTCAGCCAGGAGTACCGATCGATGTCCAGCGCGACCTCCGCCCAAACCGCTTCCGCCCCTTCCGGCTCCAGCGCATACGACAAACTCACCGTCCTCCTGCGCGAGAACGAGATCCTCAAGAGCGTCGCGAACACGCTCTCATGGGACCAGGAGACCATGATGCCCGAGCAGGGCGCCGCCCTCCGCGCCGACCAGCTCACGCTGCTCAGCGGCATGAACCACGACCGAAACACCGACCCGCGCCTCGGCGATCTCCTCGGCGAGGCCGAGAATGACAGCGCGATCGCCGACGACCCCATCGCCCAGGCCAACCTCCGCGAGGTCCGCCGGGACTATGACCTCGCCACGAAACTGCCCAAGTCGCTTGTCGAGGAACTCACGCGATGCTCCTCGATGGGCATGAGGGCTTGGAAGGACGCCCGTGCGAAGAACGATTTCGCGAAGTTCCTCCCCTGGCTCGAGAAGACATTCGAACTCAACCGGCGCAAGGCCGAGTGCCTCGGCGTTCCCGAAGGCGGCGAGCTCTACGACGCGCTGATGGACACGTTCGAACCCGGCATGACCGCCAAGCGCACGGAGGAGATCTTCGGCCCGCTGCGCGAGTTCACCGTGCCGCTGGTTCAGAAGGTCATGGGCGCCAAAGCCGCGGGCAAGGCGCCCAGCGTGGACCCGGCGGTCCGCGAACTCCCGATCGACAAGCAGATCGAGTTCACGACCCGAATCACCGAGG
>Ga0070727_10001476_pt1 | contig 24782 bp, 15 predicted proteins | sample tdAd472_FD_66722 | JGI IMG/M metagenome (GOLD analysis project Ga0070727, IMG submission 66722) | Marine sediment microbial communities from the Atlantic coast under amendment with organic carbon and nitrate - tdAd47.2 | ecosystem: Environmental > Aquatic > Marine > Coastal > Sediment | place...
TTCGCGGGGTGATGAATATCATTGAATACCAGGGGGCGGAAGCCGTCACCACCGATGGCAGGCACTGGGACATCTATGTACGCGATACCGGCCTGGTTGAGGATATCGCCAACGGTCATAAAGTACAGACCAGTGACATACGCTACGGCAGCTGGTCGCTGAAGGACGGCCTGAAACGCGGCGCCATCTACCCCTGTGATGATTTCAGGGAGTTGGAACACCGCGGCGCACTCGTCTACGAGTATCTGCTGAAACACCACAACGATGTCCCCTTCCCGCTTAAAGACCGCATAGAACTCTGGCTGCTCGATGAACAACACCTGCCGCTGGGCCTGCTGGACTCCGCTCGGTACGCGCATTCCCCGCTGGTATTGCCCGGAAGGTCATCAGACCTTCAGTCTACTCGCCGATTGCTTTGCCGCGCGGCTCTCGGGCACGATGCACGAGGTCGAGGCGGTCGTCGATCAGGTAGAACAGGCCGGCACCGTGGAGCGTGCGGCCGATGCGCTGCGCCTGGATATCGAGCTGCCGGGGGCGTTGCGTTGGACGCGCCGTCGTGTCAAATCGATCCATGCCTCACTCACTACCCTGAAAGGGCTGGCGCCTGAGCCTTTTGGAGCCGCTGTTGTTAATGATTGCTGTAGTAGAACGGTTACGCGACTTTCCGTCGTGCAAACCCGATCAGTCCCAGGAGGCCGGAGCCGAAAAGCCAGACGGCAGCAGGGATGGGAATCGGCGCCACACTAGCTTCAACGACTAGGTCATTAAAGTCACGATCACCACCACCCGGCAAGTCTTCCCAGGCAAGGACATAATTTCCAACAACATTATTTGGTCTTTCTTCGTTGTCTGAAATCAACCAGGTCACCATGTGATCTAACAAATCGTCGTTTTGGTCTGGCAGCGATGTCCACAGTGGCGCTCCGCTTGGATTCAGCGCCCAAATGAAATTAACGGGTCCCCCGACCAAATTATCGGAAGGCCCGGACGAAAAAATCCCATTGGTGCCGCTTGGTACGCTGAAAAGAGGCATAAAAGATTCGTTAAAATTACCGTCACCGTTCAGATCTGGAATGTATCCAAAATCCTGGGCAAAGTTTGCAAACTTTGCCTGAGCCTGTGCGAATCCTGTGCCCGGATTAAACCAGATCTGGTCATTGGGCAAAACACCAGAATCATCGACTCGCTGAAGATTGCCTAGACCATAGATTTGATCCAGTATGCCGCCCGGTCCGACCAAAGGAGTTTCGGGTCCGGGCAATATCCCTGTCGTCGCTGCGGCTGCGGTCCCCCCGCCCAAGAAAATTCCAAAGGAGCTGAGCAATAGTCCAGTGGCAAATATTTTCATTTTTATGTTCTCCATCACAGTTAAAATATAGGGTGTTTGGGTATACTGGCTGGGTCGGACCCTGCCCCCTACACCTCCCTTCTTAAAAGACTACATGAAGAGCACTTACATATGATTTACACATCATATGGACGAATGGCGATTTTGGGTCCACCCTGTATTAATTTGCATCGTAAACTGGAGTGAACCTCTGGAACTGGACCGCGGGTTCACTCCAGATGGCTATCAGCTTTATTTGATATTAAGAGCCGAGCATGAAGAGTAATGATTTGAGAATAATCAGAGAGATAGAGTCACTGCCGGTATCGAATAACTGTCTCCGAAAATGGCATCGATCGAGCTATACAAGCCTATCGCTTATTGAGTAACGTGGAGGATTAGAATAGGGGAGCGGTCCTGGGCGAACCTTTTCCTTGGACGGTGAATCAAGGGGTTGCCCATGTCTTTATCTTTAATTTCAGTCAGTTATAAAATACCAAAGTGGATATGCTCACTGAGAGTATCGGTATAAGACGGATTAACACCCTTTCCCCTCGAAGACCACGATCATTGAGCAACCGCTCCTAACACTTTTCGCCATGGTGACCCCGAAATCTTGCCCATTTCTGGGGTCTTCGTTTGAAAATCTCTCTGTCTTTCAACCCGGCCACGACTAACCCCCTGACCAGGCCAACCAATACCCTACCGCTTCCGCGTGGGGTCGCAGCAACCTGAATTGAACAGCTGGATTCCTTCGGATCAGTCAAACAGACCCGCCCGCCTAAAGCGCCTGCTTTTGGTGAACACCCGATTGAGCCGTTGCGCCAGGCATTAGCCGGTCACACATGCCGCATTTTATAGCTAGACAGTCCTGCTTTTGGTTGTTCATTCCATCTACAATCATCAGCAGGAATCTGCACCCGCTGGGCGCTATCTGCGCGCTTGTCGCGACCAGCTGCAATACCTTTTCCTGCAGGTCTTGTGGACTCTTCATATTCCTTCCCGGCCAACATTGATTCTTATGTTTATCGTTTGTTGACGGCACTAACTTGAACCGCAGATTTCAAATAGTTAAGGATAGCCGTAATACTCTTATTCTTCATGGGCGGGAGATCATATCTGGCCTGAATAGTACTGCTCCAGTTTCATTTCAAAGGTTTCTGCATCCCAGTCCCGAACGATACGCCTCGGAATTTCATAAGCGCTAGTCAGTCTGGTGACATTGCTGCTGTACCCCGATACTGCGCTTTTGAATCCGGCATTTTTCACACATTTAATCGATTGGTCGGAATAGTTCCGTAATGCTCCGAATGGATATGAAAAACTTTCCACCTTGCTGCCTAACATGGTTTCCAAATCGGATTTGCTGCCTTCGATTTCCATTTTTTGCTCGATGACAGGCTGTGTGGCAAGACTGATATGACTCTGTGTATGTGCCCCAATTTCAATCAACCCGCCTTGATGCAACGAACGGACCTGTTCAGCATTCATAGGGATATATTTCTGCCGGGCGTTCCCGGAGTCTCCGGTTACTTTGCGTAACTGTACCAGGGTGCCATTGATCTGTTCAAATTCCATGGGTTGCAGTAACTGGCACAATTCCATATAGATTTCATGCCGCGCAAAACGATCGCGGCTTTCTGCGGTCGCTGTCTGTGTGGATTCAACATGCCATCCGGCAATGTGCTCCTCGTCAGAGACTGGCCAGCAGTGCTCTGTTCCGTTAACGCTTATATGTATCTCATCCGGAAGGGATTGATTCTGAAGTATCAGCCGGTCCAGTTCGTCCCACCAGAACTCACGGCGAGTTCCGGTAAAGCCGCTTGATACAAATATGGTTGCGGGGATGCCGAAATTTTCCAGCAAAGGCCTTGCGTTCAGATAATTGTCTTCGTACCCATCGTCGATGGTTATCACGCAGGTCCGGTCCCGGATTTTTCCACTTGCCAGATCGTTAACCAGCTCCTTGAGAGAGATGGGGTGGAAGTTCCTGGAGATGACATCCATTTGCATCTCGAAGTTATCCGGAGTGACGCTGAGCCTCTGCGGATCTGTATTCAGATCCACAACACGATGATACATCAGGACCATTGATCGTGGAAGAAATCTTGTGGCAAGCGAATTCAACTTCCATTTCGCTTTTCTGATTTTTTGCTTGAGCATATTTTTTGTTCCCGCAAACGCAGGTGACTTAAGCCAAGGCGCAGCCGTGATTTTGCCGGATTAGCTTTATACCAACATTCCAGCGCATGGGCAGTGCTCCCAGGGGTTTAATTTTTTAATTATATCTGAATCCGTGAGTCTTATCATGGACAAAACTTCATTCGGTTTTTGAAACCCATAATTATGAGGTCGATGCCCAATTTTTCAGGCAGCAATAAACCCTGTTGTCATAATCGTCAGCATAGTGCAGTCATGCGCCTCTATTCTGGCCGTGATTGCAAGATCGCCATAGCTGGACACAGACGAGGATTGGTTATTCCACTCCATTCTGCCCGAACCGGCTCAGACCTTACCTTTCTTAAATTCAGTTAGGCCAGTCAAACCAGGTTTGCGATTGCTTGAGCAGCTTTTATCAGTTTCATCGTGTTATCCCTTTCCAAAACGAATAAATAAGAAAGTTCATCTTTTGCAGACCCGGCGGGTATTGGGCTAACTCACCCGCCCTTGTGGAGCATGCCAGTGCTGCGGGTGGCGGCCTCTTTTCTGCTGGCCCTGCTCGCGTTTGGCGCATGCTGGTTCGGGCACTCAGTGCAGGGACAGACCCCGCAGCAGCTGACCCTCGAGACCAGCAAGGCAGAACTGCATCACATCATCCTTCATATCAGCAAATCGGATCAAGGCCACTTTACCGCCGTTCTGGATAAAGCCGAAGAGATTATGCAGCAATACCAGGATCCGGGCGTTCAGGTGGAAGTGGTTGTCAATGCCAGTTGTTCCAGCCTCTCCATACTGGAAACATTGTGGAGCACGATCTGGACATTCAGAAAGCAGAATTCTGCATACAGGCAGACGATTTTACGCTCCGCCTTGAGTGTGGTGTCCAGCTGCCGGCGGATAAAACGGTTGTCGCTGGTGTGCATAGCAAGTCCTTCGCTGCCGTGGTAGTTAATCCTTATGTCGGTCACCTTGACGATGATCTTTATCGTTGCGAACGGCAAGTCAGCATAACAACGCAACAGCGGCATGAATCTCGTAATACCCCTACCAAAATAAGCATGCATATAACTGTGGTATTTTCCAAAAATTGTAGTAATGTTAGGTACTAGCAATGCCAATAGGAGATTTATAATTTGAAGACACAACTGGTGAGTATTTTGTTTGCCAGATTAACCATCTTGTTACTTTACACCCCAGCAGGACTCCTCATCGCCTGGTCGGCAGAAGCAGTGCAAAAGGTTGAGGAACGCGCCGATCCCACCTTACCCGATATCGCCGCAGTGCATACGGAGCCCGGACAGGCACCGGTCATACTCTATAATCCTATCCTGTGTAAGCAGGCCGGCCGCGCCCTATGCGAGTTCTACCGCTACCACGAATACGGGCACCTGGCGTTGCTTCACCATAAACGCAACGATATTTCCATTCAGCAGAAGGAGCAGGAAGCGGATCGCTGGGCGGCAACACACGCCCCCTCGCGCGTTGTGCTGGCGGCCTACCGTTATTTTTCGAACGGTGGCGGGGGTTCTCCGTACCATGGAGAAAGCCGCAGTCGTGCGGCACGTCTATTGACGCGAACTGAAAACGTAGCCCTGTCGAACGGCTCCGCGGACAGCCGCCGGATCAGGGAACAGGTCGCGCGGGCATACTAGCAGTCATTTAATGAGATAAATTATGAATTTAACTAGCTTCTTAATAGGCAGGCGTAAGATTTTTAAATGCTTGAAAATGAATCGGTCTGTTGGATACAAGAAAGAAAATCGTGATTCCAGTATAGAATCACGAGATTTCGACAATGATCAGCTGGATGTCAGAGTGCTGCTTAAGTTCTAGAGGGTGTAGTTCCATATATCCTGTGTGAATGGCAAAGCGCCAATGCAAAACAGTAAAATTCCTGGTATGAAAATACTCTATTACTGTCCTGAGTATTACTGCAATTATGGAGCGCGAGCTCATGCGCGAGGGTTCTATAACGCGCTTCAGCTGTTGCCCAATGTAACGAAAACATATCTATATCCGGAAGACCAGCCTCAAGATTATTCACAAGGCGTTCAAAACAAGAAACGCAAGCGACGAAAACTCTGGTTTCTACCATTAGTTATAGAACGTACCATTCGCTACTTTTGGCCCAAGCGCGTTCTAACTCGAACTCTGATAAGCAGGATCAAGACTTGTGGCTGTGATGCTGTGGTGATCAGGACGGGATCTAATCAACCAAGCTTCAGGCAGATAAAAAAAGCGTGTCCAGATGCTACGATATGCCTGGAAATAAATGCTGCGGATTTTGATGAGGCTTTTCCGGGGTTACCTCTGAAGCCAATGTTCCAAAGATGGGAGGTCAGAAGGTATGATCAAGCAGATGCAATAAATGTAGTGTCTTCGTATTTAAAAAAATATCTTGAAAAGTACAGCGTCCGTTCCGGGAAAATTCTTGTTAACCAGAATGGAGTCAGTACGGAAACGGTAGACCTTGATGCACTGGGTAACGTTAGAGATACTTATAATATACCCGAAAGTGCTTTCGTGCTGGGATATGTAGGTGGAATGGAACCCTTTAGAAGGCTTCCGGAAGTGATCAGCTATATTGCCGAAATGAGGCGAGACGGCAATGAAGATGTTTATTTGTTAATAGTAGGAGATGGCGCAGATATGCGGTCTGCACAGGCGACTATTGAAGCCGAAGGCGATGTTCTTAAAGATTCGGTGAAACTGACAGGATGGCAGGATCATGCCGTTATACCGACATTCCTGAATACATTCGACCTGGCGATATTTCCGTTTACTAACGATTATTGCAGTCCTCTGAAGCTGTTCGAATATCTTGGTGCAGGACTGGCCGCAATCGGGCCAGATACATCAGCGGTCAGGGAGGTATTTGAGGACGGCGTGCATTTGAAACTTGTAAATCAGGATGGAAGTGATTTCATCTCAACTGTTCTCGAGCTTAAAAATAATTCTCGGATGAGATCAGAATTAGGCACGAAAGGGCGGAAACTGGTGTTGAGTGAGTATACGTGGAACAAGAATGCGGAAAGAGTAGTGCAGCATATTCAGGATATTAAAACACTGCTGTCCCGTTAACTCCCTCTCCCTCCGGGACGCTTACAGGGATGTAAGCGCTAGGGCAACGCATGGAGCAGTTGCCGAGAGGGTTGGGGAGAGGGAATCAAAGAGGATAACGGCTTGATTTTATATCCCCTCATCCTGGCCTTCTCCCGGAGGGAGAAGGAATTCTCTTTTATTCATAAAACCGAAACTTCATGTCAGCATGGCCCCAAACAATAACTCGATAAACGTAGCGATTGATGCCGGGGGGTAGCGCTCGGCATAAAAATGTTATCCAATGACACAGTTCGCGAAGGATACGGCCATATCCTCTTGCGTTTATAGCGGCCTGCAGAAATTTAGCTTTTCTTCTGAAGGCCGCCGTGTCAAGTTATTTTGGGTGATTTTTTAGATTTTTCTCCTCTTAAACTCTAAACTCTAGGTATTTTCGCTGATATTGAACACCGAAACTTGAGTTACAATACCAACCTGAGCCAAAAAAATGAAAATCAACTCTCAAAATAAAGTGCTTGAGCAGTTACAAGCATGGAACAAGACCACCATTGACTACCAGAACCATCAGGTCATCCACCAACTTTTTGAGGCCCAGGTTGAACGTACACCTGAGGCAACTGCGCTTATCTTTGCTGAAAAGCGACTGTCGTATCAAGTACTCAACCGACGGGCGAACCAACTGGCTCATTTTCTTCGTGAGGCGGGGTTAGCGCCAAAAGGTCTGGTCGGTCTCTATATGGACCGCTCTTTCGAGCTGGTTGTTAGCATTTTGGCAATCCTCAAAGCAGGCGGGGCGTATATACCGCTTGATCCAAATATACCGCGTCTACGACTTCAACAAATTTTGCAGGATACGAATCCTGCCTTTTTGCTGCTTGCGGAGAAGTCGGATGAGTTTCAAGCCTATGATGGGCATAAACTGCACCTTGATGCCTTGAAGAGTCGGCTTGAACAAGAATCGGCTGAAAATTTATCCTGTCTGACCACGCCCGTTGATTTAATCAACATTGTCTATACATCGGCCTCAACCGGAACCCCCAAAGGGGCGCGGATTCCTATCAGCGCGGTTCTCAATCGTTTATTCTGGATGTGGGAGGCTTATCCATTCCACACTAATGATGTGCTCCTTTTTCATAAATCCTGTGCCCTGGTGGCCGCCACCTGGGAGTGTTTCGGCGGGTTATTAAAAGGTATCCCTACCTTGATGGTCACTCGTCAAGATGTCCTTGACCCCGCCATTTTATGGCAAAAACTGGTCAACCATGACGTGTCTTATGTGTTAGCCACGCCAGCTTTGTGGCAAGAGGTCTTAGACCAGGCAGAGCAACACCCTGGTCAATGGACTAGCTTGCGCTTGGCTAGTACTAGCGCGGAACCACTATCCCCGCAGATGGCACAACGCTGGCTGCGCCAGTTTCCTGAAGTACCATTTCTTAATCTATACGGAGCTACCGAATGCTCGTCTAACGTTACCGTCTACGATGTCCGGCAACTGCCCTCAGATGCGGTTCGAGTGCCAATCGGCAAGCCGTTTGCTAACAATCAGATTTACATTCTGGATGAGGAGTTACTTCCTACGCCACTTGGCGAAGTCGGTGAAATGTGCATAGCCGGAGCCTGTTTAGCTCAGGGCTATCACAACCTGCCGGACTTGACCCAAGAACATTTTATTAAAAACCCATTTGCAGTCGCCGAGAATGCTGATGATATGCCATCTCGCCTTTACAAAACCGGTGACTTGGCCCGCTACCTGTCCGATGGCGCCATTGAGCTGGTCGGCAGAAAAGATCATCAGGTCAAAATTCGCGGCTTTCGAGTCGAGTTAGGTGATGTAGAGATAGCCTTGACCCAACATGAAGCGGTGCAAAAATGTGCGGTAATTTTGTCCGAGACGGAGAGGGATAAATATCTGATCAGTTATGTTTGCCTAAGCGAGGCTGTGACGGCCACGACGTTAAGGCGTTTTCTCCAGGCCCGGCTACCGGAGTATATGATTCCCGTTAAATATATCCGGCTGGATGTGATGCCCCTAACCGCTAACGGCAAAATAGACCGTCTCAATTTACCGAAACCTGACACTGCCTCTTTGCTTGAGGAACAAAGCTATGTTGCCCCGCAAAACGAACTGGAACAGATAATATCAAGCGTACTAGCTGAGGTCTTGTCTGTTCCTCAAGTTAGCACGGAGGCCTATTTTCTGGACTTAGGCTTGCACTCGCTGTTGATGGCACAGGCTCAAGTCAAGTTGAGCCAAGAATTTAATCGCAACATTCCCATAACGGCGCTGCTCCAACATTCATCGGTGCGGGCTTTGGCCACCTATCTTAGTAGTGACCCTGCCACCTCATCGTCCGCGCCAGCGACCGCGGCTAGAACGCGAGCTGAGAAACTACGGACGCATCGTCGGCAGCAGACGAGTGGTATCGCCATTATCGGCATGGCCTGTCGTTTCCCGGGCGCCAGAAATCTGGATGAGTTCTGGCAAAATTTGCAGCAGGGTATCGAGTCGCTCACCTTCTTTTCGGATGAAGAGTTGGCTGCCTCAGGGGTCGATCCGGCCATGGTAGATCATCCAGATTATGTCAAAGCTGGCGCGATATTGGCCGATGTGGACCAATTTGATACTGAGTTCTTTGGTCTTAATCCTACGGAAGCTGCGATATTGGACCCCCAGCAGCGGTTTATGTTGGAGTGTGCATGGGAGGCCTTGGAACATAGTGGTTACTCGCCTGACACCTTTGCGGGCTCAATTGGGGTTTATGCCGGGGCACGGATTAGCGAGTATCTACTTTTTAACCAGCCAGCCCCTGACTTAGCCGGGCTATCAGAGGGTTCACTGATAACAAACTTTCAGCGCTTAGTCGGCAACGACAAGGATTATCTTTCCACTCGTATCTCTTTTAAGCTCAATTTGACCGGGCCTAGTTTAACAGTACAAACCGCTTGTTCCTCTTCATTGGTGGCCGTCCATCTGGCCACCAAGAGTTTGCTTGCCGGTGAGTGTGATATGGCTTTAGCTGGTGGGGTATCCATTCGGGTACCGCAGAAAGCGGGCTATCTCTATAGCGAGGGCATGATTTTTTCCCCCGATGGGCATACCCGCGCCTTTGATGCTGAGGCGAATGGCACCCATTTTAGTAGCGGGGCCGGGCTGGTTGTCCTGAAACGGCTAGAGGATGCCCAAGCTGATGGTGATACGATTTACGCCGTCATTCGAGGTTCGGCCATCAACAATGATGGGGCAACGGGTAAAGCTGGCTACACTGCTCCCAGCCTCAATGGTCAGGTCGATGTGATCAGTCAGGCATTAGCAATGGCCGAGATGGACCCTGACAGCATCAGCTATATCGAAACACACGGCACCGGCACGGCCTTAGGAGATGTAATAGAGATTGGCGCGTTAAACGAGGTTTTTCCGGTTCAGAATGAAACTAAGCACCACTGTGCTCTGGGCGCAGTCAAGAACAATATTGGCCACACCGTTCAAGCCGCCGGTGTAGCGGGCCTGATCAAAACGGCCCTGATGATTAAGCATCAGAAGCTTGTCCCCACGCCAAACTTCGTGACCCCCAACCCCCAACTCCACTTGGCTGAGAGTCCTTTCTTTATCAACACTGAACTGACAGACTGGCTTTCTACCGGCCAGCCACGCCGGGCTGGCCTCAGCTCTTTTGGCGTAGGTGGAACCAACGCCCATGTTATCTTAGAAGAGCCCCCGCAGCCACCAAACGCACCGACATGTGCAACCGATCAAAAGCCGCGCCTTCTGGCCTTTTCCGCCCGGAGTGATGTGGCTCTGCGGGCCATCATCGAACGCTATGCCCAATATTTGAGCCCCGGCCCGAATCACTCTCTGGCCAACATCTGTTTTACCGTAAACACAGGCCGCACCCATTTTGACCAGAGGGTGGCGGTAATGGCTGAGTCGACAGCTGAGCTTGCTCGCAAATTAACGGCGTTCTTGGCCGGGGAGGACCAAGCGGGGGTGTGGAAGAGTGAAAGTTCGGTAGCCCGCCCGAAAATCGCATTTCTTTTTACGGGTCAAGGGGCCCAGTATGTTGAAATGGGGTATCAACTCTATCAGAGCCAACCGGTTTTTCAGGCGGCCATGGACCGCTGCGCAAAAATTCTGGACGCCTATATTCAATTCCCTTTGCTGGATATTCTATATCCACCCGAGGCCGCCACGAGCCAAGATCTGAAATCCAAGATCGACCAAACCGCTTTTACACAACCAGCCCTGTTCGCGATTGAATACGCTTTAGCCCAACTGTGGCTATCCTGGGGCGTTAAACCGGATTTCGTTTTGGGGCATAGCGTGGGTGAGTATACGGCTGCTTGCGTGGCTGGAGTATTCAGTTTAGAGGACGGACTGCGACTGATCGCGGAACGGGGACGACTGATGCAGGCTTTGCCAGCTGGTGGCGAAATGGCGGTTATTTTTGCCGGAGAGCATCAGGTTACTGCGGCCCTTACCTCCTACCCCGACCAAGTGTCTATCGCCGCCAGCAACGGGCCACAAAATACGGTTATTTCCGGGCGCGCGCCCGATGTTCAGAACATCGTGGGTTTATTTCAGGCCGAAGGGATTCGCACCCAATTTTTAACTGTGTCCCACGCCTTCCACTCGCCGCTGATGCGGCCGATGCTGGATGACTTCGCCCAAACAACGGCAGATATTGTCTATCAATCGCCTCAAATCAATCTGATATCAAACCTCACCGGGCAAAAGTTGGTGACCGCCCCGGACGCCGACTATTGGCAACAGCAGGTGTGCGAGCCAGTCAAATTTGCCGCAGCGATGGAGACACTGCAAACGATGGGCTGCGATGTTCTTCTTGAGCTTGGTCCCCAACCGACCTTGCTGGGGATGGGGCGACGCTGCTGGCCCGAGGAGCAAGGCCTATGGCTGCCGTCACTGCGTAAAGGGCGGGATGATGAACAGCAGATGCTGGCCAGCTTGGCCCAGCTCTATACGGCTGGTCTGGATATCAATTGGGCGGCGGTCGAGTCGTCACCGACTGCGGGACGACAGCGTGTTCCTTTGCCTACGTATCCCTTCCAGCGTCAACGCTATTGGCTAGAGCCAATGGCGCAACGGGCTCACCGTGTGGCTCCGCCGCAGACAGGAACTCACCTGTTGTTGGGGGAAAGAGTAGCTTCCCCTTTACGAGATATTCAATTTCAAATTCAGCTTGATTCAGCCCAGCAGCCTTTTCTCACAGAACACCGCATCTTTGAGCAAATCATCTTTCCGGCGACCGGGTTTGTGGAGATGGTTTGTGTGGCGGCGACCGAAGCGCTCGATGGGAAGCAACATAGTATCGTTATTGAAGAGTTACTTATCCAGGAGGCGTTGGTGCTGGATGAGGTCACCACCACCCTGCAACTGATCTTAAGTCCGACCGCTGCAAAAGCAGCCGATTTTCAGATATTCAGTTTAACTCCCGAAGGGACTGAAGAGTGGCGACTTCATGTCAGCGGTCGAGTCGCCCTTGAGGTGCCGCCAAAATCTCCGGCCAAGTCCATTCAAGCATTACAGGCGTGTTGTTCTGAAATTGTGTCGATAGATGCGTTTTATGGGCGTAAACGACAGCGAGGCTTATACCATGGGGCCAGCTTCCAGGGGGTCGTCCAGGCGTGGCGATCCGCCGAGGCGGGTCAGGCCCTGGGACAAATTCAGCCGCCCGCCTCCTTGCAAGCTTCATTGGATCGATATCATCTGCATCCGGCGCTGCTTGACGCAGCCATTCAGATGGGTGAAATCGCCTTTCCTGGCTACGGCGCTGAGGAGGGCGCGCCATATTTACCTATGATTTGGGAAAATATCCGGGTTTACGGCCCGCTGCGTTCCACTGTTTGGAGTCAGGTTATCGTGCGTTCTGATCCCGAGCAAAATATTCGCACCATCGACGTCTTTTTGCTGGACGACGTGGGACAGCCCTTAGTCGAGGTGGTGGGCTTGCACTTCAAACAGGCCACGCCGGCAACATTGAGCCAACGCTCGCTGCAGACTGCAGCCGAGGGTTGGTTGCATACAGTGGCTTGGGAATCACAACCCCTTGCCCCACAACCGGCGCCCCCTGGTCCCTGGCTTATCTTTGCAGAGGACTTGGGGATAGGGCATAAGCTGGCTGAAGCGTTGCTGTCGAGCGGTCAGCAAGCGGTTATCGTCAAACCCGGAGATGGTTTCCGGCAAACTGATTCGCATTATTTAATCGACCCTGATAATCCGGCGCATTTTTCGCAACTATTTTCGACCCTCCGTGATAGCGACCTTTGGCCAAGCGGCGGTATTGTATATCTATGGGGCCTGTCGACAAAGGTGGCGGAGGATTTCCAAGCTATCCATCGTTTTACCTGTGGGGGCTTACTACATCTAGCGCAAGCCTTGGCCAAAGGCGATTTCTCGCAGACTCGGCTATGGCTTGTAACACGTGGTAGCCAGCGTACCGGCACAGAATTTGGCCCGCTAGCCCTTGGTCAAACGCCGCTGTGGGGGCTTGGCCGTGTGCTCATCAATGAACAACCTCAGCTGGCCTGTACTCTGCTCGATTTAGACCCGTCTGAAGATGATCTTGCCGTTCAGACGCTGCTGACTGAATTGCAAGGCGGTGATGGCGAGCCGCAGATTGCCTGGCGCGGTAAAGATCGTTACGTCGCTCGTTTGACTGCCCCACAGACTAACCCTGATGTACTGCCAGATGCGCTGACCGTTCCTGAGAATAAGCCCTATCAGCTACATCTGGAAACGCGCGGTGACCTTGGTAATATGACCCTGAAACCGGTTGAACAACCTCAGCCAGGACCGGGGGAGGTTGTTATACAGGTTGCGGCAAGCGGCCTGAACTTTAGAGACGTGCTCAATGCCTTGGATCAATTGCCTGGCGATATTGGGCGGGAATGTAGTGGGACGATTGCGGCCTGTGGCCCAGGTGTAACCGATTTTCAGATCGGTGATGCGGTGCTGGCTGTCTTTTCCTACAATTGCTTCAGCAGTTTTGTCACCGTGGATGCCCGTTATGTGGCCCCAAAACCGGCCCACCTCAGCTATGCGGCAGCCGCGACCATTCCGATCGTTTTCCTGACCGCCTACTACTGCCTGCATCACGTGGCGAATATCAGTTCAGCCAAGTGTATCCTCATTCATGCCGCCTCCGGTGGGCTTGGTTTAGCCGCCCTGCAATTAGCTCAACAAGCTGGGCTTGAGGTCTATGCGACGGCTAGCCCCCCCAAGTGGGCCTACCTCAAATCACTGGGAGTCAAGCACGTTTTTAACTCACGCGCGCTTGATTTTGCGGACGAAATTTTAGCCCTGACCCATGGCAAAGGGGTTGATATTGTTCTCAACTCCCTTACTGGTGATTTCATACCAAAAAGCCTCTCCGTTTTAGGTGTTGGGGGGTACTTTATTGAGTTGGGGGCATCTGATTCGTGGTCTGATGAGCAAGTCGCTGCGCTTAGGCCGGATATTAATTACACCGACTTTCAGCTACCTCATACGGCTAAAGAAGATCCGGCTACTTTTCAGCGGGTATTTCATACGATAATCCAGCAGATTGACCAAGGACTGTTAAAACCCTTGCCGCACCGTACCTTTCCGATTCAGGAAGCGGTTCGTGCCTTTCGCACCATGGCCCAAGCCAAGCATATCGGCAAGATTGTTATCACCAGCGCAGCCACGGTGCGGCCAAATAATAACCAGGCCGCAACAGCTATTGGACCGGATAAGACCTATTTGATCACCGGGGGCTTAGGTGGTTTGGGGCTGAAGGTGGCGGCGTGGCTGGTGGCTGAGGGAGCACGCAGCCTGGTGCTGCTAGGCCGCAGCCACCCCTCTGCGTTGGCTGCTGAACAGATTCGTCACTTCGAATCGCTTGGCGCCCAAACTGTGGTAGCCCAGGTTGATGTGGCAGATGATGAGCAAATGGTCGCGCTGATGGAGCAAATTGGGCGAGAGCTTCCACCTCTGCGCGGCGTTGTTCACGCGGCGGGCGTGTTGGATGACGGCCTGTTGCCGCAGCAAACGTGGTCCCGGTTTGAGCAAGTTATGCGGCCGAAAGTGGCAGGAGCGTGGGTATTGCATCACGTAACCGAACAGCAACCGCTCGATTTCTTTGTGCTATTTTCATCCACGGCAGCATTGTTGGGGGGACCTGCCCAAGGGAGCTATGCGGCGGCGAATGCCTTTTTGGATGGCTTAGCTCATTATCGTCAGGAGCGAGGCCTACCGGCCCTCACCATCAACTGGGGCCCTTGGAGCGAGGTTGGCATGGCCGCTTCATTGGATACCGCGATCCAGCAACAGCGGGCCAGACGCGGTATGGGGCAGATTTTGCCGGAACAGGGGTTATACCTGCTGGGGCAGTTGGTTTCCCAAGGCATACCTCAAGCGGTGGTCATGCCTATTGACTGGGAAAAATACTTACAGCAGTTTCCAGAGACCCCAAAATATTTCTCGCGGCTTGCTGCTGGAACCCAAGCCCCGGACTCTGTCGCCCCGTCAACGGCAACGACTGGGGATGTGTTGGATAAATTGGCGACGGCTCCGCATGCTGAGCGCCAGCAGGTGGTAATACGTCAAATTCGTGATCGCATCGGGCGCCTGCTGGGCGTGACGGCTCAATCATTAGCCCAAGATCGTTCGTTGCTTGAACTTGGTGTTGATTCGCTAACGGTTTTAGAGTTGAGAAATCGAATTCTCGCAGATTTTAAGATTGATATACCGATTGTGAAATTTATGGAAGGCCCCCCCATTTCAACCTTGGCCAACATGTTGCTTGAAGCCTTAGAGCAGCAGTCATCTCACGCCATCGAGCCGATTAGCTCAACCGTGGGCTATCAGCAGCAAGATTACCATCCAACTGATAACGACTGGGAAGAAGGTGCCATTTGATAATAGCCGATTTACTTCAGGATCTTTCACAGCAAGGTATTCACCTTTGGGCTGAGGGCGATAAGCTGCAATTTCGGGCGGTGAAAGGGTCGTTGACGTCTGAACTGCGTGCCTTACTGAAACAACATAAAGCAGACATCATTGAGACGTTGCGCCAACCCAAAATCTATCCAACGTCCTTTGCCCAACAACGGCTGTGGTTTCTCTATCAAATGGAACCCCATAGCCATGCCTACAACGTGCCACTTGGCTTCGAGTTGAAAGGCAACCTAAATCGGGATGCGCTGGAACGAACGCTCAATGAGATTGTTCGGCGACACAATGCCCTTCGAACCACATTTGCGCTCGTTGAAAACCAATCAGTACAGATCATCAACTCCTATCAGCCCTTTACGCTCTCCATTGTCGATCTACAACCGTTATCTGAAACAGAACGGATCTCGGCCCTACCCCGATTGATGGACACTGAATTCACGCAGCCTTTTGATTTAGAGGCTGGGCTGCCAATCCGCTTCACCTTGTTACAGTTGGCGGAAGCGAATCACACTTTATTGGTAACCTTGCATCATATTGTTTCCGACGGTTGGTCTGTAGGGGTGTTCTATCGAGAGTTGACCACCCTTTATCAAGCCTTTGCCGAGGGGCAACCTTCACCGTTGCCAGAGCTTTCGATGCAATATGCCGATTTTTCGATGTGGCAACGCGAGTGGCTGCAAGGGGAGCGGCTTGAAGAGCAGCTTGCTTACTGGCAAAAGCAGTTAAGCGGCCCGTTACCCGTCTTGGAATTACCCACTGATCGCCGACGTCCACCGCGACAATCTTTTAACGGTAAAGAGTATAGAGCTGGCTTGCCCTCAACATTGTTGGAGCCGCTTAAGTCTCTGGGCCGCGAGGAAAACTGCACCCTGTTTGTAACGCTGCTGACGGCCTTCAAGGTGCTTCTGGCACGTTATACCCAGCAGACGGACATACTGGTGGGTATCCCCGTTGCCAATCGAACCCGGGTTGAAACTGAGGCCATGATTGGTTTCTTTGTTAATACCTTGGTGATGCGTAGCGATCTTTCAGAGACACCTCCCTTTCGGGAATTGCTAAAACAGATACGAAGAACCGCCCTGGAGGTTCAAAGTCATCAAGACCTTCCCTTTGACAAACTGGTCGAGGTCTTGCAACCCGAGCGAGACGTGAGCCGCTCGCCACTGGTTCAAGTGGTGTTTTCTTTGCAGAATACCTCCCAATCGGTGGTCGAGTTGCCGGATTTAACCTTTCAGCCGCTGGATATTGCGATTGAGTCGGCTAAATTTGATCTCTTCCTGGCTGTGAGTGAGACCGAAACCGAACTCCAGGCACGATTACAGTACAACACCGACCTGTTTGATGAGTCGACGATTGCGCGGATGGCAGAGCATTATCAAACCTTATTAGAGGGTATTGCCACCAACCCGGATCAGTCAATATCGCAACTTCCGCTGTTAACGGAAGCGGAAAGACGCCAACTTCTCCTTGTCTGGAATGAGACCCAAACCGATTATCCAAAAGATCAACCGATTCATCATCTGTTTGAAACGCAGGTTCGGCAGACCCCCGAGGCAGTGGCCCTTATTTTCGGCGAAACTGAAGTAACTTATGACGCCTTGAACCGCCAGGCTAACCAACTGGCCCACCATCTACAGACGCTTGGCATCGAGCATGGAGATTTGGTGGGGCTGTGTCTGGACCGCTCCTGTGAGATGGTTATCGCGATACTGGCCATTCTTAAGGCTGGTGCGGCTTACGTTCCCCTTGACCCCGCCTACCCCGCAAAACGACTGGCGTTTATGCTGGACGATACCCAAACTTCCGTTTTGCTGACCCAACAATCCCAGCTAGAGCAACTCCGGGCATATCAAGGCAACGTTGTTTGTCTGGATTCGGAATGGCCAACAATCGAACGGCAGCCGCAGACAAATCCGAGTAACAAGGTGATTTCATCTGACTTAGCCTATGTGATGTACACCTCCGGATCAACCGGAAAACCCAAGGGCGTCGAAGTCTGTCACCGCGGTGTCGCGCGGCTGTTGTTTGGGGTGGACTATGTGCGGCTCGATAGGCACCAGACGTTCCTGTTGCTGGCGCCGATATCCTTCGACGCCTCAACCTTTGAGCTATGGGGTGCACTGTTGCACGGTGGCCGCTGCGTGGTCTACCCGGAACGGGTGCCTACGTTCGATAAATTGGGGGAGCTTATACGAGCGCACAAGGTCACGACCTTGTGGCTGAACGCGTCATTGTTCAACGCGGTGATTGACGGGGATGCCGAAATACTGGCTGGTGTGTCGCAAGTGTTGACGGGGGGAGAGGCATTATCACCGATGCACATTCGACGCGCGCTGGAGCGGCTGCCCCAAACACAGCTAGTGAATGGCTACGGTCCGACGGAGAGCACTACTTTTACCTGTTGCTATCGGATACCGCGGGATCTGAGTGATCATGAGCTGTCGATCCCTATTGGACGTCCGATCGCCAACACGCAGGTATATATCCTCGATAAACAGCTCAATCCGGTGCCGATCGGGGTGCCGGGAGAACTTTACATTGGAGGTGATGGTCTGGCCCGGGGGTATCTGAATCGGCCGGAGCAGACGGCGGAGAAGTTCGTTCGTCATCCGTTCAGTGAGAACCCCGAGGCGCGTCTGTACAAGACCGGTGATCTGGCGCGTTATCGGCCGGACGGGAGTATTGAGTTTCTGGGCCGGATTGATCATCAGGTCAAGCTCCGTGGATTTCGCATTGAACTGGGTGAGATTGAAGCGGTGTTGAGTGCACACCCGGCGGTTCAGCAGGCGGTGGTTGCGCTGAGTGAAGCCACGCTGGGGGGCCCGCGGCTGGTGGCCTATGTTGTGGCGAGGGACGGGCGCGAGTTATCGGTGGAAGCGCTGCGCGCGCATCTGAAGCAGCAGCTGCCGGAGTACATGGTGCCATCCGCTTTTGTGTACTTGGATGCCTTGCCGCAGACACCCAATGGCAAGTTGGACCGCAAGGCGTTACCGGCTCCGGATCAAGAACGACCGGATCTCCAGGAGGCATATACTGCGCCAAGAACGCCGATAGAGGAGATTCTGACCGAGATTTGGGCGGAACTGCTTGGACTTCAACAGGTTGGTATCCAGGACGATTTCTTCGCACTCGGCGGACATTCGCTACTGGCAACTCAGCTCGTCTCCAGATTGGAAACGGCAGTCGGGATAACGCTGCCCCTGAGCCGGATTTTCGAGGCACGGACTGTTGCAGAACTGGCGCTGGATATCACAGTGTGTCTAACACAACGGCAGTAATGGGAGTACTGTAAGCGCCAAACGAACGACGGGGTTGCTCAGCTGATGCTGTTATAGATTGGTGAGTCCATTCCAATTCCATTAGTATCCTCATTACGCATAATTGGCGGTTATCATCAAGATCGCCTGTAAATATTGCGCCCTCGTCGGAGCATACCCTTACAGTTTTCCAGGAAGTCATCAAGCATATTTTCGATACGAAATTTCAGTCTGTGCTTTTGCAAGGATACCCATAAAAGTTCATCTTTATCTGTTGACAGACTGCGCTTATACCTGTCATTGCTCGCAAGGAAGTTATAAAGCGACATACCCTGTTCCATATTGTGATCTATAGTTCTGTAATGCGTGATGAAGCCGGGTTTCAATTTCCTGTTGAGTTCGTAGTTAAAACCACTTTGATAAAAATATACGCAACCATATTTCACAAAATTATACAGATAGCCTAAGTCGTGGGTACCTAGTCGTAAGCACACAAGTTGAATCTCTCCGTGACTGAATCGATCCTGTATGAGGGTTTGATGAAACTTCAGAAAAAAAGTATTCTCAAAGCAGCCACTATGGCCTTTGCTGTTCCAGTATATCCTGTGCCATTCGGACAGCCTGGATAAATAGTCCAGCGCTTCCTCTTTTGACGTTGCCGTGGAAAATCGCAACTCCCCGAGTTTTTCACATTCGCGGACAGCTCGCCTGATCTGGTAGCGCGTATTACTGCTTAAGCTGTCAAGATATGATTTACCCGTTCGCCGTATCTCTTCCAGGTTCACGTACCAGGATGGGAGTGCCTTCCGCGTTTTCAGGTCAAGTTTGAAGCGTCTGGTCAGCTCAGGATCCGTTAACGGGCTATCTGAATCAACGGCACTAATCAGTATTTCATCCCAATCGGCAAACTGCTCGCGCAGATGCTGAAGACAAGCTGCCGTTATTTCGGCCCGGCACTCCTGTTTGACAAGGAAATCGTTGCACTCGATAGTCAATAAATCGTAGTCCAGATCCCCGGTCTCATGTACTAACAGCGTTTTTGAAGGGATGAGGAAAGTTTTTCTTGACTGTGTGTTTTTCACAAGGAGTGCAAGACCGACAATCTCACCTTTGTATTTTGCGCTTAATATCCGTGGTCTTATTGTGTCCGGCAACAGTTTCAGCCATGTCTGAATCCAGCCCCAGGACAGGAAATAAGCTGGTTTTACACTGTTTTCCAATTGCATCCACTGCGATGCCAATGCCTGAATTTCAAATGTTTCAGAGACTGACACATCGATAAGGTCAGTTGAAATCGTTTCTGCGAAGCTCACACTTCCACCTGCCCTGGATACGCTAACACATTCTTTTAAGTGGATACCCGCGAATTATCAAGCGAGCAACATCTTCAGCACCCTCATGGGAACGGGGCCTGAACGAGAACACCAATGATCTCATACGCCAATACCTGGCTGGAGGGAACGACTTCCAGCCACATAAAACCACAGGATGCCCACAATATCATGGGCAAATTCAACAATCGACCCACAAAATGTCTTGGCTTAAAACCGCCAAATCAGGTAGTTTTCGGCATCGATTCATCGATCGCACTGGCAAGTTGAACCCGCGGATTATCATCGCTGCCAGCCAGACGAGCATCGGCACTCACTTACGGATGTCCTTTCGTGCCAAACAAGCCGGTCCCGCAACAGCCTTTTTCGTGTAAGGAAAGGCTGTCCGAGAGTAGCGGACAGCATCCCGTAATCAGGGTTCTTTGTCGGCACGTAAGTTACTTAGCAGGGTATCGATATCTTTATCGGGTAATTGCTCAAGTCTGGACATGAGTTGTTCTATACCTTCATGCTCCGGCTCTGCCGGTAACTCCGGATTGCCAGAGGAGCGGGGCTGCTCATGCCCGGATAACTCCGAGACATGCATTGCGTCAGGAAATACACGAGATACAGCATCCTCGCAATTACTGCGAAGATACTCAACAAACTGCGAGATGGTAGGCGCCTGAAAAAGAGCAACTATCGGCAGTGTTTCACCTAATTTCTGTTGCAGCCGGTTGATGAACATGGCGCCACAAATGGAATCACCTCCCAGTGAAAAGAAATTATCGTGGATACCAACGGTGACCAGACCGAGTTCTTCACACCAGAGACCAGCAATAAATTGTTGTAACTGAATTTGCGGGGCAACAAAAGCTTCGCCGATATCCGGCCGATCCTGACGCCGGTGCATTGCAACAGCCACCGCAATCTGTTCAGGTTCAGCCAACTCAACAGCAATCTGTTGCCAAAGCTCCGGGTCGGCAATGGCAGCCGATCTGGCCCCTTCTACCACAGGCTTGAGCGGGGATATATCGGGCGATAGCGTCGATGACAGAAAATCCAGAGCAGCGACGAAATCGGCAGGATAGACGAACTCATAGCCTTCTGCATCGAGCGCGGGCCGTCGGTACTCACCACCGACACATTCGAGAAAGTCCAAGGCCGGTTGATTTTGGCGGGTAGGCCGAAACGGAACAATGACCCGGCTCATCCCCTGCCCGCGGGCAACCAAGCCCAATTGAGCCAGCATCCGATGTTCCACACCCCGACCCAGAACACGGCAGCTGAGTAAAAAAGTATCGGCACGGACGGCATCATCTTCCAGGTCGTAAATCAGCACTCCTACTAAGCCATAATCGCCGAAGCGATCACTGACATGGGTAACGAGAACCTGTTGGCTTTGTGAAAAGCGGATTCTGTTTATATCGCTCTCCGTGCGGCGCACAGACGTCATATTGAACTGGTTGGTCCGCTGCGTTAACTGGGCTACCCGTCCCTGCTGTTGGACGGCCATGGGCGTGATATCAATTTCAAGTTCAAGGCCGGCAAGAAAATCGGTGAAATTTATGCTGACTTGCCGGAAACGATCCCGTTCCATATTCTGCTGATACAGCGCAGTCCGTTGGAGATCTTCATGCGTGACGTGAAGGTGGTCAAAGGGCCAGACGTGGTCAAGGAATTTCGGGATGCGATCGGGTTCTGCTGGAAGCTGTAATGTCAGCACTTCGGGCAACTCAGCCTGAATTGCGGCACATTCAACCGGATTGTCATCTACCACGATGAAACTATCCAGCCCCAGCTGCAACTCCTGAGCCAGGGCCTGGATATTCGCCGACTTTGGCTGCCAATTAATCCGCCGGGAGACGATATGATTCCGATGCAAGAGCATATCAGACCGTTGATCAAATACAGACAAAACATCTTCCTCTGTATTCTTGCTGACCAGACATAGAAGCATGCCAGCCTTGAACTGTTCGATCATAAATGCCTGCAAGCGGAGATAGGGACCGGAGAGTTCAACTCCTTGTGCGCCTGCCTCGCCGACAACGCCTTGCCACAGGGTATTGTCACAATCAAGAACAATGACCTTGTACGGAGAACGACGCAGCGCAGCTATTTTACGCGCGAGCAGTGTCCCCAAAGCGTTATAAAAGAGCGGTGTATAAGGTATATGACCCAGTCTATCCGACCAGGCATCCTCATATACCTCAAGCGGATATATGGTCAGGGTCTCATTCCTGCAAAACAGATGGACATCCCCCACCCCTTCTAGACCCGACCGCAGAATGGCCTCCAGCTCGTCAAAAACAAATTTATGCTGCTCACCCACGGCCTCAGGACAAAGAAATACCAGATAAGATGCGCTGCTTCGGGCGGCCGCCTGCGACAGCGCTTGGACCAGGTCATGGGCATTACGTTCAACAGTGGCCGGCTCCAACTCCCCGCCGCTGACGTCCTGTCTGCTGTCATAGCGCAGCCAATCAGAAAACCTGATCAAGAGAATGTTATATCCGGCCTCGTTTCGGGAGAGAAGAGAATTGGTATCCAGGAGTTGCTGAAAAACCTGGTTATATGGGGCAAAGGTGATTTCCGCCGAAACAGCCAACTTCTCCAGCCAGAACGCCAGCGTATCTGCAACCGGTTCCGCCGTAAAGGTGGCAACTAGAGTCAGCTTCAACTGCGTCATTGAAATTCCTTCAAACCACACCACACAGAATATGCCACGGCCGCAGTGGCTAATCCGTTGAATATAGTGTGAAATAACTGGCCATCTGTTTTTTTATAGAACCGCTAACGATCCAATGGATTCTTCCGTCCTTTTTATCATTGTCCATCATAGCTGCGGCTTAGTCAATTTTCCGGCATATTTTGCTTTACAAAACATTCATTCAACCACCCGATAACCTGACTTACCAATTTATCCCGGTCAGATGCCATTAGGTAAGCATGGTGGGCATCTTTGTTAATCAGTATTTTCAATCGCCCCTTGAAATCTACGGATGGAAATGCGTGCTCCATCTGCTTGGTGTAATTATAGCGGTTGCTCTCTGCCCCCGAAAATACGAAGAGAAGATTCACGCCCCTAGCAACCAATGCCATGAAATCCTTCCGGGTTTTTTCTTTAGGCGGCAATACCCACCAGTGAAATCCATCCGATGTCCTGGCCGATGTCCTGGCTTCTTTTTTTCCTGTTTCAGATTTGCTGATCAGGTTGCGGCCCAGTCTCAGCACCAAGCTCATCACACGCTTCGGGTTCAAGGCTTTTGGCCCATAACGCCTGACATAGAACTGCCATGTTGGATAGGCATAACCGCCCAGGAAGACACATCCCTCTACACGGTCGTCAACAACCGCCACCTTGTGAGCGTTGTTTGCACCCGTGCATAAGCCCATTGCAACAAAACGTTTTGTTCCCTTCCTGTCTGTCAGCTCATCCATCGCACTCTTTATATCTGCGATCGTCCTGTCGGCATCGTATCCTGTATCTCTGCGGGCTGGGCTGTCTCCCATGCCAGCCACATCGAACCTGAGAACAGGGTATCCGCAGGCAGCCAGTCGCCTGGCGGTTACGACATGCAGCCTGAACGGCCCGACGTGGTGATGCATCCCTGAATGCAAGATCAAAACACCTGGTGCATTCTCGATTTTTTCGTGCTGTTCCGGTTCTGAGATAATGCCAACAAGCTGCTTACCTTCCCCGAATGTAACAACTTTCTCTTTCACTGTTTATTTCTGCCCAGCTCGTTAGCGATAGCCCTGATTATATTACTGGCGATCAGGGCCTTGTCGACAGCAACCGGATCCTCCCAATCACCTCCGTCCGTAAATACCTGATATCCCCTCAATAAGCCCAGTGACTGTAAATGCTCCTTTAACTCAACATATTCCTGTCGTTCTTCCGAAACGAACAGGAAAATAGCCGCGGAGCTGAATTCCTTTTGATTCAATAAATTCAGCGCCTGGATATCCTCTAACATTCTTTCCGAGAACCTGAACCCGAAAAGCTCCGTCGGCTCTCCATTTGAGTTCTTTGACCAGGGATTTTTATAGTGTTTGTGGTCTTTCACCATCTTATGGTGAAGCCTGCGCAGGTTTTCGATATACGCAGCCCCATTGACCACCGGGTCCCATAACACCAGATTCCTGACCTTGTGTGCCTGCACAGGTGCCGTTGCGGCAATTGCCGCTCCGAAACGCAGCCCGACTAATGACACTTTCATAACTCCAGCCATGTCCTTGAGTTCTGTCAGTCCGGTATCAACATCGCTGTGCCACTGATCCATGCTCCCATCGACGCTCTCTCCCGCCGAATCTCCGCTCCCGTAATAATCAAAACGCATGCAGTGCAAACCAGTTTTAGCCAGTTGGCTGGTCAGTTGCCTGAAAGCCCAGTGACTGCGCATGTATTCTTGTGCCACCGGGTAGCACAACAGCACACTCTCATCCAGTGTGGCGCTGGATCTGGGTGGATCGTAAACGCCATATAAGGGCCTATCGGAATCGCCAAAATAATAAGGATGCATTAACAGGCTCCGGAACCTTTTTGATTAAGGTCATGCTTCAGAAAATCCCAATCGTTTTTTTATTTTACCGAACAGACCTGCCGAAGGCCCGGTGGGCTCGCCGGGCAGGCTGTCCTGCGCACTGACCGGTGCCATGCTGTCACAGTACTCCGCGAGCTGCTCCAGATTATTGAGCAGGATCTCTCGTGGCCTCAATACCCTATCAAGTCT
>Ga0070727_10001477_pt1 | contig 24770 bp, 18 predicted proteins | sample tdAd472_FD_66722 | JGI IMG/M metagenome (GOLD analysis project Ga0070727, IMG submission 66722) | Marine sediment microbial communities from the Atlantic coast under amendment with organic carbon and nitrate - tdAd47.2 | ecosystem: Environmental > Aquatic > Marine > Coastal > Sediment | place...
CCCGGTTCGAAGCTGGAATCGATCAGTCCTCATGGGCCGCCCCCTCACTCGGGGCTTCCCCGGCGTCCTCGTCCCCCGCGGCGGGGTCGCCCCTCGGCACCTGGAGGGTAAAGGAGCGCTCCAACGCGCCCTCACCGTACGGCCGCTGAGGCTGGCCAAAGTAGGCCGACTCCGCGATCGCCTTGTCGCGGACGTAGGCGGCGAGCTCTTCGTGGTCGACGACCCCGTTCTCGTCGCGGTCCGCCGCGCCCCGCAGCCCGGCGACGAAGTGGTAGCCGAACAGCGACGCGCCCAGGTGCTCCGAGGCCATCAGCGTCGACTGCGGGGTGGTCGAGAGCAGCGCGTAGCCGCCCAGCGCCTCCGCGAGCGCCTTCCCGTCGACCCCCGCGGCGGGGGGCTCGACCCCAGAGCGCACCGAGCGCCCCTGCCCGTCGAAGCCGCAGTCGAGGACGACCACCTTCTCCCCCGCCAGCGGCGCGAGCAGCTCGCCTAGCTCGCCGAGGGTCAACGCCTCGGCTCCCTCGGTCTGGTTGAGGAGGATCGCCGCCTGACCGTCGGGTTGCCGCGTGCCGTAGCCCGCGAAGTAGAGGATCAGCTGGTCGTCGGGGCGCATGCGCCCGCCGAGCTCCTTGACCGTCGCGCTCAGCTTCTCGCGGGTCGCGTCGCTGCCGATCAGCTGGTAGACCGCGCGCTGCGCGAGTCCGTTGCCCTGCAGCGGATCGCAGAGGGTGCTGGCCACGGCGCGCGCGTCGTCGGCGGCGTAAGGCAAGGAGGGGTAGCGCACGTTGTCCTGGTAGTGGGAGATCCCCACCACGAGGGCCAGGGTCTTGCGCATGCTGTCGCGCACGTCGGGGCGATTCAGCCGCTCGTGGAACTCCTCGCGCAGCTGAGCCCCCAGCGCGCGCCCGAGCTGCGCGCGGGCCGCCGGCAGCAGGTTGCCCGCGATCTGGCGCCAGTTGTCGGCGTCATTGAAGGGGGTGATGAAGCCGAAGAAGTGCCAGCCGCGATCGAACTCGTCGAAGCTGCCCGAGACCTTGACCGGGATCACCGACTGGTGCAGCAGCTGGCTCGAGTCGACGCTGCGCACGCTGACCTCGGCGTCGAAGGTCAGCGAGTAGTCCTCGTGCGCGACGAACCAAGCGGGGACCATCCAGATCACCCAGTTGATGATGTTCGGCACCCACCAGCCGTTGTGGCCCTCGAAGGTGGTGCGGAAGTCGGCGAGCTTGATCTGCAGCAGGAGGTCGTCTTGCTGATCCCAGGCGTCGTTCATTTGCGCCTGGTAGCCCTCGCCCTGGGCCGCGCGCACGTCGGGAAACACGGCGGAGGCGTTGACCCAGTCGGCGAGGTCCTCGCGCACCAGGCGCGCGTCGATCACCTCCTGGGGCTGGTAGTCCTTGGGCTTCTCGTCGTCGGCGAGCTCGAACTCGATGGAGGCGACGGCCACCTTGAGCGGGAGCGCCTCGGGGGCGTCGCCGGGCAACCGCTCCGGCGGCGTCTCACCGGGCGGGATCGCGGAGCAGCCGGCGCCGAAGGCGCACACCGCGAGCACCCCCACCCAACGCGCGCTGCGCGTGATCCGCTTCATGCTTCCTCCGGTCATGTCTGTTCTCACTCCGCCGGGACCACGACGCGGAACCCCACGCGGCTGAGCAGCTCGCTCGGGGGGACCGCGGGCGGGTGCCCGGGGGTCGTCCCGATCCGCGCCAGGTGGCGGGCCAGCTTGGCGTCCGCGGCGAAGCTCGCGCCCTTGAGCCCTGCTACGCCGCCGTCGTTGACCCACTCGGCGACGTTGCCAGCGGCGTCCAGAATTCCCAAGGGCGAGCGGTCGCCTGGGCGGGTGCCCACCGGGCTCGGCTGCAGCTCGCGCTGCCAGCTCCCGTCCGCGAAGCGGTCCCCCCAGGGGTAGTCGTTGAGTCGCCCACGCGCGGGGTCGTAACCGGCCGCCGCCACCCACTCGCTAGCCAGGGGAAGGCGCCAGCGAGCGCCGGTGGACTTGGCCTTCCAGCGGGCGTAGGCCCGGGCCTCGAACACGGTCACCCCGCGCACCGGACGGTCGGCGTTGGCCTCGTCGCCGTAGGTCCCGTTGCGCCAGGTCCGGGGGCCCGGGAACTTGGTGTCGCCCGGGGTTCCGTCCACGAACCTCTGCCGGAGCTTGCGTCCGGTCGTGTCCCAGAGCGCGTCGTTGCTGTAGCCGCCGGCGTCCACGAAGGCCTTGTATTCGGCGTTGGTCACCTCGTGAACCGAGGCGAAGAAGGGCTTCACGCCCAGGGCCTCGACTCGCCCCACGTAGACCGTGTCGTCCAGGCGACCGTCTTCGATCAAGCGCGCCCGGTGGGCCCGCTCGGCCTCGAGCGCGGCCACCTCGCCCGTGCCCGCCACCGTGCGAATCGCGGCGTCCAGCACGGCGAGGCCTTGGCTGCGCGTCTCGGTGCGCTGGAACAGGTCGTAGGCTTCGCTGCGAGCCCGGGCGGCGATCGCTGCCGCGCTCTCGTCGGCCAACGCCCGCGCCGGCTCCTGGGCTTCGCCTTCGCCCAGGAAGGGCATGGCCTCGCGGGCGAGGGCCAGGCCTCGCCCAGGATTCCCCTGGCTGAGCTCGAGGCGCCCCTGATCGAGCCGGCGCTGGGCCTCGCCCTGAAGCTGGCGCTCGACCAGCTCGCTGTCGGCGGCGACCTGCTCGTCGTTGGGCATGGCCGCGCGAGCCTGGCGCAGCTTCACGCGGGCGAGCAGGTAGTCCTTCTGCTGGATCGCTTGAGAGGCCTCGGCGTAGATGACGCGCCCGCTGGTCAGCTCTTCGATCCCCTTCCTGATCCGCTCCACGTCCGCCTGCCGCGCCTCGACCGCCTGCAGGCGCTCGGCCTCGGCGAGCCAGAACCCCGCCAGGCCGGCCTGACCCTCGGCCAGCGCACCGTCGGAGAGGCTCAACGCGAGGCTGACCTTCTTGGCGGCGGCGGCGTCGCCGACCTCGCCTTCGCCCTCGGGCGCGAGGACCAGCGCTTCGGAGACGAGGGGCACGGCGTCGAGGGGGTTCTCGGTGGCCTCGGCCTGGGCCAGCAGTCGCTTCGCGTCTTCCAGCCGCTTGAGCTTGGCCTCCTCGGCGGCGCGCTCCTTGGCCTTCTGGGCCTCGACGATCGCGGCCTTCTCGGCCTCGAGCTCGGCCTCACGCGCCTTGGCCTCGGCCTCTTCGAGCTTGCGCTGCTGCTCGGCGGCCTTGCGGTCGGCGATCGCCTGCTCGACTTGCTTGATCTCGCTGCGCTTGGACGCGATCGCCAGCAGACCCGCGTCGGCCGCGGTGTTGTCGTCGTCGTCCTGAAGCACCGCGTTGTAGTAGCCCGCCTGCTCCGTGAGCAGCGCCTCGAGGGCCTCGTGTTGTGCCGGATCCTGGGGGTCCTTGGCTTCGATCTTCTCGTTGTAGTCAGCGGCCTGAGCGAGGAGCCCGTCGATCTTGCGCTGCTGCTCACCGGCCTGGTAGACGCCGAACGCCGTGAGCCCGATGGCGGCCAACAGCAGGATCGCGGTCACGGCCACGCCAGCCTTGTTGCGGCGGACGAACTTCTTCACCCGGTAGCCGAGGCTCGCAGGGCGGGCCTCGATCGGCTCCGAGTTGAGGTAGCGCTCGAGGTCCTGGGCCAGCTCGAGCGCGCTCTGGTAGCGGCGCTCGCGCTCCTTGGCCATGGCCTTGTTGACGATCGCCTCGAGGTCGCGGTCGAGCCCCGGGTGCTGGGTCCCGACAGGCACCGGGTCGTCGTCCTGGATCGCGAGCACGATCCGCGCGACGGGCAGCCCGTGGAACGGCGGCTTCTTCGCCAGCAGCTTGTAGAGGATCGCGCCCAGGGCGTAGACGTCCGAGCGGGTGTCGACGTCGTGCACGCGCCCGGCCGCCTGCTCCGGCGGCATGTAGTGCGGCGTGCCCAGGACCTCGCCTTCGACGGTCCAGCTGACGTCGGTGTCGAATTCGCTCGTGATCTTCTTCGCGATACCGAAGTCGATGATCCGCGGCTCGCCGGCGTCGGTGACGAGCACGTTGTCGGGCTTGAGGTCGCGGTGAATGATGCCGCGCAGGTGGAAGTGGTGCACCGCGTCGGCGACGGTGCGCATGATCCCGGCGATCACCTCTGCCGGCGAGTCGTTCTCCACGGTGAAGTCGTCGAGGGTCAACCCCTCGACGTAGTCCATGGTGTAGAAGGGGTAGCCCGCGACCTCGCTGATCTGGTGGATCGGCACGATGTTGGGGTGGTGCAGCGCCGCCGCCGACTCGGCCTCGGCGAGGAACCGCCGCCGGCGAACCTTGGAGGCCAGCGCGCCGCCGCGCATGACCTTCAGCGCCACGATCCGGTTCAGGCTCTGCTCGCGGGCCTTGAACACCACGCCCATGCCGCCCTCGGCCACGCGCTTGATCAGCTCGTAGTTGGCGAACTGACCGCCCTCGCCGGGGAAGCCCTCGATCCCGCGCTTGCTGCCCTTCTTGCGCTTGGTGCCGACGGTGTCGAGGGTCGAGGCGATCGTGCCCCCGCCGGTGTCGCCGCCGGTGCCGGTGCCCGTCCCCGTGCCGGTGCCGGTGCCCGTCCCCGTGCCGGTGCCCGTCCCCGTGCTCGTCCCGCCGCGCTTCCCGCGAGCCTCCTGCAGCTGCTTCTGCACCTGGGCCAGGAGCTGCATGGCGACCTTGTGGTCGACGATCTTCTCTTGCCGCAGGTGCTCGGTGAACAGCACCTTGCGCTTCTGCGCCTGCTTCAACGCGGCGAGCACGGTGTTCCGCTCGCCGTGCCCCTCGCGGATCAGCGCCCGGGCCAACGCGGCCTCTTCGATCCGGCGGCGGATCTTGTCCGAGACGAGGTCGATCACCGCCACGCGCCCGCTGGAGCTGGGCTCGTCGTCGATCAACTCCTCGAGGTCCGAGGGGCTGGCGAGCACGAAGTCGCCGCCGATTCCACCGCCGATCGTCGCCTCCACGTCGCCTGCGCCGAAGCCAGGGTCGCCCAGGGGCGCCAGGGTGGCCCCACCCTCGTCCACGTCCGCGGGCGCGTCGGAGTAGCCGGCGAGGGTCCCGCCCGCTTCCTCGTCGTAGCCGGCGAGGGTTCCGCCGCCGCCGCCCAGGGTCCCGCCGCCCAGGGTCCCGCCGCCACCCACGGTCCCGCTGCCTCCCACGGTCCCGCTGCCACCCACGGTCCCGCTGCCTCCCACGGTCCCGCCCTCGAGGGTTCCCCCCGCTCCGACGGTCCCGTCCTGGTCTTCGCCGCCCGGAACCTCGAGGTCACCCTCGCGCTCGGGGGCCAGGGTGTGGGACTCGAGGTTGTCCATGAACGAGCTGGCCGCGAGGAAGTCGGACTTCAGGCTCCCGGCGACGAGGAAGGCGTCGTCGTCGCGCTCGGGAGCCAGGGTGTCGAACTCCTCGTCGCTGCGCTCGGGGGCGAGGGTGTCCTCGCTCCCGCCGCCGGCGACGATCGCGCTCCGCTTGCGGCGCTTCTTGCGCGGCGCCTGGGCCTTGACCACCTCCGAGAGCGCGTCGACTACGTCAGGGCTGAGGAAGGCTTGCTTCTGCAACGCCACCAGCAAGCCGACCGGGTCTTCGTCCCGCGACTTGCCTACGGACTCCACGTCCTCCTCGATCAGGACGCCCAGGGAGAGGGCCTGGGAGACGATCCGCCGTGCTTGATCTTCTTCCATGCCTTATCCCTCTTGCTGTTCCTCTTGGCGACGCTCGATCTCGGCCTCGAGCTCGCGCAGGCGCTTCTTGGCGTCGCTCAGGTCGCGGTGCGTGGCCATGCCGCGCCACACCTCGCTCTCCAACGCGCGTTCACGCTCCTTCATGTCGGTCTCCAGCCGCTCGCGCTCGGCGAGGACCTCCTGGAGTTGTTGGCGCAGCAGCCGCGCCGACTGCCGCTCGCGCGCGAGCTCGTCCTCCACCCGCGAGGGCTCGCGGGCCAGCTTGGCCTCCGCCGCTGCCGCGGCCGCTTCGGCGGGGGCAGCCAGCACCTGCACCGCAGCCGCCGCCGCCTTCTCGTCCACGGGGACCGGGATCGAGAGCACGAGGGTCTCGAGCTGCAAGCGATCGAGGCGCAGGTCGACGGTGCGCCCGTTCTGCAGCTTGACCAGCGCTCGCCGGTCGGGGAGCACCTGCCCCACGGTGCCCTCGTAGCTGTTGCCGCTCTTGCTCTTGACCATGAACCGGGCGCCCCCGACGAGCTCGTCGGAGGGCAGCAGGAGCGAGATCGCCTGGAGCCGGCTGCGCTCGACCTTCAGCTCCTGGCCGTGGGAGAGCAGGAGCCCGAAGTGGTCGTCGTCGGGGGTCGCGCCGAGCTTGCCGCGGAGCTTGCCCGCCGCGCTCTCCAGCAGGACGTCGTCCCCCTCGCGCAGGGCAGGGATCGAACCGTGGGCGAGACCGCCCTCGAGACTCAGCTTCTTGCGCGTAACGCGCAGAATCGTTCCGTCTTCCTTCCGCACGAACACGTGTTCGCGAACCGGAAGCAAGCACACGACTGGCTCGTCCCCTTCTACCAGTTGGACGCACGCTCCATACACGAGCGGTGCCGGTGTCAGGTGTCCCTCCTCGCCCATACGAGAGCGAGTATGGTCGGCATCTCCGTCGCAAGCAACGTCTGGGGCGTCTGCTGTCGACTTTTTTCATCCCGGGCGACGCCAGGCGGGTAGCACTCGGGGTGTCCGCGCGCCGTCGCTTTCCGTCCTGCGAAACGCCATGGAGCTTGAGCAGACCCGACCCAGGCGCTAACCATCACTTACATGGCGATCTATGGGGACGTTAGCTCCCTGGGTTTGGAAGACGTGTTTCGCTTCCTGGCGGGTAACGCCCAGGAGGGTGTGCTCACGGTACGCGGCGGCAACAACGCGTCCTTCCGCCTCTACTTCCGCGACGGGCGGATCTTCATTCCCTACAGCGACCAGGAGGGGATCGAGTCGCTGGGCAAGGTGCTGCAGCCCAACGGCGTGATCACCCGCGCCTGGGGCGGGTTGATGCACCAGCTGCGCAAGCGCTCGGGCCGCCTGCGGCGAATCGCGCTGAAGAAGGCGGAGACGGTCAAGCGACAGTACACGGAAGAGATCCACAGCCTGTTCCTCTGGGACGAGGGCCACTTCGAGTTCGCTCACGGCGCGCTCCCGAGCTTGATCGACGAAGAGCTCGAGGCCGGCCGCGGGTTGCTGGTCGAGCCCACCGCGATCGTGATGGAGGTCGCGCGCCGCTCCGACGAGCGCTCCCTGGTCCGCCGCATGATCCCCAGCGGCCGGGTGATCCTGCGCGTGCAAAACGAGGGCAAGGTCGCCAAGGCGCTCGAGGAGTTCGCCCCCGAAGGCAAGCCCAGCGACTTCGACGGGCGCACCGGCCTCGACGCGCTGCTCGAGGCCTGGGGCGCTTCGCACATGGAGGCCCTGATCGCGATCGCGAGCCAGATCGAGGCCGGGTTCCTCGCGCCGATCAGCCCCGAGGAGGCCGAGGCGCTGATCGATCAGGCCCTGCTGGAGGACGACCCCCGGCTCGCGGGCACGCTCCTCGGACACCTGATCGACGTGCAGCCCTCGCGAGGATCGTCGGTGCGCCTGGGGCCGGTCGGAGCCTTCATCAACTCCACCGCGTTCAAGGAGGGGCCCGAGGTGACCTGCGCCTGGCGACTCGACGGGCAGCGGCTGTTCCTCCTCGCCCGCGAAGCCCTCGACTCCGGGGCCGCGTTCACCCTCGAGTTCCGCCTCAAGGAGCGGGTGCTGCGGATCGCGACGCTGCCCGGGGTGCTCTCGGTGAGCTCCGAGGGGCCGTGGTCGACGCCGCCGCTCAAGGACTACCTGCTGCGCCTGGGCATGCTCCCCGAGTCGCTGGCGGAGCGAGCCGACACCCTCAGCGAGGAGACGCTCCACGCCCGCGCCGGGAGCGGCTCCCTCGAGCGCGCGTCCCTCGAGCGCCTGATCGAGGAGCTCGCCGACCTGGCCTTCTGGGGCTCGGCGGACGTGGTGCTCAAGAACCGCGGGAGCATCGACGGCAGCTCCTCGTCGTCGCTGATCGTGGCGTTGAACGCCAAGACCGTGAAGCGGGTGCGCGACGGCCTGCGGCACTGGTCGTGGATCTTCGGCTCGGTGCCGGGGGAGGCGGCGGTCTACCTCCGCTCCAAGCAGACCCGGCGCAACGACCCCGCCGCCAAGTTCTTCGGCCGCTTCTCCCCCGCGCGCAACGTGGGCGAGCTGCAGCGCTTCGCCGAGGCGCCGCGGCTGAAGTTCGCCGAGTTCGTCGCCAAGGGGCTCAAGGCCGGCTACCTGGTGCGCCCCAACGCCGACCAGCTCGAGCGCTGGGCGCGGGAGGCCCAGCAGCAGAACAACCATATCCTCGCCCACCGCCTGATCCGGGCGGGGAGCGCGTTCGGTTACGGACCGCAGTTCGACGAGCTGGCCGAGGCCTACCGGGGGCGCCAGCTCGCGACCCGCCCCGAGCCCGTGCTGCACGGCGAGCTCAGCGGGACGAGCCTGCCCGCGATCCTCCAGGACCTCTCCCGCAGCCGCCGCAGCGGGGTGCTGAAGGTGACCAGCGGCACGCGGGAGGAGAAGCTGCACTTCTTCGAGGGCGACGCCTTCGTGCTGCGCTACACCGACACCGAGGGCGAGGACTTCGTCAACTTCCTCCTCGGCGACGACAAGCACGACCTGGTCGACCCCGTGCAGAGCGTCGACGAGAGCGAGCTCGGCGCGCAGGAATTGCGGGAGCTCAAAGACAGCTTCCTCGAGCTGATGTTCCTCGCCGACGCGACCTTCGCCTTCTACATCAACGACCTCCCGGAGGAGTTCTTCGCGCCGCGCCAGGGGGTGACCAAGGTCGCCCTGGACACGGGGAGGTTCCTGCTCGAGGCGGTCGGGGCGATGGACGCGTGGGACGGGATCCGCGCCAAGATCGGCGACGGCGCCGCGGTGCTGCGCTTCGTCGACCCCGACACCAAGCTCAACGCCGTCCGCGAACGCGACTGTGCCCAAACGTTGACCCTGGTCGACGGCCGCCTGAGCTTCGACGAGCTGGTGCGCCTCTCGGGCGAGGATCGCCTGCAGGTGGGTCGGGTGTGCGCCGACCTCCTCGCGGCGGGAGAGTTACAAGTCGTCGACGCGGAGTTTGTTTCCAACGGGGGACCTGGGTAATGTGGGGAGCGACGTGAGCAACAACGGAATGCCCGACCTGAGCTTTGGACAGCGTTTTCGCGTCCAGAGCTTGCGTGGTTCCCAATATTCGGTGTGCCTGCTGAGCGTGGGCGCCGGAGACAGCGGCATCTACATTCGCCTCGACGACGGTCGCGTCGCTCGCCTCGACAAGCGGCGCTTGAAGTGGGACACCTACGAGCCCCTCGAAGCCGCGGGCGAGCCCCCGGTGCACGCGGGGGACGAGGTGCTCGTCGAGTGCTCCTCGGGCACCCTGCGCGGCACCCTGCTCGAGAACGTGGGCGACGAGGTCAGCCTGCGCTTGCCCATCGGCTCCGACCTCAAGCTGCCCAAGGGTGACGTCAGCGAGTTCTACCTGCTGTTTCGTGCGCGCGACCTCAAGCCCGGGGATCGCGTGATCCTCAAGAGCCGGTCGGGGAACGAATACCGCGGCAGCGTGCGGAGCCTGGTCGCCGGACGGCGACTGGTCATGACCCTCACCAACGGCGGTGAGGCGAGTCTGCGGCTGAGCAAGATCGACCTCTCGTCGATCATGGTCCCCATCCCGATTCCGCTGGAGAACCTCGCCGCGGCGGGCTAGCGCGTCCCGCGCGCGCGAGGACCCGGCCTCTCCGCTCTGGGCTAGACTACGCGCTCAGCACCACTCGACGCGCTCAGCCCGGGAGGCTCCGTGCCCCTCAACACCCCCAGCCGCAAGTTCCAGCACCTCACCAGCCGGCGCAAGACGAAGATCGTGGCCACCGTGGGCCCGGCCTCGTGGAGCGAGGACATGCTGCGCAAGCTCCTCGCGGCCGGGGTGAACGTGTTCCGGCTCAACTTCTCCCACGGCGACCACGCGAGCCACACCCAAACCCTCGAGCGGATCCGGCGTCTGGAGCAGGAGTTCGACCGCCCGGTGGCGGTGCTGCAGGACCTCTGCGGGCCCAAGATCCGCACCTCGAAGCTCCCCGGGGGCTCGGTCGAGCTGCACGCCGGCGATCACGTCCGCCTGGTGGCCGGCCTCGACACGAGCGACGACCCCAAGCAGATCGGGATCTCGCTCCCGCGGCTGGCCGACGACGCGACCGAGGGCGATCGGGTGCTGATCGACGACGGGCTGATCGAGCTCAAGGTGCTGGGCCGCGTGGGCGGCGACACCCTCAGCTGCGAGGTGGTGCACGGCGGGCTGCTCAAGGAGCGCAAGGGGGTGAACCTCCCCGACACCGGGCTCTCGCTGGCGTCGTTCACCGAGAAGGACCGCCGCGACCTGGCCTGGGGAGTCGAGCACGAGGTCGACTACGTGGCCATGAGCTTCGTGCGCCACGAGAACGACGTGCGCCCCTTGCGCGACATGATCGGACACATGGACTCCCCGCCCAAGCTGATCGCCAAGATCGAGCGCCCGGAGGCGGTGGAGCGGCTGCGCGAGGTGGTCGAGGCCTTCGACGCGGTGATGGTCGCCCGCGGCGACCTGAGTGTGGAGCTCCCGCTCTACGAGGTGCCCTCGATCCAGAAGCGGATCATCAGCATGGCGACCCTCCTCGACAAGCCGGTGATCACCGCGACCCAAATGCTGGACTCCATGCAGGAGAACCCGCGCCCGACCCGCGCCGAGGCCTCCGACGTGGCGAACGCGATCTTCGACGGCACCGACGCGGTCATGCTCTCGGGGGAGACCGCCACCGGCGACTACCCCGAGCAGGCCGTGCGGGTCATGGCCCAGATCGCGGCCTACGCCGACTTCGACACCTGCAAGCCCGAGTATCGCCGCCTGGAGAGCGAGGTCGACCTCTCGACCTTCTGCGACGCGATCTGCGGCGGCGCGCTGACGGTGGCCGAGAGCCTCGACGCCAGCTGCCTGGTGACCTTCACCAAGACCGGGCGCACCGCGCGCTTCATGTCCAAGTGGCAGCCCAAGATCCCGGTGTTCGGCGTCTCCGACCAGCAGACCGCCTTGCGCCGCATGTGCCTCTACCGCGGCGTGACGCCGATCCTCGTCGAGGCCAGCGAGCGCTCCGAGAAGCTGGTGACTCAGGCCGAGGCCGAGATCATTCGCCGCGGCTGGGTGCGCCCGGGGGAGCTGGCGATCTACGTCGGCGGCAGCAACCTGACGGCGAAGGGGAACATCAACTCGCTCAAGGTCCGCCGCGTCGGCGACGGCGGGGGCGTCTGAGCCTCACTGCTGCAGGATCATGAAGGGCCCTGCGTTGGCGATCCCGAGCATCGTGAACACCAGCAGCGCCGCGTTGGCGAGGAACAGCCCCGCCTCGGCGACGACCAGGATCACGGCGCCGTTGTAGCGCGCGGCGTCGAGCAGCTGCTCGCGGCGCAGCTCCGCGAGGGCGAGCACGTCGTCGGCCAGGCTCCCGCGCTGCTGGGCGACGCGCAGCACCTGCTCCTCGCGCAGGCGGGGGTTGTCGACCGCGGCGATCAGGCTCGAGAGCTCGCCGCCCTCCAGCGCCGCGGGCAGGAGCGCCTCGACCTCGCGCCGCGAGAGCGACCCGGACGGGAACGCGTCGCGGGTCGCGCGCAGCACCACCGGCAGCGGCTGCTCGAGCTTCAGCCCCAGGCCGAGGGCGCTCCAGAAGCGGGCCGCCCCAGCGAGGCTCACGACCTCGCCCACCGAGGGGAGCCAACGCAGCACCCCCTCGATCGGTGCCCGCGCGATCCCCAGCTTCCACGCGCAGGCCCCGAGCACGACCGGGAACGCCCAGCAGAGCGCGACCCCCGCCAGCAGCAGCAAGAGCAGCGCCGTGTGCCCCAGGGGCCCCGCGCCGGCCCACACCGACGCGGCCCCCTGGCCGATCCCCCACACCGTGCCGGCGGCCGCGCAGGCCGCGAACAAGCGCACGCCGGGGGTGGTCAAGGCCTGGCGCAACGCCCCGCGGATCCGGGCCTCGTCCCGCGCGTCCCGCGCCAGCTGCCGCAGCCCGCTGGGCAGCTCGCCTTGCTGGCGATCGAGCAGCGCCCGGGTCTCGGCCGAGATCAGCCCCGCCGCCTCGAGCACGACCCCCGGGGGCTGACCCTCGCGCGCCGCGCGGCTGGCCGCCGACAGCCTCGCGCCGTGCTCCTCCTGCAGCGCGTCGATCCCGGCGGCCCAGGGGACGCCGCGCTCGGCCATGCCCGCCACCCGCTCGAGGGCCTCCGCGCGTTCGATCGGGTCCCAGCTCACGCGCCGCGCTCCACCCAGCTCACGACCCACCAGCGGCCCTTGCCGTCGAGGCGGGCCCGCACGCGCAGCGCGTGCACGAGCTCCTCGGGCCCCGCGGGCACGGTCGCGCGAATCGAGACCTCGACCCGCGCGGGCCCGGCGCGCTCGACCTCCAACACGACCCCGTCGGCCGTCGCCGGGCTGGGGAGCTCTCCGCGGAGCAGCCCCGCCTCGACCCGGGCCCAGGCGCCGCGGGCCAACGCGCGGGCCTGGGCCCGCGCCGGGCCGCGGCGCACCTGGGGCAGCGCCGCCGCGCTGGTGTGCAGCCACAGCCCCGAGGCGGCGGCGACGAGCAGCGAGAGCACGAACCCGACGTAGATCGAGCTCCCGCGCCGCCTGGGGTCCCGGCGCAAGCTCATTGCAGCCGCCTGGCGCGACAGCGGGCCGCGGTGGAGAGCACGGCCGGCGGCCCCTCGCCGCGCGCGACCAACCCCAGGGTCAGGCCGACCTCGGCGTCGCCCTCCCGCGCGACCTGCAGGTCGCCGGCGGGCCCGAGGTCCTCGGCGACGAGGGCCCCGGCGGCGCCGTGCAAGCGCTCGAGCCGCCCGCTCCGCAAGCGATACACCACCAGGCTGCGATCGGGCCGCTCGAGGATCAGCACCCCCGGACCAGCTCGCAGCGCGCCGTCCGGGGTCGCCGGGGTCGCGCGGAACGCCGCGCGAGCGTCGCGGGTGATCGCGTCGAGCTGGCGCGTGGCGCGCTCGAGGTCGCCGGCGTAGGTCGTGAGCTCGGTGTAGTTCGCGCTCAGGCGGAGGCTCAGCCCGAAGGCGAAGAGCGTGAACCCCGTGCCGAGGGTCACCGCGCCCATGGTCTCGACCAGGTTCCAGCGGCGCCTCACCGCGCGCCTCCCCGCAGCCAGCCCGTGAGGGTCTGCGCCCGAGGCTGGCCGTCGCGCCCGACCCAGCGCGCGCGGAGCTCGAGGGCGAACCCGCCGGGCTCGGGGTCGACGACGCGCTCGAGCCGCAGCCCCGTCAGCTGTGGCGCTGCGGGCCACACCGCGGAGTCGAGGACGCCGCCCTCCACCCCGGCGCCGCGAGTGAGGTCGGTCTCGGCCCGCGCCAGCTCGCCCTCGAGGATCCTGCGCGCGACCTCGGCCTCGAAGCCCAGGCGCAGCTCGCGGTGGGCGGGTCGCGGGTCGGGGGCCGCCGCCGCGATCAGGATCGCGAACAGGGTGTAGGCCGCCACGACCTCCAGCACCGTGTGCCCCCGCCTCACCATGGGGCCGTCGCTCCGACCAGCGCGCTGTAGCTGGAGAAGAACGTGTAGTGGTAGTGGAACGCCCACAGCCCGACCGCGAGCAACCCCAGGGGGAGGCTCGAGACCGCGAGCAGGTGCAGCCGCGTCGCGTGCCGCCGCTCGTGCTCGCCGGCCAGGGCGCCGACCAGCTCGACGAAGGGCGCGCCGCCGGCGCCGAGCTCGCGCAGGCCCAGCGCCCGCAGCGGGTGCTCGCCCTCGGCCACCCGCCGCGCGGCGCGCGCGCTGACGGCGTCGCCGGCGTCGCCCTGGAGCTCGAGGGCCGCCTGGGGCCCGAGCCCCGCGCGGAGCCCGCACTCCAGCAGGCGCAGCCGGTTCGCGCTCACCCGCAGCCCGCGCAGGCGGCGCAAGCCGGGGAGCTGGTCCAAGACCCTCCAGCGCGACCCGACTCGCCGCAGACCCAGGGGCAGCACGATCAGCACCAGCACCAGCCACCCCAACCCGAGGGCCCACCCCAGCCAGGCCAGGGGCGCGGGGCTCGTGCCCTGCTCCACGGAGGCGTAGTCCAGCACCTCGACGAGGGTCGAGGCCGAGAGCTCACCCAGGACCGCGGCCACCAGCAGGGCGAAGCCCACGTAGGCGACCAGCGGGACGTAGTGCGCGCGCCGCCGCCGGTCGAAGCGCAGCCCGTCGCGGATCGTCTCCAGGGTCCGCGGCAGCGAGCCACGGGCGTAGCCCGCGCGCAGCCAGTCGAGGTAGGGCGGCGGGACGAGCCGCGTGATCGCGAGCCCCTCGAGCCCCTGGCCGAGGCCCCCCGCGCGGACCTCCCCGGCGAAGGCGAACGCGCGTTCGCTGCACTCGGCGAGGCGCCCGGCGCGCCCGGGGAGGAAGCGCCCGACCCCGGAGTCTGCGCCGCGGTCGGCGAGGCTCTCGGCGAAGCCCTCCAGCACCTGGGGGAACGGGAGGCTCCGCCGGCAAGCCAGGTCGAGCAGGTCCACCAGCTCGCGCAGCACGTCCTGCCTGATGCGCCACGCGGTGTAGACGCGCACGGCGAAGTAGAGCCCGACCACCAGCGGGAGCACGCTGAAGGCGAACAGGATCAGCCCAATGTTCAACCAGCCCGGCGTCACAGGGTCTCCGCGACGAGGAACAGCCGCGAGGCGCCGACCCCCAACGCGACCGCGGCGGCGCTGGCGTAGCCGAGGCCAGCCAGGAGCCGCGCCTGCCAGGCGCGAGCGCGCTCGCCCCGGCAGAGGAACGCCTCGCCGAGGCCCTCGAGCTCGGCGGCCAGCGCAGCGGGGCCGACGCTGGCCGCGTGCCGCAGGCAGGCGAGCTGGCCGGCTCCGAGCCTGGCCGCTGCGGCGACGGCGGCGACGGGGTCCCCGTCGCTGGGGGCCGCGGCTCCGGGCCAGAGCCCGGGCCAGGCCTGGGTGAGGTCCGCCTCGGCGCGGACGAGGAGCGCGAGGGCCTGCAGGCGGAACCCCGTGGTCAGCGCCGCGCCCGGCCCAGGCTTGCCCCAGCGCGCGCGCAGCCACGCGCCGCCGCCGAGCAGCACGCCCACCCCGACGAGCACCCCGGGCAGCCGCGCTCCGGGGAGGGTCACCTGGCGCTCGAAGCCGTAGGGCAGGCCGAGCACGACGCCGAGCAGCGCGCAGGCGAACGCGAGCAAGCACAGCGGGTAGACCAGCCGCGTCGCCTGCTCGCGACGGGCGCCCTCGGTGCGGTGCAGCCACTCCGCGCCCAGGCGCACCAGGGCCGCGGCCTGCTCGCCCTCGAGCGCGGCGAGGGCCTCGACCAGCGCGCGCGGCGCGCTGGGCTCGGCGGCGAGCGCCGCGCTCAGCGGCTCGCCCTTGGCGAGGGCCTGGCGCGCGGCGGGCGCCAACCGCAGCTCGGAGGTCAGCGGCGCGCCCCGCTCGAGGATCCCCGCCAGCCCGGCCAGGGCCTGGGCCGGAGACCCGGGCTCGTCCGCGGGAGTCAGGCTGCGCAGGCCGAGGCGCTCCGCGGGTTCGAGGGCCTCGAGCGCCGCGGCGCGGTCCGGGGCCTCGAGGGTCCGCGCGCTCAGCGCCGCGTCGTCGCCGCGGGCTTCAACGCGAAACTGCATGCGCCTCCTCGCGCCGGGCGCCTCGTCCGAGCACGCGCTCGGCCTCGCGCTGGGAGGTGACCCCAGCCGCCACGGCGTCCGCGGCGCGCTGGGCGAGGGTCGTGTAGCCGGCGGCCGCCGCCGCTGCGCGCAGCTCCGCCAGGCCCCCGCGCGCGCTCAACGCCGCGCGCACGCCGTCGTCGAGAGGCAGCGCTTCGACCAGGGGCGCGCGCCCGCGGAAGCCGCTCCCGTGGCAGCAGCCCCCGCCCGCTCCGGCGCACTCCGCGCACAGGCGGCGCGCGAGGCGCAGCGCGAACACCGCGTCCAGGCAGGCGGCGAGGCTCGCGGGGTCGACGCCGAGGTCGAGCAAGCGCAGCGACGCCGAGCAGGCCTCGCGGGCGTGGACCGTGGTCAACACCAGGTGCCCGGTGAGCCCCGCCTGGACGGCGATCCGCGCGGTCTCGCCGTCGCGGGCCTCGCCGACGAAGACCACCTCCGGGTCCTGGCGCAGCACCGCGCGCAGGCCGCTTGCGAAGTCGAGGCCTGCGCAGCGATCGATCGGCGTCTGGTCGACCCCGGGCAGCTCGGCCTCGATCGGCTCTTCGAGGGAGGCGCAGGCGCGCTCGCCCCGCGCCGCGATCGCGCTCAGCGCGGCGTAGATCGCGCTGGTCTTCCCGCTCCCGGCGGGGCCCGCGAACAGGGCCAACCCCGCGGGGGCGGCGACGACCCCCTCCAGCTCGCGCGCCGCGTCGGCGGGCCAGCCGAGGCCCTCGAGGCTCGGCGGGCCGGCGCCGAGCAGCAGGCGCAGCACCGCCTTCTCTCCGTGGAGGGTCGGCAAGATCGAGACCCGGATCTCCCCCGGCCCCCCGCCGAGCTCCGCCGCGATCCGCCCGTCCTGGGCCACGTCGCAGCGGTAGGTCAGGAGCTGGGCGAGGACCTTGATCCGCTGCACCAAGAGCGGCAACCTCGCCCGGGGCAAGGCCCCGACCTCGCGCAGCACACCATCCAGGCGAAAGCGGACGCGGAAGCGCTCCGCCTCCGGGGTCACGTGGACGTCGCTGGCGCCCTGAGCCCAGGCCGCGCGGAGCAGGACCTCCACCGCCGCCGCGGTCTCGCCGTCTGGCTCCGCGGCCGCCGCGGCGAGGCAGTCGCGCGTCAACTCGCTGTCCAAGGTTTGTGCGTCCACGACCCCCACCTGCCGAGGGCTCAACGCTACCCCCCGCCTAGGACACCCGGTGTGGGGAGTTCGGAGCCCGCCGCCGGGGCCGAAAACCAGGGCGTGAATTTCGTCGTAAACCGGCAAAGAACCGTAGACGCCCTGCCCCAGGGGCGAGTAGGATCTTCCCCGTGCGGCACCCGCCGCAACACTCATGCAGGTCCTCGTTCGCCCGAGCCGTCGATCTGTGGAACGCTTTGTTAGATCTTTCTTTTCGGGCAGCGGTGAATCATGACCAGTATCTACGTCGGCAACATTCCTTTCCGGTCCACAGAGGACGAGATCCGCGCGCTCTTCGAAGAGCACGGGGCCGTCGACCGGGTCCACCTCGTCTCCGATCGTGAGACCGGACGCCCCCGCGGGTTTGGCTTCGTCGACATGCCCAATGCAGAAGAAGCGTCCAAGGCCATCGAGGCCACCAACGGCGCGAGCCTCGGAGGCCGCAACCTGCGCGTCAACGAGGCCCAACCCCGTAAGCCCCGCGGCGGCGGCGGCGGCGGCGGCGGCGGCTACGGCGGCGGCGGCGGCGGCGGCGGCTACGGCGGCGGCGGCGGCGGCCGTGGTGGCGGCGGCTACGGCGGCGGCGGCGGTGGCCGTGGCGGCGGCGGCGGTGGCCGCGGTGGCGGCGGCTGGTAAGCAGCCCGTCCCAACCAGACACGAGCGGGCCTTCACCTTCGGGTGAGGGCCCGTTTTCTTTGGTTCGTCCGACGGCGTAGGGCGGGCGCCGCCGCGCGCGAGGGAGCTGACCCCCTCGCGGGTAGCGGCCTGAGCTGAGGGTATGCTGGGCTCATGAACGACGTGCCCCTTCGGCCTCGGCTCGCGTATCAGGACAGCGAGTTCCTCGACAGCGACGCCGCCCGCCCCGTACGGATCCTCTCCGAATACCTCGCCCCGCTGGCCGCGCTCCAGGAGCAGGCCGTGCACGACACGATCGTGTTCTTCGGCTCGGCCCGGCTGCGCCCGGACTCCCCGCTGGGGCGCTACTACGCCGAGGCGCGCGAGCTGGCGCGGCTGGTGGCCGAGTGGTCGCGCACCCTTCCCAACGGAGCGCGGCGCCTCGTGGTGTGCACCGGCGGCGGCAGCGGGATCATGGAGGCCGCCAACCGCGGCGCGGCCGACGCGGGGGAGCGCACCCTGGGCTTGAACATTTCGCTGCCCATGGAGCAGGTCCCCAACCCCTACGTGACGCCCGAGCTGTGCTTCGAGTTCCACTACTTCTTCATGCGCAAGCTGTGGTTCTCGCACCTGGCGCGAGCCCTGATCGCGTTCCCCGGCGGCTTCGGGACCCTCGACGAGGTGTTCAGCACGCTGACCCTGGCGCAGACCGGCAAGCTGGGGCGCCGCCCGCTGATCCTGCTCTACGGTCGGGACTACTGGCGCGAGGTCGTCGACTTCGAGGCGCTCGTGCGCCACGGCACGATCTCCAAAGAGGACCTGGAGCTGTTCTGCTACGCCGACGACCCGCAGGAGGCGCTGGGCGTGCTGCAGGCCGGGCTGGACGTGGAGCCGGGAGACACGACCCCGGCGATCGCCAAGTCCATGTGCGGTCCCCCGCCGGCGGCTCGCGACTGAGCTCCTACTCCACCGTGAGCGCCACCGGCTCGGCCTCGTCGCGGTTCTCGGGGGTGTAATACTCGTAGGCCGTCGACGTGGGCGTCTTGACCTTGACCGGGTACTTGGCGCGCAGGGAGTAGCCGAGCTCGAGCGGACGGTTCGGTTCGACGCCGCCGAGGTAGACCGTGATCTGCCGCGCGGTGAGCGTGAACGTCTCGATCCGCCCCGCGGCCACCAGGGCCTCGAGGTCCTCGCGAGACACGGCGAAGCCGGGCGGGATCCCCAGGTCGAGCACGACCATGTAGGTGCTGACCGCGCCGGTGTAGCGCAGGCGGGCCGTGGCGCGCACCGTGTCGTCGGTGGCCAGGCGCGTGCGGTCGTAGTCCACGGTCAGCTCGAGGGTCTTCCGCGGCGGCGCCGGGCGCTCGCTCCAGGGCAGGTAGTGGCGCGAGATCACCTGATAGCTGAGGGACGACTCGCCCTCGACCCGCAGGCTGATCTGGTTCGCGCCCTCCTGGGTCGCCTGACCGAAGTCGAGCAGCTGGAGCACGTCCGACTGCTCGGGGGTGATCTCGAGCACCCGCTCCTCGCCGTTGACCCGCACCGTGACCTTGACCGTGCCGGTCTGAGGGGTGCCGCTCGCGCCACCGACCAGGGCCTTGAGCGCGAGGATCGTGGCCTGGGTCGAACCCCAGGCCCCCGCCGGATCGCGGGTGGCGATCAGGTGCGCGAGGGCCCCGTTGACCGTGTGGGCGTAGCCCCCCGACTGGATCATGGCGTAGGCCACCAGCGCCGTGATCTCCACGCTGGCCGAGTCGCCCCGGGCGTACGAGAGGGTCTGCTGGTTGCTGCCTGCGCTCCAGAACACGCGCTCGTCCTCGGTCTGCTTGAGCTCGTCGAGGAGCCCCAGCGCCCGCTTGGTCGCGCTGGCCTTGGGCTTGGCCGCGACCAGCGCGTTGGCGACCAGGGCCAGGGCGTAGGGGTTCTGGGCGGCCTCGTCGAGGTGCTGCTCCAGGTAACCCAGCGCGCGCTCGAGGGCCGCGCCCTGGTAGCCCGACTCGGCCAGGCTCCAGGCCACGTAGCCCGTGAGCCCCAGCTCCTGGTTCGGCATGTTGTCGATCCTGACCCCGTGGGTCTGGCCGGCGTTGCGCCAGGAGCCGTCGGACCCCTGCTGCCCGATCAGCCAAGTCTGGGCCCGCTCGATCGCCGCGCGATCGACGTCCATGACCTTGCTCATGTCGTTGAGCTCGAGGACTCCGTAGGCGGTGACCCAGGTCACCGGGTTCTCGCCGCCGCCCCACCAGCCGAAGCCGCCGTTGCTTGGGTTCTGGAAGGTGAGGATCTTCTGATAGCCGACGTTGAGGTACTCCTCGGCCTGGAGCATGGTTTGGGGATCGTCCCGCCGGGACGAACGCAGGTAGTCGACGACCAACAGATTGGGGTAGGCCGTCGACGACGTCTGCTCCATTCAGCCACCGGGCATGTGCAGCAGGCCTTCGATTCCGTCGAGCACCTGGCTGAAGACCCCGGGGTAGAGCTTGACCAGGATCTTGGACGCGTCGTCGATCGCCTGGGGGGGGATCGCGACCTCGAGCTGCTGGTCCTCGTCGAGGGAGCCGTTCTTGACGGTCTCGACGCGCTGGCCGTCGGGCTCGACGCGCACCTGGCGCTCGAGGGCGTCGGCGAGCTGGCTGCCGTAGGCCTTGACCTGCAATGCGTGGGTCCCCGGTTTCAGCGCCCGCAGCGGGAAGCGGACCTGGGTCACCTCCCGCGGGGCCAGCTCGACCGTCGCGCTGGACTCGCCCAATTGCTCGTACCACGCCGCAGGCTGGAGCTCGACCCTCACGGTCTGCGCGGTGTCGAGGTAGTTGTAGACCGCCACCGGGACGTGGACCTCGTCGTTCTGGGTCAGCGCCACCGGGAGGTCGAGGTCGACGAAGAACTCCTGGAACACGCGCAGCCCGAGGGTGCTCGCCCCGAGGTCGCCCTGGGCGGAGACCGCGCTCATGCCCAGCCGCCAGGTGGTGATCGAGTCGGCGAGCGGAATCTCGAGCTGGGCCCGGCCGCGCGCGTCGGTGATCAGCTGCGGCTGCCAGAGGAGGGTCTCGGGGAAGTGGCGTCGGATCCGCGTGGGGGCCTTCAGCCCGGCCTCGCTGCGGTCGGTGTCCCGGAAGGCCTCCTCCACCCACGCCTCACCACCTGCCTCGAGGGCGCGCTCGAATTCCATGGGGGCAAAGTCGGCGGTCGCCGTCGCCATGTCCATGCTGGGGCGACTGCCAGCCACAGCGAGGAGGCTCATCAAGAGCAGGCCGAACACCGGGGCCACGGCCAGGGCGCTGCGGCTAGCCCCCAGCCACAGCCAGCGCTTGAACGAGATCGCCTCCAGCGCGCTCGACCAGGCCGCCGAGAAGGCGCCGCTCGCGAGCCCGAGCAGAGCCAGCAGGCCGAGCAAGACCGTCCCGGCGGTGTCGCCGTCGAGGGGGCTCCGGTAGCCCGAGCCCGCGGCGATCAGCCCCACGAGGGCCACGGCGGTCATCAGGTAGCCGGCGGGGAGGTAGCTCGAGGCGCGCCGCAGGGCGGGGTCGCGTCCAGCCAGCGGGAGCTGGCGCACCCGCCAGGCGCGGACGCCGATCAGGGCCAGGCAGCCGAGGGCGAGCGCGATCGCGAACCAGGCGACCACGGTCCCGTCGTCGGCGCCGAGCACACCCACGACCGCGACCAGGAGCAGCAGGCCGAAGAACGCGAGGGTCCCCCCCCGCCAGGGCAGCGAGACGCCGCGCTGGCTCTGGACGACGTGGGTCACCGCCGCCGTGACGCCGACGAGGAGCACGAGCACCGCCGAGGCCGCCTGGTCGCTGCGGATCGCGCCGAACACGAGCGCGCAGCCGAAGGCCCCCACCAGCGGCAGGTAGAGGCCGAGCACGAACCAGCGCAAGAGCGAGCGCAACCCGTCCTGGAGCGCCCGCGTCGCCGTGGGCGTGCCCTGCAGGCGGCGGCCTTGCCTGCGGCGCACGACCGCGGTCACCGGGAGCGGCAGCAGGAGCAGGAGCAGGATCACGCTGGGGGAGAGGGCCAGCGCGCCGAGGGCGGCCTGGGCCTGCTCGTCCTGCTCGCGGCGCAGGTCGGCGGTGCGCTCGCGGTAGGGGACGCTGGTCGCCTGCCCGGGCGCGCCGCTGTCCTTGGCGCCGGCGACGAGCACGGCGGCGGCGAGCTCGCGGCCCTCGCTGGCCTCACCCGCGGGGGCCGGGTCGACGAGCTCGGCCGGCGCCGCCGGCAGGTGGCGCGAGAACTGGGCGCGGGGCTCGAGCAGCTCGGCCTGCAACGTGAAGTAGACCTTCTCCAGCCCAGGCCGCGACTCCTGGAGCGCGAACACCGCCTCGTCGACCGCCGAGAGCGAGAGCGCCGCCTGCACCGGGTCGTCGCCCCGGCGCACGAGCAGATCGAGCACGGCCTTCTCCCCCGGGCGATACGTCTCGCGGTCGAGGGTCGCCTGGATCTCGAGGTCGCTGGCGCGAGCGACCTGGATCAGCTTGGTGTCGCTGACGATCGACCCGTCGCTCAGCACCTTGTAGGCGCGCAGCTGCAGCGTACCGAACAGGTCCGCGGGCAGGTCCAGCGCCAGCTGGCCCTGACCGTCGGCGAGCTGCACGGTCTTCATGAGCGCGGTCTGCCCGGAGCGGATCACGTCCAGGTAGGCGTAGCCGCCGCCCGCGGAGAGCAGGGTCAGCTCCGCGGTCTCACCCGTGGAATAGGTCGCGCGGTCGCTGCGCAGCAGCAGCCCCTCACGCTGGGCGGCCACGGCCAGGTCGACCCGGGTCTGGGCCCGGCGGCCGCCGTCGTCGGCGGCGACGAGCTGGAGCGAGGTGCCGGCGTCGGCGGGCAGGCGCAGCTCGGCGACGCCGGCGGCGTTGGTGCGCACGGGCTCATGGCCGAGGAGCGAGACCTGGGTCTGGGCGGGGGTCCCGTCGGGGTAGCTGGTGACCACGTAGAGCACGTTCTCGACCCCGGGGACGAGCTCGCCGCTCTCGGGGATCGCGTCGACCCGGATCGGCTGCGCCGAGACGGCCCGCGCCAGGGTCCGCGCCTGGGTGTGGCCGGCGCCGTCGGTGACCTTGGCCTCGAGGGACACGCTGGCGTCTCCCTTGTGCACCGGGAGCCCGACGAAGCGGTCCTTGAGCTTGACCTCGAAGCTGAAGCGGCCCTCGGCGTCGGTGAGCCCCCTCACGCGGGCGAACTCGTCCTGCAGCCCGGCGTATTCGGCCAGCGCCGTGGCCGTGAGCTCCACCCGGCCGCGGACCACCGGCTCACCAAAGGTGTAGCGCGCGCTGAGCGTGCCCCGCAGGGTGTCGCCGGGGGCGTAGTAGCCGGCCGCCGTGCTCAGCTCGACCTTGAACTTGGGGAGCACGTAGCGCTCGACGCGGACCGTGCGCTCGGAGGTCGCGTCGCCGGTGGTCACGCCGATCGTGTAGTCGCCGGTGTTGACCTCGTCGGCGAGCTGGACGTCCACGCTCGCCAGGCCGTAGTCCGAGGCGGGGAGGGTGCGCTTGAAGACTTTGTTGCCCTGCCCGTCCTTGACCTCGATCGAGGTCTCCTGGCCCGCCGCCGGGCGGAGGTCGGCGCTCGCCAGCGAGAGCGCGCGAATGTGGATCCGCTGCCCCGGCTGGTAGAGCGGCTTGTCGGTGCTCACGAACACGCGGTACGAGCGCTCGAGGCGCACCGACTTGGCGACCTCGGTCGTGCCCTCGTCGGTCTCGGCCGCGACCTCGAGCCGGTAGTCGCCGTCGGGGAGCTCCGCCGGCAGCTCTGGTTCGGCCACGAGCATGCCCTCGGCGTCGGTCTGCCCGTCCTGCTCCCACACCACCTCGCCGGCGCCGTCCAAGAGCCGCAGGCGGACGGCGGCGCCCGCGATCGCCTCACCGCCCAGCTCGTCGCGGACCAGGACGCGGAACGCGGAGGTCAGCCCCTGGGTCGCGCGCCACGTCCCGCATAGGATCACCTGCTGGCTGCTGAGGTCTCGCGAGAACACGACGGCGGTCTTGATCGCGACCCCGCCCGCGCAGAGGAGCAGCGCGGCGGCGGCCAGCGCCCAGTAGCGCCAGCCTCCCAGCCAGGGGGCGCGCTCGCGAGCGCGCTGGATCTCGTCCGCAGTTCGGATCTTGCTCATCACACCCTCTTCGATTCCAGCCAGCTCGCGCTGGATCCGGCTCACCGTCGCGTCGGCGAGGTCGCCGGGCGCGCGCAGCCCACGCAGGGCCGCCTCTTGCTCCATGAGCGCCACGTGAATCTGGCGCGCGCTGGGCTCCTGCAGGAGGACCTCCAGCTCGGCGGCCTCGGCGTCGGTCAGCCGCCCGTCGAGCAGCCGCAGCGTGAGCTCTTCGACCCGCTTCATGCGCCCGCGAGCCTCCCCTGAATGCAGTCCCGCAGCGTCAGCCGCACCCGCTGCAAGAGCTGGCGCGAGGCGGCGATGGTTCGCCCGAGGGTCAGCGCGACGTCGTCGAAGCCCAGCCCGCGCTCGTAGCGGAGGGTCAACGCCTGCTGCATGGGCTCGGGGAGCTTCTCGCGGCAAGCCTGCAGCGCCGCGCGCAGCTCGTCCTCGGGTTCGCCGTCCCCGGCGCCAGCCAGCCGCGCCTCGACGTGCTCGCGGTAGGCCTCGAGGCGCGTGTCCTCCCGCGCGCGGCGGCGGAGCTCTTCGCGCACGAGGTTGCGCGCGATCCCCCGCAGCCAGGCGCCGAGGTCGGCCCCCGCCTCGAAGCGGTCGAGAGAGGTGTAGGCGTTGACGAACGCCTGCTGCACGAGGTCCTTGACCGTCTCGTGATCGCGGAGGGTGTAGGCCACCGTGCGCCACACCGCGGCCTGGTGCGCCCGCACGACCTCGGCGAAGGCCTCGACCTCACCGGCGCGAACGCGCTCGAGCACGAGGTCGGTGTCTTCTTGGGTCTTCACGGTTGGCCTCCACTGACCGGCGCGTTCATGACCCTGTTTGCCGCCGCAGGACGAACTCAACGCGAAAAATCCGCGAAGCCTTCAGAGCCGGTCTAAGCCCTTTGCTACCAAACCCCAGCCTGCCGGGTCTCGGCGCTCCGATAGGCCCCGCGGGTGGAGGCCCCTGACCCGAATCGGCGGCGAGAGGCTCACCCACCCAGCATGCGCGGCGAGACGCTCCTGCGCGAGGGGAGGACGTGGCACGGAGTTGGGGGGGGAGCTCAGCTCGACGGCGGGGCGCGCACGCCTCCGGCGCTGGCGGTGGGGCCCACGCCAGCAGGACCGCACGCCGCGTTGGCTCCCCGCACCGCACTGGCCCCCCGCACCGCGTTGGCGCCGCACGCCGCGTTGGCACCCCGCGCACCCGCAGGAGGGCGCACCCGCCAGCCGTCGGCGCGATCGCGCTCGCGGTG
>Ga0070727_10001478_pt1 | contig 24750 bp, 23 predicted proteins | sample tdAd472_FD_66722 | JGI IMG/M metagenome (GOLD analysis project Ga0070727, IMG submission 66722) | Marine sediment microbial communities from the Atlantic coast under amendment with organic carbon and nitrate - tdAd47.2 | ecosystem: Environmental > Aquatic > Marine > Coastal > Sediment | place...
GAGCGAATTTCAAATCCTTAAACCACACTAGATTCATATAGTTACTAGTGACCCTTATGGATCTGAAGTTCGCTCAGTGCTTGCCGAATAATGCGGCGAACTTCAGATCCGGGTCACTAGGTCACCGACTCATTATGCCTCAGCCATATCCTTATTGAGGCGAGTTGTACGGAGGCGAGGAAATTGTCGTCGCGTTTGTCGTATCGGGTGGCAACGGCCCTGAAATGCTTGAGTGTGTTGAAGAAGCGCTCGATCAGGTTGCGACATCGATAGAGGCCCGGACTGAAGGCGGGTTGCCGGACGCGCTGGGGCATAGGCGGAATATTGGCGACAAGCTGCGCGCAGCTTGTCAGCATCATAGGCGCGGTCAGCCAGCAGAACGGGGACAGGCGTCAGGCTATCCAGCATGGTATAGGCGCTGTGCCCGTCATAGGCCTCTGAAACAGCATCCAATATCCGCTTCCATACCCCGGCCCGCCGCCAGCGGTTGAAGCGGTTCATACAGGTCGTATGCGGCCCGTAACGCGATGGAATATCTGCCCACGGCGCTCCTGTACGCAGCCGCCAGAATATCCCGTTCAAAACCCGCCGGTCATCAACCCGCTTCACACCACGCACCTTCGTCGGAAGCAATGGCTGGATCACCGACCATTCGAAACCCGTCAAATCAAACCGCGCCATCAGCATCTCCTTTCAGGAAAATACTGAATCACAAATCACCCCAGTTGAAAATCCCTTTATGGGTATGTGACCTAGCTGCTCACACGCATGATATGGTCATAAATCGCTTTATGTAATGGCTCTTCGAACATACAGCCAGCCTCATGACTTCGTGTCCAGACGACAGTGGCACGCCTGCCTTCAAAGCCGGAAAACATCACCCAGACGGTCATGCCCGGCTTCAGGCTCACAAAACTCTGGAGACAGAAACCTGTTTCGGAAAGGTTGGAAATGCGGCTCGTAAACCATGTTTCACCGGGGCGACGCAGCTTGACTCCAATCAGCACGGTGTGCCGATTACTGTTCCTCGCACACTCATCTATCACAGGGGGTTTTTCGACAAACGTCATACGATCTCACCAGACTCTTCGGTAATATGCTAGCAGTGCATCGTAATTATTTCGTAAATATGCGTCGCCACGATGCGCAAGACCCATTTTATTCTCTTGCCGCGGCGTAGATACAAAAATGGGGGCAGTAACCCCCATTTTCGAAACCGATATTATGGACGATCAGCTGATAGCATCAAAAGCGTGCATATTGCTCATTGCCGACAAAACCAAGCTTTGTGACCTTGGATGCCTTTATTACTGCCAGAACCTCATCAACGGTAACATAACGCGTCTGGCTGTCTGGCTGGAACTGCAGCACTGGCTCAACCGGCAAAGCCATGGAGGCCTTGAGATATTGCCGCAACGTCAACTTGTCGATGGGCATACCGTTCCAGGTGATCGTACCGGCAGCATCAATTGCTACCTTGTTCTTGACCGGATCAATAATATCCGGGGGGGTGTTATTGGAATCATTGGGAAGGTCGATCTTAACCGCGTGGGTCTGGATCGGAATGGTGATGATGAACATAATGAGAAGAACGAGCATGACGTCGATAAGCGGCGTCGTGTTCATTTCCATCATCGGTTCGCCATCGTCTGAACCGCCACTCATGGCCATGGTCTAAACTCCTACGAAACGCTTACAGACGCTGGACTTTGATGTCACTCGGGTCGGGCTGTGAAATAAAGCCAACCTTCGGGAAACCAGCCATCTGCATGGTGTAAATGGTACCGCCTATACAGCGATAGGGCGTATTGATGTCACCGCGAATATGCACTTCCGGCAAATCCTCTGGCGTCAAATTCTCAACACCGCCAACCTTGTCAATATCCGATTTCAGTTTTGCAACTGCCCGGTCAAGCAACTCGCTGGAGTTGACCCTGGTCAGGTTCCAATAGACCTCACAGCTACCGTCGGTTTTGCTGTAGGTAATGGAAAGTGAGACATTTTCCGGCTTCGTCGTCGTCGGTTCAAACGCCACTTTGGGAAGCTGCAAATCAACTGTCTGGACCACGACAGGAATCGCGATCAGAAAGATAATAAGCAACACCAGCATAACGTCGACCAGCGGCGTCGTGTTGATATCGGACAGCGGCTTCTCGTCGCCACCCTCTCCTCCAACGCTCATTGCCATCGATCAGTATCCTAACTCTTCAAATACAATCATTATGGTCTAAACTCATGTACGGGGACCATGCTCATGCATGATCTCCCGCACCATATGTTCAGGCCTTCTTGGGTGCAGCGGCTGTGGCCGGACGTGCGGCAGCTGTAGGAGCCGCAGCAACAGCCGGGCGAACCTGACCACCGGAAACCATATAGCCAAGCAGATCGACTGAAAAACCATTAAGGTCTTCGGCGATCGACTTGTTACGACGCTGCAGCCAGTTAAAGGCCAACACAGCAGGCACAGCCACAGCAAGACCCAGAGCGGTCATGATCAAGGCTTCACCAACCGGGCCAGCAACAGCATCAATAGACGCCTGACCAGATGCACCGATCTTGATGAGCGCGCGATAGATACCGATAACCGTACCGAAGAGACCGATAAACGGTGCAGTCGCACCCACGGTAGCCAGAAATGCCAGACCGCCACCAAGTTTGGAGTTGATCGAAGCTTCGGACCGCGCAAGCGAGCCATGCATCCAGTCATGGGCTTCGACCGGGTCGGTCAGTTTACCATGCTGCTCCTGTGCGGCGAGGCCGTCATCAACAAGCTGCTTGTAGGCAGTGTTCTTTTCCAGCTTGGCGCCGGCTTCCTTGATGGAACCAGCGCGCCAGAAAGAAGCGCGAACCTTCTTTGCCTGACTGATAATCTTCTGCTGCTCAATGAGCTTCGTGAAGAGAATATAAAAGGAGAAAACAGACATTGCGCAAAGAATGGCGAAAACCGTCTGCGAAATAATACCGCCTTCTTCAAGAGCGGCACGAAGACCATATGGATTCTCTTCCACGTGAGGCGCGGCTGCTGCTGCGATTGAAATCAACATTGTACACTTCCCTCTAAAAACATGAATCTAGTTAAATAAGAGCTGGCGTGCGCTATTTTTAATGCACGCCATAACCCATGAAAATCATCTCGGTATTTGCCACACGAAACGGCTGGTATATGTATCCGTCATAGGATTTCCGTCAGCACCCTTAGCTGCCCTGAAGCGCGCACGCCGAGTCAACAGCCGGCATGCTTCCGAATCAAGATCCGAATGGCCGCTTGATTTAATAATCGTGCAGTCGGAGACCCGGCCATCCGTGTCAATTGAGAGACGAAAAGTCAGCGCACCCGAGCGCTCTTCACGCAACGCCCGGCTCGGATAGTCGTCAGAAGACATCCATCTGCCCGGATTACCACGAGGCTTGGCTTTCTCAACCGCACGCGGAGGCGCAGGCGGAGGTGGTGCAGGCGTAGGCGGCAACACAGGTGGGGCCTTAGGCACAGTAGGCAGAACAGGCGCCGCAGGTGCAGGCAGTTCGACAATCTGAGGTGGAGCAACCACTGGCGGCGGCGGCACTTCAGCCGGCTTCGGCGGAGGTGGCGGCGGCTCGTCAGGTGGCGGTGGCTCTTCCTTCACCTCGAAGACATCAAGCTGTTCTGCTGCCTTCTTAACATATTTCATACCCAGACCGGTTACGAACGCATAACCAAGAACGGCATGAATCAAGGCAACGATAATAATCGAGACTGTACGACTCGATGTTTCTGAGTGGTCAGCATAGGCCATCCAGCAACGACACTCCTTAACTCAACTTAGTTTTTTATCAAAAAAAGCGGCTATCACACTTAAGGCCAACCAGCTTACAGCTATACCGCAAACCCGATGGCCCCTATGTTTCTTCTATATTGCGGTCTTCCTAACGCGCTGTGCGTCTCGAAGCAAACGCTTTTTGGTTGATTAAGCCCTCGCAATATAGAAAATCGAGAAAAGTTTGCGTGTGACATCAATGTTACACTCTGAAAGAGAGACATATGACATATTTGTGCCCGCCACCCGTCCACCGTAAAAAAATATCCAACATATTGATATTACTAATCATTGTTATATTTTTTCTGGTAGGACATGTACAACCGGCCCTGTCAGCAACAGGCAAAAGCAGCCAGGAAAAACCGCTCTCATATTCCGATATAGCGGATCTCATAGAGGTGTCACCGCTGGTGATAAACGCCCGTATCAAGGCCATAAAGAAGGTAAAGATAAATCAGGCGAACACAGAAAAAACGCCACTTTCCTATCTTCTGGTGAAGGCTGAACTCATTTCACTGATTCGCGGGCAGGACGGGCTGCAAAAAACAGTTACATTCCTTGCCAATCCGGATGATCGCGAAACAATATATCGTAAAAAGAACCGGATTCTGCTCTTTGCGACGCCGGGTCAGGCCACAGGGCAGATTCGCTTGGTTTCCCGCAATGCGGCACAGCTCTGGACTCCCGAAGGGGAAGTGATGGTGCGCTCTGTTACCGCAGAGTTTCTCCAGAATGATTCTCCCCCGGCAATTACCGAAATCGGCGACGCTTTCTTTATCTCGGGTACGGTTTCAGGCGAAAGTGAGACACAGATTTTCCTGAAAACCCAGTCAGGCGCACCCGTATCCTTGTCTATATTGCGCAGGCCCGGTCAACCTCCACGCTGGGGCGTGTCATTGGGTGAAATCGTCGATGAAGCCGCTACGCCACCGTCTCGCAACACACTGCTCTGGTATCGTCTGGCATGCGGTCTGCCGCTACGTCTTCCGTACGAATCGATTCGGACCTTGCCATTGCGCGATGCCGAATCGGCACAGCGCGACTACCGATTTGTAATCGAAAGCCTTGGCAGTTGCGGCCGCACATTGTAGCTGGGCTGCAAAAGGAAGGCTCCAGACGAGTCCATCCTTTATCCATATTACAATCATCATAATCAATGTCAGGGAAACAGATGCAGGATCAGCCCCCCATGCGCGTCGCAATAGTCGGCCTTGGTACAGTTGGAACAGGCGTTTTACGCGTGCTTGAGACCAACAAGGAGTTGATTAGCCGGCGCGCGGGCAGAGCTATTGAGGTCGTGGCCGTTTCCGCACGTGACAGAAACAAGGATCGCGGCGTCGATATCTCTGGCCTTATATGGCTCGACGATATGATGGAGCTGCCCCAGCGCGATGATGTCGATGTCGTGGTAGAACTAATCGGTGGTTCTGACGGACCTGCCCTGGCCTTGTCGAGGGCCACTCTGGGCAACGGCAAACCATTGGTTACCGCCAATAAGGCAATGCTGGCACATCATGGACTTGCGCTCGCCGAGCTGGCCGAACAGGCTGGTATCCCGCTTAAATATGAAGCGGCTGTTGCGGGGGGCATCCCGGTTATCAAAGGCCTGCGCGAAGGGGCCGCTGCCAATGAGATCAGCCGCGTTTATGGCATTTTGAATGGCACCTGCAATTATATTCTGACGACAATGGAACGAGAAGGGCGCGACTTTGACGAAGTGCTGCGCGAAGCTCAGGAGCTCGGCTTTGCTGAGGCAGACCCCAGTTTCGACATTGATGGCGTCGATGCTGCGCACAAGCTTTCCATTCTGGCCAGCCTCGCTTTTGGTACGCAGATTGATTTTGATGCTGTGGACGTCACCGGCATTCGCGATATCATTGCATCAGACATCAACGAAGCAACGGCACTGGGCTACCGGGTCCGGCTTGTCGGTATAGGTGAAAACACAGACAACGGACTATTTCAGCGGGTGTCTCCCATGCTGGTGCCCCTGCTACATCCTCTCGCCCATGTCGGCGGCTCCCTGAATGCCGTGCTTGCAGAAGGCAATTATGTCGGCAGTCTCTTTTTCCAGGGCGCAGGCGCAGGCGAAGGACCGACAGCATCAGCAGTCGTCGCCGATCTGATCGATGTAGCGCGTGATGAATATGGCGATCCTTTTGCGATGCAGGTCGGACATCTTTCACGCCAGCCTAAAGCGGATTCCGGGGCGCGCAGCGGGCGCACATACATACGATTCATAGTGCGTGACAAACCCGGTGTACTGGCAGAAATCGCCGCCGCCATGCGCGATGCCGGTGTGTCGATTGAGAGTTTGATTCAACGTGGCGCCTATGATGATGGCACGGTGCTGCTCGTGGTCGTGACCCATCATAGTACAGAGGCCTCGATCAAACAGACGCTCAAAACACTTTCCGGTTCGGATAGTATAGTCGAGGAGCCAATGGTGATGAACATTCTCGACTAAAGCCTATAGAGTTTAGAGCGCTGCACTCGACAAGCGGATATTCTCCGCTTATCCGTGCATCGCAACAACCGACATGATATTAAATAAGGATAGTGTAAATGGTGCAGGCAAGTTCGGTTCTCGATCGCGTTCTCGTTATGGAAATGGTCCGTGTGACAGAGGCCGCGTCGATTGCTGCCTCCCGTCTTATCGGTCGTGGTGATGAAAAAGCCGCTGATGCCGCTGCGGTAGAAGCGATGCGCACGGCATTTGATGAACTTTATATGGATGGCACTGTTGTCATCGGCGAAGGCGAACGCGACGAAGCGCCAATGCTCTATATCGGCGAGAAAGTCGGCGGCGCTCCGGGCAAGGGCCCCAAAATCGACATCGCGCTTGATCCGCTGGAAGGCACAACCATCACGGCCAAGGCTGGCCCCAATGCACTGGCTGTGCTCGCTGCGGCTGAGGAAGGCTGCCTTCTCAACGCACCAGATGTATATATGGACAAAATGGCGGTTGGCCCTGGCTATCCCGACGATATCATCGACCTGAACAAAAGCGTGAAGGAAAATGTAGAAGCTGTTGCCGCTGCAAAAGGCGTAAAAGCGGACGAAATCATCGTCTGCGTGCTTGATCGCCCACGCCATGAAAAACTGATTGGCGAGCTGCGCGAGATTGGCTGCGGCATCATGCTGATTCCCGATGGCGACGTGGCTGGCGTTATCGCTACAACCAACCCCGAAACCAACATCGACATGTATATGGGCAGCGGCGGCGCCCCGGAAGGCGTGCTGGCCTGCGCTGCGCTGCGCTGTGTTGGTGGCCAGTTCAAAGGCCGCTTGCTCTTCCGCAATGATGACGAACGCGCTCGCGCCCGCAAATGGGGCATTACCGATCTCAACAAGATTTATGATCTCAAGGAAATGGCCAAGGGCGATTGCATCTTTGCAGCAACCGGCGTGACCGATGGCTCGCTGCTGCGCGGTGTCAAACGCATGCCCGGCAACGTGATGACAACCGACAGCGTTGTGATGCGCGCTTCTTCGGGTACAGTGCGCTGGATCAAAGGCGAGCATCGCTCTACACGCAAAGACAAATAATGCGTCAATAATACTGACTAATATATAAGGAGAGGGCCAACCACCCTCTCCTTTTTCATTTATACAAGCCTGTCTCAGGCGTGTTTATTTTTTCAGACGGTAGCCGGTTCGAAACATCCAGACGACGATCGCAATACATATGGCGAGCATCACCGTGATAAAGCTGAGGCTGACACCAATTGATACATCGCCCTGGCCAAAAAAGGTCCAGCGAAACCCGCTGATCAGATAAACCACCGGATTGAACAAGGTGATCGTCTTCCATGGCTCAGGCAGCATATGGATAGAATAGAACGCCCCACCCAGAAACGTCATCGGCATGATGACAAGCAATGGGACGAACTGTAGCTGCTCAAAGCTCTGCGCCCAGATACCGAGAATGAAACCAAACAGGCAAAAACTGATCGCAATCAATAGCATGAATGCCAGCATCGCGACCGGGTGAGCCACCTCCATATCAACAAAAAGATGCGCAGTTGCATATATTACCAGCCCGACAATCATAGATTTGCTGGCAGCCGCACCGACATAGGCCATAACGATTTCCAACGAGGAAAGTGGCGCAGATAATATCTCATATATGCTGCCGATCCATTTGGGCATATAAATGCCGAAAGCGGCATTGGAGATACTCTCCTGGAACATGGACAGCATGATAAGACCTGGCACAATATACAGGCCATAAGATATGCCGCCAATATCCGTCATCCGTGAACCAATAGCAGAACCAAAGACGATGAAATACAGCGAGGTCGTGATCACCGGAGTGACAAGGCTGGTCCAGAAGGTCCGGCCAAAACGGTGAATTTCGAATTTATATATCGCAGCAATACCGCGCCAGTTGATAGCGCTCATGCTGCTACCTCCGCGTCCTGAACATCCCCGGAATGAACCAATCCTACAAAAATATCTTCCAATGTACTTTGCCGGGTGGAGAGGTCACTATAGCCAATGCCCAATGCAGAGACCTGCCGGAGCAGCTGCGATACACCGCTTTCATCGGCAGTCGAATCAAACAGATAGTGCAAGTCGCGCCCCTCATTTTCGAGTTTGGGTTGCCAGCGTTCCAGTTCTGGAGGCAGTGCGGCGAGCGGCTGAGAGAGATGTATGGTCAGGGTCTTGCTACCCAGCTTGTGCATGAGCGTATCTTTGTCCTCAACCAGCATGAGCTGCCCCTTGTTGATGACACCGACCCGGTCCGCCATCTCCTCGGCTTCCTCGATATAATGGGTCGTCAGAATGATCGTAACGCCGGTTTCCCGCAATTGCCGGACCAGTCTCCACATATCCTTGCGCAACTCGACATCAACGCCTGCTGTCGGCTCATCAAGGAATAATATGCGCGGCTCATGTGCCAGTGCCTTGGCGATCAAAACCCGGCGTTTCATGCCACCGGAAAGCTCCATCAGCTTGGTATCGCGCTTGTCCCACAGCGTGAGATCACGCAAGATTTTTTCAATATATGCATCGTTACGCGGCTTGCCGAACAGGCCACGGCTGAAACGGACCGTATCAAGAACCTTCTCGAAAGCATCCGTCAGCAGTTCTTGCGGCACCAGCCCGATCTGTGCCCGCGCTTCACGATAATCATCGACACTATCCTGCCCATTGACCAGAGCATGACCGGACGATGGCCGGACCAGACCGCAAATAATGCTGATAAGAGTCGTCTTGCCTGCGCCATTTGGTCCGAGCAGCGCAAAAATCTCGCCCTCTTCTATCTCCAAATCGACAGAATCAAGAGCTACATGCCCGGAGGCATAGGTTTTGCCCAAACCGGCAATTGAGATGATAGATGCCATAAGGGAGAGATTCTCTTTCGAAACAGATATTGCAATGCAAGATAGCGTATGACGCTGTATGTACAACAGCCAAACCATAGTAATATGCTTGCATGCACACGCTGACGGGTTAGGACAACATCATGCTTCCTGTCAGTCAAATTCCGCTTTCGATCACTGGGCAAAAATGGTGTTGGCGCGGAGACAGGGCTGGCGCAACCAGCGGCAGCTATCAGCCCGATGATCTGGTTGCCCAACTGCTGATGGCACGGGGCTGCCCACGCGAAGAGGTGGAGGCGCATCGCACCCCCACTATCCGCCATTTCATGCCCGACCCATCGGTTTTTCAGGACATGGACCGCGCAGCGCAGCGCATAGCCGATGCGGTACAGCAAGGCGAACAGGTCACTATTTATGGTGATTATGATGTCGATGGCGCGACCAGCGCGGCGCTGCTGATCCGGCTGTTGCGCACGCTGGGGCTGGAAGCTGGCTATTATATTCCAGACCGCCTGATGGAAGGCTATGGCCCCAGCGGCGAAGCGCTCGTCAAGCTGGCCGAGAACGGATCCTCCCTGATCGTTACGGTCGATTGCGGTGCGCAGGCTTTTGAAGCGCTCTCTATGGCAAAATCCGCCAATGTCGATGTCATTGTCGTTGACCATCACCAATGCGCCACAACCCTGCCGGAAACCTTTGCGCTGGTGAACCCCAACCGCCTTGATGAGAGTGAAGCAGGCGCTCTCCATGGACATCTCGCGGCCGTTGGTGTGGCCTTTCTGCTCGGCGCAGCACTCATCCGCACGTTACGTACGCGTGGCTGGTTTACTGCGCGCACAGAACCTCGGCTAATGGAACTGCTCGACCTTGTTGCGCTGGGTACAGTCGCCGATGTTGCGCAATTGCGCGGTCTCAACCGGGCCTTTGTCGCACAGGGCCTCAAGATGATGACGCAACGCCGCAATATCGGGCTTGTCGCATTGGCACAGGCGAGCCGCCTCACCCGCGATCCTTTGTGCCATGATCTCGGTTTTGCGCTGGGTCCACGTATCAACGCAGGTGGTCGCGTAGGAAAATCCGACCTTGGTGTACGCCTGCTCACCACACAGGACATAAGCGAAGCACGCGACATTTCCGAGGAGCTGAACCGTCTTAACGAAGAGCGCCGTGCTATTGAAGCCCTGGTTCAGGAAGAAGCGGAAGCTCATGCCGCAACGCAAGGCAATCGTGCGGTCATGCTGGTTGCAGGCAAGGGCTGGCACCCGGGCGTGATCGGGATTGTCGCCGGGCGTCTCAAGGAGAAATTCAATCAGCCTGCCCTTGTCATCGCAATTGATGAAGAAGGCACAGGCAAAGGCTCCGGCCGCTCGGTCAGCGGTGTAGACCTTGGCGCGGCGGTGCTGGCGGCAAAGGATTCAGGGTTGCTGGTGGCAGGTGGAGGCCATGCCATGGCCGCCGGGCTTACCGTAGCCTGCGACCGGATCGACGCGCTGCATGATTTTCTTGATGAGCGCCTTGCCGCCCCTATCGCCAAAGCGCGGGAAGAACGCGCCCTGCTGCTCGATGCTCTTGTCAGCCCGCGTGGCGTCCAGCCCGATCTGGTCCACGCACTCGATGAAGGCGGACCTTATGGCATGGGCTGGCCCTCCCCGCGCATCGCCACCGGACCAGTGCGCATCGTCAAGGCTGATGTGGTTGGTACCAATCATGTGCGTCTTGTCGTTTCCGGTGCGGATGGTGCATCGCTCAAAGCCGTAGCCTTTCGGCAAGCCGACACAATATTGGGACAGGAATTGCTCCATGCAGGACGTGACCGCAGATTATGGCTGGCGGGGCGCGCCAAGGTCGATGATTGGGGCGGTGGACGCACCGCAGAAGTGCATCTTGACGACGCCGCGTGGGAAAGCTGAAACAAGAAGCCGCTTTTCCACATAAATTTGACCCGATATGGGTTGACCCCGCGCGCGCTTCCCCCTAATGCCGCCTTCGCTTCGCCAAGCGCTTTTCGCGTGTATCGGCATGGCCCCATCGTCTAGCGGTTAGGACGCGGCCCTTTCACGGCTGAAACACGGGTTCGATTCCCGTTGGGGTCACCATTTCTCTTCATGATATGAGACACGCAGTCCGGGGCCATTCTGGCTCATGCGGGCAGCAGGAATGTCCGTCCATCCGGCGTCACCTCAAATTCTATGTCATATGTCTGTGCGAGCCATTGTGGCGTCAGCACGGCATCACGCGCTCCTTGCGTCAGGATACGCCCTTCGCGCATCAATATCACATGGTCGGCAATGCGTGCGGCATGGTTCACATCATGCAACACCGTGATGACCCCCGCACCTGCTCTGGCAGTACGAACCAATATATCGAGCATGGCGCGTTGGTGCGCCGGGTCGAGACTGGCGAGCGGCTCATCCGCCAACAGCCATTGTGGTTGCCCCGCCAGCACCCGTGCAAAGAGCGCCCGCGCCTGTTCGCCGCCTGACAAGTTCAGCATCCGCCGTTCCTCCAGATGACTAATATCGACCTGTTCCATTGCAGCAGCGATGATATCTTCATCATCCTGCGTCACGTCGCCGCCGCCCTTATGCGCCATACGCCCGAGCGCGACGAGCGCATGGACCGAAACATCCCAATGCACCTCGCCCTTTTGCGGCAAAAAACCGATCAACCGTGCACGCTCTTGCAGCGTTATGGTGTTCAGCGGCCGCCCATCGAGCTGAACCGAGCCTGTGATGCCTGCCTGCAGGCCTGCGAGGCAATGCAGCAGGCTGCTCTTGCCTGCCCCATTGGCGCCCAATATCGTGATCACCTGCCCTCCTGCCAAGGCGCCACTGACATGATCGATTATGGTGCGCCCGCCCCGCCGCATCGCAATGTCGGTAAACTCGAGGTTCATGGCTCAGCTCAGCTCCCGCCGCATTTTCAGCAGCAGATAGAGGAAGAATGGCCCGCCCAGTAACGACATGGCGATGCCAAGACGAATTTCGCTCATCACAGGCAGCATGCGGATAATCATGTCGGCCCACACAACCAAAAGTGCTCCAGCCAGCGCCGAGGGCAGTAACAGCGCCGAAGGGCGGTGTGCGGTAAATGGCCGCATGAGATGTGGTACCACCAGCCCGACAAAGCCCACCACACCGGCTATCGCTACCGAAGCGCCAACACACAAGCCCAGCCCCGCAACGATCAGCCCTTGCAGACGGCGCATATCCACCCCCATGGAACGCGCAGCGACATCACCCAAAGTCAGTGCATCCAGACTCCGCCCGCACATCAGCAGGATCGCCATACCCAGCAGGATCAACGGCGCGCCCAGCAGTACATCATTCCAGCTCCGGTCCGTTAATGCGCCCATCAGCCAGGTCACGATTTCTGCTGTGGCGAAAGGAGTCGGCGCGAGGTTGATGAGCAAAGCCGTCAGCGAGGCCGCGACGCTGGAGAGTAACACACCGGCCAATGTGAATATGATCGTGCTGCCCGCCCGCCCTGCGAGCATGATGAGCAAAGCTGCCCCGGCAAAAGCACCGGCCAGGGCGAAGGCCGGGAGCACCCATATGGCCATTGCCCACCCGAGAGACAGGCTCAGAACTGCGCCCAGAGCGGCGCTGGCCGATATACCAAACAGCCCCGGATCCGCGAGCGGGTTGCGCAAATAGCCTTGCATCGCCGCCCCCGACAACCCCAGGGCACCACCCACCAACATGCCTACCAGAGCACGCGGCATACGCAGCTCGATGATGATGAGTGAACCCATATCTCCTGCAAACCACTCGCGCGGTGAAATCCAGTAATGTCCTGCCAATAAAGACAGCAAAAAAGCGATGCACAAAGCGACAAGCAAGGCAAGATTCAGGCGCATGGCTAGTGCGGCTCGCCTGTCACTTGTATGGCTTCGGTTCGCGCGGCCCATTGCTGGCGGATATCATGCAAGCGTCCGGCTGCGTCAATTATGCTCGGACCACCACAATGCAACATGCTCGCTGGCAGGTCGGCCAGCATAAGCTGGTCAGATTTCACCTTGCGCAGCACAGGATGAGAGAGCCTCTTGCTACTGGCATGACCTGCAGCGTTCACGGTCATTCCCGATTTGCTGGTCATAATAATCGTCGGCGGGCGCAACAATATATCTTCCAGGGAAGCAACGCCCCATTGCTCGATACCCATGGCCGCACTTGCGTTTCTGAAACCGGTTCTGACCAACAGCTCGTCTGTCAATGTGCCCGTGCCCAGTACCAGACCGCCTTCTTGCCACACAAGCGCGGAAGGCGCGTCTCGGGTAGCAGCCATTGATGCCCGCTCTACTGCCGCGCTGATACGGGCGACCAGCGCCCTACCTTGCGCCTCACGACCAATAAGGCGCGCTATGGTGCCAACTTGAACCTGGCTTTGCGCTATCGTATTGGGGACATCAGCCTTGACCAGCCTGATGCCTAGGCGCTCAAGAGCCATGGACGTCTGCGCAGAGACATAAATGCTGGCGATCACCAGATCAGGGCGCATAGCAATTACATCTTCTGCGCTGTCCCGCACTATTGGATATAGCCGCGCCCAGCTTTGCGGAACTGACGCCGCGCGCGGATCGTGCGAATAATGGCTAATGGCAGCGATTTGTTCCGGCGCCGCAATATCGCGCAATATCGCGTCCGCGCACGGGTTCATCGACACAATACGCATGGGTTGCGCACCCTGCTGCTGTGTTTCATATTCATGCGAGGAGGCCGAACAGGCGGCGAGACACAGGCACGACAACGCTCCCATGATCCGCCGCCCGATCGTCATTTCAGAGCCCCACTCTTATGCCGACATAGCCCGCCCTGCCCGGCGTTCCATAATTGGCCACTGTTTCATAGTCGCTGTCGAACAGATTTTCGATGCGTCCATATAACTCTATCCGTTCTGTAACTGCGTATGAAGCGCGAATGTCGCTCACCACATAATCCTTGTTTCGCGCGGTGCTGAACGGACTATCGAGACTGTCTCCAACATGGCTGATGCTCACACCAGCGGAGAGACCAAAGGACCAGTCATAATCCACACTGGCATAGGCCTTATGGCGTGGTCGGCGGGGCAGATCACGGTTCGCAACACGATCACGTGACCGCACATAGCTATAGTTGAACGATGCGGTGAGCGCTTCGACAGGCCGGGCCTTTAGCTCCACCTCAATGCCTTGCGCCTTTGCACTGGATATATTGTTATAAAAGCCGTCAAAAGCAAAATCACACAAGGGCGAAGGGTCGCCAAAACCGGTACAAGTCACAAAATCTATCAGATTCCGGGTCTTGCGATAAAACCATGTCGCGCCCAGCTCAACCGTACCATCCAGCCCCTTTTGCACGACACCAATATCCCAGCTTTTCGCACTTTCAGGTTTCAGAGCGAGGTTCCCATATTGGCTGTGCAACTGATAGAGAGACGGAGCTTTGAAACCCTCGCCGTAGCTCGCGCGAATGACACTATTGCCGTTATTGGGCGTATAAGCGGCATTGGCAGCAAAGGTCGTATGCCCGCCAAAGCGATCATGGTCGTCATAACGCATGCCTGCCGCCATGCTCAAGCCTTCTACGGGCAACAGGTTGAGCTGGCCATAAAAGCTGGTAAGCCGCGCCTTGCCCTTTTCAGCGCTCGCACCAAAGCCAAAATCGCTGCTGGAGCGATAACGCGACCATTCCCGCTCTGCGCCGAATACCATGCTCCAGGCTTCAGCTATCTGGAAATTGCCCTGATATTCGACACGTTCATTACGCCCCAGCCCGTCAAACTGCTTTTGCGGTGTTGCATCAGGGTCATAATCGCGCCGGTCCGTGTCCGTGATCATATAGGCAAAACGGTTGCTCAACCGCCCATCCAGTGCCGACCAGTTCAGCCCAGCATAACCGACAATCTCGCGCGTGCGATTATACGAGCTGTTATCGCCCAGTGGAAAGCCGCCATCAGTATCCAGATCAGATCGGGAATACCAACCACGCGCATCAAGTGAAAGAGTGTCGGAGACGGTGATTCTGATATTGGCATTAGCCCCATATTCTTCCAGACCATCCCGCTCTGTGCCGCCGCGCTGCTCACTATAGGCCGATATGCCATCAGTGCGGTAATAGAGCGCACCGCCAGAAAGCGCGACCGGCCCGAACTGCGTCATGCCATTACCGACCAGCTCCACCGCATTACGATAGCCATATTCTCCCTGTAACCGGGCCTCACTGGCGCCTTTTGGCTGATGGGTTATGAGGTTGACGACGCCACCAATCGCCTGACTGCCCCACAGCACCGACTGAGAGCCACGCACAACCTCAATTCTTTCGATATTTCCAACCAGAAGCCGTCCAAAGTCAAAACCGCCAGCGGGCGTGGACGGATCATTGATTTTCACGCCATCTATCAGGGTGACGGTATGGCTGGATTCCGCGCCGCGTATAAAGACGCTCGACACAGCCCCATGGCCACCGTTTCTGGCAGAAGTAAGCCCCGGTACACTGCGCAGTGCATCCGTAACGCTCACGCTTTGCATGCGCTTTAACTCTGCCTCACTGATAACCGTGACAGACAGGCCAACCTGGCTAACCGGCGTTGCCGTGCGGTTGGCGGTAACGATTATCGTATCTTCTCTGGCTTGTGCAGGGGTGTAGACAAAAGCGCAGGACAATATTGTGGCGCTGGCTAAAAATGTTCGTTTTTGTATCATTCCAAGGTCCTTCATGTGACGGTTGCTCAACTGCCGTCACGCGAGGACATCCTCGTTCATCCGGTACTACCCGCCCGACTGAAGTACGGCGCGGCAGGCAGGTCTCCTGGCTCTCGGGTCATTGCTTTCCACCTCACCTTCCCAGATTGCTCCAGTGGCATAAGAGGCGGTAACTCGCCGATCACAGTTGCGGGTGCAGCGTCGGATTACAAACAGGGGTGTGGGCTCCCGTGTTTGCTTCCGACTTCCCTATTGATCCCGTCTCCGGGAACCTGTCGCATGGCCGCTATTGCTGAGTTTTTAAATGATTGCAAGACCATAGGGCTTCTAACAGGCGGCCAAAAGAAAAGGCCGGAGGATCACTCCCCCGGCCCAGTCATGCGTACCATATATAGGGTAGCAATATCAGAACTTCACGCTAAGCGAGGCAGAATAGGAAGTGCCCATCTTATACCGGTTGAAATATACGCGGTTTCCGCCGCTCTCCTGATATTCCTCATATTTACGACCCGTCAGATTACGTGCCTCAAGCTTGAGCTCCGTGTTCACGCCTTTGATCGTAAACCCCTGACGCACCACAAAGTCGATGTTGAGGCCAGGATATTCGTAAATATCAGGCGTTGTACCCGGACCACGGCTCGTGACGCGTTTGCTGGCATATGTAAGCAGCAAAGTCTGTTGTGACAGGCTGTCAATATCCTCAAGGCCAATTTGGAGGTTTACCAGATGGTCGGACTGGCCTGTGAGAGGATCACCATCGGCAAAGAAGTCAGAAGCGAGCTGCGGACCTGACGCCAAAGCGGTCACCATGTCCCCTGCTGCCACCTTAATTTTCGACTTGGTGTAGGTGTAGTTCCCTACGACCACTGCACGGCGGGTAGAGAAGAAACCATCGTCTGACATGCCGCTGAGGTCAAAATATTTCTGGACTTCAAGCTCAGCGCCATACAGCTGTGCTTCCGGGGCATTGGCATAGCCAACGATTGGATCCGTGCCGCTCAAAATGGATACATAGGCTTCAATCGGCTTATCAATCTTCTTGAAGAAACCCGACAGAGAAAAGCGTTGATCACGCGCAAAATACCACTCGAAGCGGGCTTCGGCGTTAAACAACTCTGAGTCCGTCAGGAATGGATTACCGCGATACAAACGGTTGCTTTCCGGGTCATAGAAGCTTTGATCCAGCAATTCGCGAAATTGCGGGCGCGCAATCGTTTTCGAGGCGTTCAAACGAACCTGCATCCGTGGTGCCAGCTCGTATGTCAAAGTTAGTGCTGGCAGCCAATAATCATTGCTCAGATCCGTGAAGCTGGCCACGCCTGCATTAGCTGTGAGTTTCGGGCGGACCTCCTGAATGGCACGTTCATAACGCACACCCAGATTAGCATTCAGACCTTCAATAATATCGCCCTGTATCTGGACATAGCCTGCATCGGTTTTGAGCTTGGCGATAAAAGTCGGGGCACCCGTTGTATTGTTAAACAGGCGGATGCCATAATATTCTGCAACTGCTGAACCGAGCAAGTAATCCGGCCGGAACAAGGCAATGCCCTGATTTTCAAAGTCAGTACTATTGTCAGGTTTGAAGAAAAATTCCTGACGAAAGGATTCGCGTTTCGTATCCGAAAAGGCATAGCCGGCTGACAATGTGACACGTGGCAAAATCTCATACCCAAGGTCAAGACCGAAGGAATACAGGTCTTCACTCAGATCAGAGAAAGCGACGTTCGCACTGCCCTTCTGATTATCCAGAAGATTTACATAAAAATCGCCAAATGTTTCATTTGCACGGTTTGTACGGACATATTCAAAATCAAATTCATAGGGCGCCTCGCGCTGCGAATTGGCATAGCCCGCACGAATATCAACATCGAGCCCATCAAGATTGAACTCACCTACTAGCTGCGTATCGATAAGCTGGCGTTCGTACCATGCGGTTGACTGGCCTAAATAGTCGGCACCCGGGATACTGTCCTTGCTGCCTGCCTTGATGCTGGCTTGTTTCAGCGTGTCGCGGACATAAAGATTAGTCCACCGAATTCGGTTACTATTGTCAAACTCCAGCCCCATACCCAACATGGAGTTCACGACGATACGGTTACCCGTCACAACCTTGGTGAAGTCAGACCCCAGCGTCGAAAGATCTGCACTCGCAGCGACCTGATTGGTTGTGGAACGCGTGCGCCATTTGTTACTATAACCAAAGGTCGCAATAATACCCAGATCGGAGGCACCAAGCTCAAAGCGTTTGCCCGCTGTGATATTGGCTGAAAAATTAACCGGAATCTCGTCGTTACGCTGAACAATAACATCCCGTGGATCGATAATCTGCTTGATAATTGCAGTGGAGTCGACATCGCCTATGGCCAGTCCACTGGCAAAATAATCCTTCAGAATAGCGGGTGCATCGCGGTTGCCATTATCAAACCCCGTCCAATCCGTTTTGCTGCCATAATAGGTATAACCCAACTGGCCCGTGGTCTCGCTGTTACCGCCAAGGCCAGCGCCTATGGTAAGAAAATCCTCATTCGGAATGGCTTTGGTCGTAAGGTTGATAACACCACCACCAAACTCACCGGGGAAGTTGGCGGAATAGCTCTTCTGCACCAGTGATGAAGCGATGATATTGGTAGGAAAAATATCCAGAGGAACTACGCGTTTGAGCGGTTCAGGGCTGGGAAGCGGGGAGCCATTAAGCAACGCCAGTGAATAACGATCACCTAAACCACGCACATACACGAAGCCACCACCAACAACACTAAGGCCCGTTACACGTCCGAGTGCTCCAGCAATATCACCTTCACCAGTACGCTGAATATCTGCGCTTGAGAGAACAGAAACAACGGCGGGCGCTGCCTTTTGAATATTGGCATTACGACGCCCGGTTACGATGATGCTTCCCGGGATAGAAACTTCAGTCTCATTGATGAATTGCTCTTCCTCTTCAGCCGGAGCCGATGCTGCCTCCATCTCTGCGGGAGACACATCTCCTTGAGCAGGTGTTTCCTGCGCAGAAGCGGTGCCGGTCATTATGTTGGGTGTTACAAGCGCGGACGATAGAAGCAGAAGGCGCGCGAAGCTGAGCGGCGATGCCATGGATTTTCCCCAAGTTAATATTTGGAAAGGAGGCGGGGTGCAGCTCATGTAGCCGCGCCCCGCCCCTCAATTGCTATTTCAGATCAAGTTGTCGGGAGCGTGGTGCACGAGCCACTTGTTGTACCGAAGCTTGCCGTACCGCTGTTACAGGTCCAGCCAGCATACCATGTGTCATTCGCATCCTTGACAGCGCCGACATAGTCAGTCGTGTCAAACGCGCTACCGAGCGTGGCAGGATCAAATGCAGTTACAGCCGTTTCGTTCGCGCCATTGATGAAAGCACTGGTCAGGCTTGCCGTGAAAGCAGCATTGTTGTTCGTACCGGCTTCAAAAATCGTCTGCGTATCAGCAGCGGTTACTGCATCACCAGACCTCTCACTGAATGCGCTGGAACCACCACACTGCATTACAACCGAGTTGAATACAGGAACACCTGCTTCATCGGTGCCTGTCGTCTGGACCGTCTTGGCGTTACGAAGCTGCAAGCAGGATTCGTTCGGGTCAACGATAACACCGTTCACGAGCGTTGCATCCATGCCACCGCGCATCATAATCGACGCACCATTGCCAGAAGTCGCGTTCGCAAGGAAAGTGAAGTTTGCAAGGCGCAGGTTTGTACGAGGCGTATCAATGTCATTGACGTTGTCGCTATCGCCCTCGATCATGCTGTCACCCTTATCGGTGCGCTGGGCAGCGATAACATACTGAATGAACGCCTTGGCACCAACGTCGATGTCGAGCGAGTCATCTTCAGCACCCGTAATCACGACATATTTCATGTTCGGATTACCACCGAAAAATTCGATCCCGTCGTCCGAGCTGTTGTGGATCTGAATGTGCTCCAATTCCGTAGCGCTGCCAATGCCGGATGGTGTCAAGCCCTGAAGCTCTTTGCCATCAGAAAGTACGAAGCCGGAATAACGGATTTGAACATATTTCATCACACCGCTATTATCGTCTCCAGTTGCGCCGCCATACAGAGCATCGGTCACAGCGCCTTCGGTTGTACGCTCACATCCGGCTGTACCTGGCGTAGCTGCGGTCAGACAGTCAGTGATAGGAGCACGGCCGAGCAACACTACGCCGCCCCACTGGCCCGAAGAAGTGTCATTGTTCGAACCACTGATATTCTGCTGGCTCGTGAAGATAATCGGTGAGGTTTCCGTACCAACAGCATTGATCTTGTTGCCACGGTTGATGGCAAGCCATGCATCGTCCCGGCCATAAATGACAACGCCGGGCTGGATCGTGAGCGTGACACTGGCTTCACCTGCGGTTGCAGTGGCACCAAGGTCATCACCAACATCTACGCGACCGGGAAGACGATACAACACACCGCTGATCTTCGGCAATGTAGTGCTGGCGTCTACCTTGGCCGGTAGAGCACAGACACGATAGGTGCCTGTTGGGCCAGTGATGGTGCCTTCATCGGTCAGGGCGACTTCAACCGACGGACAACCGCCAGCGGGTGTGACTGATGCTGAAGGAGTCGGCGTAGGAGCAGGCGTAGGGGCCGGTGTAGGAGCCGGGTTGTTAATGGTGATGTTGCCACCGCTGCCTGGCGAAGCAACATCGTCAGCACCGCAAGCGCTGAGCGCGACTGTCGCACAGCTCACCATCAGAAACTTGGAAATCCGCGAGTTCGTAATCATCTTATTCTCCGCTCCGGCTCGGCCGGTTAATGGTCAGGAACGGAGCGCAATCGAGATTGAGATTATGTCCCCCCTTGCGCCCTCGTTGGCGGCCAATAAGGATGAGTCGTGACTCGTCTGTTTCAGACAGGTTGCAGTTTTGTGAAAAAAGGAAAAAGGCTGCGCGGGATCAACCAGCACGCAGCCTTTGTAATATTATCTTCTAATTTTAGTTACTTATATGAACGAAAATATGTCGCCCATAACGATACCCGAAGCCTTCTCAACCCAGAATTAACGGCCTGCGTAACTCGTCCCAAGCATCTGAAGCGCATCCATTGCAACTTCGCGAGAAGACCGAACGCTGCCATCTGCCATATCAAGATAGATATCTTCATCTGCATTCAGCGCAGCTTTATATGCAAGCTGGGCATCCGCGCGACGACCCATGCCAGCATATGCATTGCCAAGATTGATCAGCATGGCAGGATCCTTGCTGTTCCGAAGGCCCTGGGCCGCAATATTTGACTCGGCGCTAACATAATCGCCAGACATCAGCGCAGCGGCAACAGGCTTCAGATCTTCATCACCGGCTGAAGCAAGCGCTGGAGTTGCTGCGATTGCCAATGCGCATCCGATACCGGAAAATGTCAATGTGATTCGTGACATTATATCTCTCCAAAAAAACCTTTTCACTATAGCGAAGAGTATTTCACTTTTATGACAGTTATGCAAGGCATGATCTGGATTAATATCAGGATATTTATCTGTTTTATATCAATTACTTATGGAATTTATTGCCATTTCAGGACTTGTTTTGTTAAGAAAGTAGCTGTCACAATTGTCATAAAACATGCGATTCAGCACGACTGCATGCCCCACTTTTCGAGATGTTTTGACATAAACCGCCAAAATCATGGGGTTCGCATGACATGACCACCCAGCCCCGCATGCTGTGGCCCATAAGTGGATTTTATAAATACAGAACAGGGCAAAACCATCTGAGCCTCTGTGCCCCAAGCCGAAGCAGGTGGCCTCTGTTGCCCGGTGCACATTTCGGTGGGGGAAAGTGCCGGGATTCTGTTGCCCGGCTCCCGGCGGCCGCTGGAATCCATTCTGTTGCCCGGCTGGCCCAGCCGCGTTCTGTTAGGGTAATGTCAGGCCGTGAGGCCCTCAATTACGCTGCAAGAGCAAGTGCTTCGTTATCGTTGGCACTTATAGGTTTTGAGCCTTGATCGGGTTACTCAGCCCGAGCAAAAATACCGTCTTTGAATACACGTCGATCCTGGTTCGGCCCCATCAAAGCCGCCGGAAGAACATTCCGCCGATTGCTGTGGTGGAGCCGCCGGGTACTGCCCCCGGGTCCGCTGCATCTATTACACGGCACAATTTATCGCCATAGTCAGCCGAAGCTGACACACCCTATATAGGGTCGCATTGCTCATAAGAAAAGGGTGCGGAGACTTTCGTCTCCACACCCCTGTATCTCGTAGTAGGGAAAAGCAGCTACATGGCGTCTTCAACCTTCTCCCCGGCCTTTTCTCCGGCTTCACGCACAGCGTCGGCCTCTTCGTCCATTGCATCGGCCATGGCTTCAGTCGACTCAGCCGCCGCGCCAACCATATTTTCCGCTTGTTCCTCAAGCATATCTGCCTGATTTTCCATGGCATCTGCCTTATTGTCATAGGCGTTTTCAACCGCCTCTTCCTTGGCAGAATCGCAAGCGGAAAGGCCCAGCAATGCTGCCGCGCCGAAAGATATCAGCAATGGTTTCATAAAAGTCTCCTGTTTGCCCCAAAGGGAAAAATCATGACCTTCCTCCTTAAAGCAAGGCTGTCACAATCAACGGAGCGGGAATTAAATTGTTCCTCCCCTCCTCGCCCTTATGGCACGGCCGACCTCAGATCCCGCTTTACTTTTTCTTCAGCGAGTCGCGAATCTCGCGCAACAGAACGACCTCTTCCGATGGTTCGGCTGGTGCCGCCTCTTCCTCTGGCTTGGGTGCCATCATCTTGTTCACGCTGCGGATCATCAGGAAGATGATAAAGGCGAGGATAAGGAAGTTGATAAATACGGTGAGGAACTGGCCCCAACCGATCATGGCCACGCCCGCTTCCTTGAGGTCCGCATAGCTGTTGAGCGAGCCTTCGAACCCTTCAGGCACTTCACCCAGGCGAATGAACTGGCTGGAGAAATCAGCACCACCAAAAAGCCAGCCGACAACCGGCATGATAACATCCCCTGTCAAAGAGGTTGTGATCGTTGCAAAGGCGCCGCCGATAATTACTGCAACGGCAAGATCCATTACATTGCCTCGTGCGACAAATTCTTTGAATTCTGATGCCATAGACATAGCTTCCCGTCCTTCTCCTCTATTTCAGACGCGGAAGTGTTTTGCATGAATGATAGAGGCTGTCCAGTTGCATGCCTGCTCAAGCTGGACTAGTTTCACGCCGACTTCCAATCCAAGGAACCAGCTCATGACGTCTCTTCACACCCCCCGCTCCTCTGCGCTCAGATCCTTCCGGATCGCCTTTGCCGGGCTATGCGCCCTTGCCCTCTCAGCCTGTGGCATCAACAGCATTCCTACTGCCGAAGAAGCCGCCAAAGCCCGCTGGGCCGATGTGCAGACCAATTATCAGCGCCGCGCGGACCTGATCCCCAATCTCGTCGCAACCGTGAAGGCGGCTTCCGAGCAGGAACAGGAAACGCTGACCAAGGTGATTGAAGCCCGCGCCAAAGCCACCTCAGTGCAGGTCAACGCCAATGACCTTGGCGACACGGCCAAGGTCGCGCAATTTGCACAGGCCCAAGGCGCCCTCAGCCAGTCGCTGGGCCGTTTGCTGGTCAGTGTTGAGCGCTACCCTGACATCAAATCGAACGCGAATTTCCGTGACCTTCAGGTTCAGCTTGAAGGCACGGAAAACCGCATTGCCACATCGGTTATGAAATATAATCAGGCGGTGCAGGATTATAATACGCGCGTGCGCACCTTCCCGGAGATGATCGGCGCGATGATCCGTGGCGCCAAGCCCATGGCTCCGTATCAGGCAACGACGCCGGGTGCAGAGCAGGCTCCCACAGTTGATTTCGGCACCTGATAGCCTGGTGAAAACCCGTTTCACCCGATTTGTGCTGGCGGTGCTGGCGGTCTTTGTGCTGCTGGCGCCCGTCGCCCATGCGCAGGAATTTCCGAAACTGACGGGCAGCGTAGTTGATGCTGCGGATATCTTAAGCCCGGAGCAGGAAGCCTCCATCACCGCCAGACTTGCCAGCCTTGAACAGGCCAGCCAGCGCCAGCTCGTTGTCGTCACTATTGCGGACCTGCAAGGCTATGACATCGCCGATTATGGCTTTCGGCTCGGAGATCATTGGGGCATTGGCGACAAGGAGCGCGACGACGGCGCATTGTTCATCATCGCCCCCAATGAGCGCAAGGTGCGTATCGAGGTTGGCTATGGGCTGGAAGGCGTCTTGCCCGATATACTCGCCGGGCGCATCATCCGCGATGGCATCATCCCGCACTTCAAGGCCAATGATTACCCCGGTGGCATTGCTGTTGGGGTCGATCAGATATCAAAGCTGCTGCAATTGCCACCAGAGGAATCGCGCAAGCTCATCGAAGCCGCCAAACGCGATCAGCCCGACAAAAAGAGCAAGGGCGAAATCATCTTTGTCCTCATCATCATCTTCTTCTTTTTCATTCTCCCCATGCTGAGAGGCGGGCGACGCGGGCGGGCTTATGCTGGTGGGATGGCCCCCGTCATATTATGGGGCCCGACTATCGGTGGCGGAAGATCATCAGGCGGCGGTTTCGGCGGTGGATTCTCTGGCGGTGGTGGCGGCTTTGGCGGCGGCGGCGCATCAGGAGGCTGGTAATATGGAAAAGCTCACTATCAGCGATGCCGATCATGATCGCATCAGCGCGGCGGTTAGCGCGGCGGAAGGCCATACCGATGGCGAGATCGTTACGATCATCGCGCCAAAGTCTGACAGCTATCATGATGTCGGTCTGCATTATGCCATTGCGGCGATGCTCGCATTGCTGACGATTGTCGCGGCCTTTCCGCACCATTTCTCAGACTGCGCCGTCGCTATGCTGGGCGGGTGGAACCACGAATTATCGATACCCATCCAGCTGTCCTTGCTGCTTGGCGCTATGATTCTGGTGTTCCTGCTTGTGCGTTATGCGCTTGCGTGGATGGACCTGCGCATGA